>Ga0182021_10002464_pt1 | contig 21622 bp, 10 predicted proteins | sample 612E3MmetaG_FD_120493 | JGI IMG/M metagenome (GOLD analysis project Ga0182021, IMG submission 120493) | Permafrost microbial communities from Stordalen Mire, Sweden - 612E3M metaG (Illumina Assembly) | ecosystem: Environmental > Terrestrial > Soil > Wetlands > Permafrost | place: Sweden... | reverse complement strand
TCATGTTTTCTTTGTGCGACTTTGTGTATCCTTTGTGTGCCTTTGTGGTTCAATAAGTTATAAGTTAACCACGAAGGCGCCTAAGTACACACAAAGGTGCTTAAGTACTTTTTAGTCAGCCCCATTGAGGAGTTGAGGTGTTTTGGTTAATTCCCAGCAGCTTGCTGCGGAATTTGAGTCCAGAGCTTTCTCTGGGGTTCATACCTGTTGATTTAATTTTTAGCTTGTAAAGGTAAGGAAGTTGAAGCTGATTCCTGGTGGAACGCCCAGGAACTCCATCTTTCAAACCCTTACGCGTTTCCTGATCGTGCATTTCCAGGTAAATCAATTTGCAAAATGCAACCTCCTCCGTATTTTATTTATCCTGAATTGAAATTTTATTTTCGTCCGGATATACTTTTTTACCTTAACCCCTGTTTTCTTCTCTGAAATATCCACGACTACCGTATCCTAATAAATCGTCTATGGCAAAAGGGTATACTCCCTGCCTTAAGGTTGGCAGGTTTAAACCTTAAATAAACTAAAAAAAGATGAAGAAAATCATGATTATTCTGATCTGCTGGGGTTGCACCCTGCCGGTCTTTGCCCAGGATACACAACCATCAACTGCATCTGCCGGGACAAATGAGATCCATACCCTTTTTAATAAAGGCAGCGGAACCTGCAAAATCCCACTGGGGTATTTTATTGAACTAAATGCAGGATATACGCACTTCGGGCATAAAGGTGTTTTTCTGCCCGGGCTAAGCATGGGACTAATACTCGATCATCACTGGACGATTGGGATGACGGGGAATTTCATCTCTAATTCGGAGGGGTCTTACCATCACCATTCAGGTAATGACGCTGATAATGACTCTATCGGCACCCGGAGACACGAAAGCGGCTTAAACGGAGGCTATGGCGGACTTTTGGTGGAATATACCCTTTTTCCCCGATCCAAGGTCCATGTCAGCTTCCCACTGACGATTGGTGGTGGATACATTTATCGCTCGCATTACGGGCAACTCAGTGACACCACTGATTCGCAGAATAAATGGTACCACCATGGAAACCATTTCTTTGTTATTGAACCCGGCGTAAAGCTTGAAATTAATGTGGTCAAGCACCTCAGGGTTGGCCTTGGGATCAGCTATCGTTATTCCCCTGAAGAGAACCACGGGATCACTTCTCCTGATCTTCTCAACCAGCTGACCGGAAAACTCAGTCTGCGTTTCGGTAAGTTCTGAACCGTAGAGCGATAATTTGAGTTCCATTCAGAAAAAGAACCTTGCAGATGATAACAATGAAGAAGATATTGATCAGAATATTTCATTTTTTATCTGTATTGGTTCTTTTTTCATCCTGTTCCCACAAAATTGAGGATGCACTCGACTGGCAAAGCAATAAGGTTTTTGCAGACGGGAAGATCCAGGAATGGCCCGACCCCTTGCGGTTTTTTGATGAAAAAAGCAAACTTAACTACTCGATCTCCAACGACCGCAAGAATTTGTATCTCTGCATGAAAATTTCTGATGAGGCACTGAAGATTAAGATAATACGGGGTGGGATGGAATTCAGAGTTGATACAATGGGGAAGAAATCATTTCCCATTGCATTTATTTTTCCGATGCCGAATCAAATCGTGATGGTGAAGCATGAAAGAAGCGAAGTCCAAACTGAGCAACGTCCCGGGGGAAGACCAAACCATTCCACTGTCATTAAAAAACCGTTGAGTCAGGCAAGAACTGCACAACTGATTGGATTTAAACCTCCACTTGAAGGAACTTTATCAGTGCTTGAAAACGCTTCCGGGATATCAGCGGCAATCAATATAGATAGCCTGGGAATAATGTATTATGAGGCGATCATCCCATTCAGCACTTTTTATAAAAACGAACTGACAGATGCCGACGCCAACAGGGTATTCTGTTACGAAATAAAAGTGAAAGCGCTTCCTGCCCCTGCGGTGCATGAGGGTGGCAGTGGCAGGGGCATGGAAGGTGGCGGAATGAATGGTGGCGGACATGGCGGAGGCGGAATGGGTGGAGGCGGAATGGGCGGTGGACATCGCGGAGGAGGTAGCGGTGGACATGGTGGAATGGGCGGAGGAGGTGCACATGGAGGCGAACACAGAAGCGAAAACTCAAACGCACCTGGCAACAGTGACCTGTATGTTGCTGATCAAATCACCAAAAAAATGAAGTTCTCCTTAAAGTAATCCGGTTTTTCCAGGCATTCTTTCGTTATACGCAGAAAAACGCGTAACACATCTCACGTTACGATTTTAATAAACAACGAGTTCCTTTGTAATGACCTTATTATCGGTTCTTACCTTAATAAAGTAAACGCCGGAAGGGTAGGACCGAAGGTTCATCTGTTTTGTGACCGTGCCGGATGACGCAGTTAAATCTTCTGAAAATAACGCCTGTCCGTTCATGTCTGTCATCGTAATTAATGCTGATTTGTTTCCCAGGCCGGTAATAACGATGGTGACAGATTCCTTAGCCGGATTGGGTTGGATGATGACCTTCTGATCATCCGCTGTATTTACCTGGATTCCGGTGCAGGGATCGAGTTTGACGTGTTTCGTGCTGATTAATCTGCCTGTGCATGGACTTATTGCATAAACGACAAGTTCAAGATCAACAGAATCTGCCAGGTAGTCATGCGATCCGAAAGAATATGTCGTATTCAGGGAAAACTTGTCGCTGAATGATCCGTTACCCGTCGACGCCCATCCGAACATACGGTAATTGGATGCAGTGGCATGGAGTTCCACAGATCCCTGATATGAACATAAGGTGGTGTCATTGCCGGCAAAAGCTACCGGGGGATAGATTGCTGAAACCTGTGTGGTATCATGATGGGTTTGGCTCCCGTCACTGACAGCCACAATATATTTTGTGGTGTCTGTGGTTTGAACCTTTGGCTTTTTCAGATTTGATGTAAATCCGGCAGGCAGGGAGGTCCATGAATAGGTATAAGTGCCTGACCCGCCATATGCTACCGAGCTTAATTGCGAAGAGTCACCGCTACAGAGACTCACAGGCTTCGCAGTTGCGTATGTTGAAAAAACATTTCCAAAAGTAAATGACGCAACCCTTGTCTGCCAGTTGCTTGATGAAGTTGTAGAATAATATTCTGTCGTGAACCAGAAAGTAGTGGGTGATGAGGGATCGACTGTCATTGCGCTGTAATCCCCCCATCTTTGCGAAGTGCTTGTCTGGCATCCTCCGCCGTTCATGATCCCGCGTTCGCTGATGGTCATCTGGTTCAGCGGGTCTGTACTCATCCGTCCGGTATACCTGATGGAAGGGTACATATTGCTGCTGGAAACAGAATATCCCATGGCAATGTTCCCTGCGGTATCCATTGCCATGCTTCCCATCCATCGGTAATTGTTATCGGCCGGTGCATAGGTAGCCTGCTGGTAAACTTCCCAGGCTGCGGTTGTTTTCCGCAATTCATACCAGCGGATACCGGCCACACCCGTGCCGGCATCTACGCTATGATTGCAAACCATCGACCAGTGGTTGTTGAATTTCCTGAACTGGAGACGATACATCAGCCGGTCGCTCAGCGTTCCCAGCCGTTCTGTCGTCCCTTTCTGGGGAATGCCGGGGTTGAGATTTGAATTAAAGTTGTTCACAGGCAGGGAAAGTAAGTTGCCAAAGGTGGAATTTGAAGGCGTTGTCCAGTTAGCATGGAATTCAAGTATTCCGAGGTGGTAAGGGGCCTGGTTATACTCATAGGTGAAATAATTGGGTGTTCCGGCAGGCGGGAAAGTTCCGTCGCAATCGGACGGCAGCAATGAGTATGCTTCATTTGAATTGGGAAGTGTGAAATATACCATCTGTGCACCTGGATCCCCGGCCAGCATCTTCGTCCTGTCAAAAGCTGCTGCCCCTATCCCGGCATAACCATATGAACCGAACCGGTTACATGACATATAATATCCATCCGGCCAGACCCCGAATTTCGGATAATCAGGCATACTGCTAAACGAATACTGGTAACGGTACCAGCTTCCTGTCGGATCAGGCGTTTGTGAAACGGCGATCATCTGGTAAAATGGCCCGTTCGGGTAAAATGGCAGGGAGAATTGGGAAAACAACCACCGGTTTGCATTCTCATCATAAACAACAACCGCATCACCGCTGTTGGTGTTGTTGGGCATGCCGCTCCAGACCGAACTGCTAACGAAAGGTCCCAGGATCCTGAACCCGGTTTTATTGTAGATGGCATAAGAACAATTCACAACCTGGAAATAATGATCCGGGCCGACATCGCCATAGGTGTCGGGAGGAATATAACTGCCACCACCCAGGCCTTCAAAATTCTGAATGGTAGTATCGGTCAGGATCTTTCCAAAATGATCCTGGAGCGATGGATCCGTGAAACCTGTTTTTGACGATGTCTGATTATCCTGGCTCCGGACATTGAAATTATTTTTTACAATACCGTCCTTCCAGGAAACATCAGCTTTGAATTCCTTCATGTTGGCCATATCCCGCAAAGGCGGTGAGATATCAAAATACACCGGTTTTTGCACCGTGGTTGGCGAGAATAACTGTTGTTGCGCAATAGTACTGATTCCGATTAAACAAAGGAATATTACCAGGTTTGATTTTTTCATAAAGCGAATTTGTGGATTTAAAAAAGGCATGGTTTACATGAGTATTCCACGCCTCATTTGTCAGGTTGCAAAGTTAGGCAATTTAATCGGATAGGGCATTGGTGAATTTTTATAATTGCGTCATGCATTTTCGCACACATGTGCGATTATGATGATATTTAAATGCCTTTCCTGCAGGGATTTGTCCGGAAAATTTTCTTTTTTAAGAGAAAAAATTTTCTAAGCTTATCCTGTTCAGATGATTGACTGTTTGGGATCACCTTATTGCTTTTACCGGATATTTCTGGCCCGGTTGTTGCCTTTCCTTATCGCAAAAGAAATAAACCTTTCCTCTGATACAGCTGATTCAAAAACAAGTGGATCCCTCCTGAAGTTGCATGAGTCTTTAGGCTAATCACGTTTTCTTTAATTTTTGGAGAATTTTTATTTTTAAAACCATTGACCTATGTAGAAGCTTCTAGAAATTTTCCTCTCAATGACTCAGATGCCCATGCTAGCTACAGCAAGGGTGCATTCAGAAACCTGAGTATCACTGGAAGAAACATCACCCACCAATAAACGCTTGCGCAATTCGATACAAGCTGAAAAATCCAATTAGGTTGAATTAAAGATCTGGGGCCTGGAAAGCCACCTGGTTGTTTACAAAGTACTGCTTAACAGGAGCACACTTGCGTTTTCAAAAACCCGTGTGTAAACCGGCAGGATAAAGGCGGGATTGGCGTTGCCGATGTTGCCGCCATACTTGCAATTGCCATGCATGAAGAAGGTTCTTCTGCAAAATCTGTAGTGATATGAAACAAATAAAGTTGATAATGTCCCTTGCTCTCGTTGCAGCCTGGGGTACCTTGTTTTCGCAAACACTTGTAGTTACTGACGATCCGGCATATACCACCGGTCATCCTTCGTCGGTACTGGATGTTAAATCTTCGACAAAAGGTATGCTTGCCCCAAGAATGCTTGAATCGGCACGTCTGGCTATTTCGTCTCCTGCTGATGGATTGCTGGTATATCAGACCGATGGGGTCAAGGGTTTTTACTATTATAATGGAACAATATGGGTTATCATTGATTCCGGTACATTAGGAGAAGACTGGAAATCCGTTCCCGGTGCTATCTATTATGATGGCGGAAATGTGGGTATCGGAACCTCAACCTTTGATATTGACAACCCCGAAAAGCTCGTCGTTTTCGCCGATACAACAACCTCGGTAAACGCAATTTATGCCAAAGGGAACATCAACAGTTATCTCCAGACAAATATTCAGAATTTGTCTAACGGTGATGTTGCTTCAACGGATATTGTAGCAACTGCAGATAATGGAACCGAAACGACCAATTATATGGACATGGGTATTAACGGTTCAGGATATATTCGCCAATCCACCAATCCGCTGGAGATAGGTTCAGCCAATGATTGCTATCTTCTTGCCTCGGGCAATGATTTTATCCTCTCGAATAACAACATCACAAAAAGTATAATTTTCCTGACAGGGGGAACAAATTCAGCCAGTGAACGGATGCGGATCTCACCCAACGGCAAGATCGGAATTGGGACGGGCACACCTACGGCCAGGTTGCATATTATTGGTCAGTTGGATGAACCCCAGATAAAAATACAGGGTTTCCCGACACAATCGGTGGATCTTATGCAGGTATTTAATTATGCCGGAAATACAAAACTTCTTACCATTGATAAAAACGGGCATCTTATTGTGGGGGGAGCAGGATTGACATCAGGTGTGAACAACTTTCTACAGGTCAATAGCTCCTCCAGTTCTGTAACACCAACCCCAAGCGCTACATCCACCATCGTGGAATTCGACAGCGACGATGGGAATAAAAGCGACATGGTCTTCAGGTTATCCGGCGCGGGATATCCTGCAATATTTATGTCGAGTTCGGGTGGCAGTCTTACAGCACCCTCAAATCTTTCAGCAGGAACCGATGCCGGCAGTTATTATTTTACCGGATATTCCGGAGGCGCCTGGAACACCATCGCGGGAATTTTATCGACTTATCGTGGGAATGGCACTACGGCAATGGGAGACCTGCAGTTTCAGACAACCAACAACGATGGTGCACAACCACGGTCAACCACGAGGATGTATATGAGTCCTGCCGGAAATGTGTCAATAGGAACCGGGGCCACTGCACCTGTCAGCATGTTCAATGTGGGCGGAAGCCAGCAGTTCCAGGTCAATTCAAGCGGGAATATTGTAAAAATGAATAATGTTGCTGCCAGCTGGCCATCGTCGCAGGGAGCAGCCAGTACCTTCCTTAAAAATGACGGAAGCGGCAATTTTTCATGGGCCACAGGAGTAGGTTCCGTAACTTCTATTACGGCCACTGCTCCCCTCACAGGCGGCACCATCACAACTACAGGATCCATCGGTATTACCCAAGCCAATGGTTCGACAAATGGTTATCTGAGTTCCGGCGACTGGACCACCTTTAGCAGCAAAGAAAATACACTAACCTTTACCAGCCCGCTTTCCAGGTCAACGAATACCATTGCAATGCCTGCCGCAACCGGATCAGCCGACGGCTATCTGACCAGTACCGATTGGACAACTTTTAATGGCAAACAAACTTCAACCCTTAACAACGGAAATATTTTTGTCGGAAACGTTTCGAATGTCGCTACCAGCGTTGCGCTTTCGGGCGATGCGACCATCAGTAATACAGGTGCGCTGACACTTGCAAACAAACAAACGGTTACTTTATCCGCTCCATTATCATCCACACAAACCATGACTGTACTTGGTACAGCGGCTCCCACCTTATCAATTGCAAATGCTGCGGCCGACGGATCAACAAAAGGTGCAGCAACTTTCACCGCGACAGATTTTGATGCTGCAACCGGAGTGGTTTCGCTTGACTATACAAATGGTCAGAAAGCAACCGGGTCGGTACCGGGATTTTTAAGTTCAGCAAACTGGACAACATTCAATAACAAACTGAACCTTTCAGGCGGAACCATGACCGGCAAACTGGTAACCGTATTATCAACTACAACGGCCGCAGGGTTGAACCTACCCCAGGGAGCGGCGCCGACTACTCCTGTTAATGGTGATCTGTGGACGACTGCTGCCGGTGTTTTTGCATCCATCAATGGCAGTACCGTAGGACCATTTAGCCCCGCAAATGGCAGTGTAACTTCCATTACAGCAACAGCTCCGCTAACGGGTGGAACAATAACTACTTCAGGTTCCATTGGTATTCCCCAGGCCAACGGCACTACAAATGGTTATCTCAGTTCCGGCGACTGGACCACCTTCAACGGGAAAGAAAATGTTCTTTCATTCACGAGCCCGCTTTCCAGGGCCACCAATACCATTTCAATGCCTGTCGCAACCAGTTTGGGTTCCGGTTACCTTAGCGGTACGGATTGGGCAACGTTTAACAGTAAACAGACTTCAGTACTTACTTCCGGGAATATATTTGTAGGAAACGGGTCGAATGTGGCAACAAGTGTCACCCTTTCGGGTGATGCCACCCTCATTAACACAGGTGCTTTAACACTTGCAAATTCAGGAGTAACAGCAGCGCAATATGGCAACACCGTTGGAACCATTCCCTCGGTGACTGTGGATGCAAAAGGACGCATCACTGCTGCTTCCAGCCGGATGATCGTTGATAATGACATTCCCGATAACATCACTGCTTCCAATTACCTTCCCCTTTCAGGAGGAACGCTAACGGGGGATCTCAATACTATTGCATCTTCGGCAATAGCTGCAGGTTTTTCTATTCCTCCCGGAGTAGCGCCTACAGCCCCGATGAATGGCGATTTATGGTCGACCACTACGGGTGTTTTTGCAAGAATAAACGGTGGCACCGTAGGACCCTTTGGCACAGGAACAGAAAATGCACTTACATTCACCAGCCCGCTTTCCAGAGCCACCAATACCATTTCGATACCTGCAGCAACCGGATCGACCGACGGCTACCTGACCAGCACCGATTGGACAACTTTCAACAGCAAACAAACCTCAGCACTTACCAACGGGAATATTTTTGTCGGAAATGTATCGAATATAGCTATGAGCGTTGCCCTCTCGGGTGATGCCACCATCAGTAATACAGGTGCGCTGACACTTGCAAACAAACAAACGGTTACGTTATCCGCTCCATTATCATCCACACAATCCATAACTGTCCTTGGTACGGCTGCTCCTACCTTATCTATTGCAAATGCAGCTGCTGACGGATCAACAAAAGGTGCTGCAACTTTTACTGCGGCAGATTTTGATGCTACAACCGGGGTGGTTTCACTTGATTACACAAATGGTCAAAAAGCAACAGGATCAATACCTGGATTTCTTAGTTCAGCAAACTGGACAACGTTCAATAATAAGCTTAACCTTACCGGAGGAACCATGACAGGGAAACTGGTAACTGTATTATCAACCACAACAGCCGCAGGGATTAATTTACCCCATGGAGCTGCGCCGACTACCCCGGTTAATGGTGATCTGTGGACAACCACAGCTGGCGTTTTTGCAAGTATCAACGGAACTACCGTAGGACCATTAAGCGCCGGAATTGGAAGCGTAACCTCGATCACGGCAACCGCTCCCCTCACCGGTGGTACCATCACATCTTCAGGGTCCATAGGTATTCCCCAGGCCAACGGAACGACTAATGGTTATCTCGGTTCCGGCGACTGGACCACATTCAGCGGGAAAGAAAATGTACTTTCTTTCACCAGTCCGCTTTCCCGGGCAACCAATACTATTTCAATGCCTGCGGCTACCAGTTTGGGGTCCGGTTACCTTAGTGGTACAGATTGGGCAACATTCAACAGTAAACAGACTTCAGTGCTTACTTCCGGAAATATATTTGTCGGAAACGGGTCGAATATAGCAACGAGTGTTCCCCTTTCGGGTGATGCCACCATCATTAACACAGGAGCATTATCACTTGTAAATTCAGGTGTAACAGCAGCACAATATGGCAACACGGTTGGTACTATTCCATCGGTGACAGTGGATGCAAAAGGACGCATCACGGTTGCTTCCAGCCGGACGATCGTTGATAACGATATTCCCGATAACATCACCGCTTCCAACTACCTTCCCCTTGCCGGAGGAACATTAACGGGGGATCTGAATACCATTGCATCTTCGGCAATAGCTGCAGGTTTTTCTATTCCTCCCGGAGTGGCGCCTACAGCCCCGATGAATGGTGACGTATGGACAACCTCCGGAGGTATTTTTGCGAGTATCAACGGTACCACCGTAGGACCCTTTGGCACAGGAACAGAAAATACACTTACGTTCACAAGCCCGCTTTTAAGAACGACCAATACCATTTCAATTCCGGCAGCGACCGGATCTGTAAACGGTTACCTTACCAGTACCGACTGGACGACCTTCAATGGAAAACAAACATCAACACTTACAAACGGAAATATTTTTGTCGGGAATGTGTCAAATGTAGCTATGAGCGTTGCACTCTCGGGTGATGCCACCATCATTAATACAGGAGCGATGACAATTGCAAACAAACAAACAGTTACGGTATCCTCTCCATTGGCATCCACGCAAACCATGACTGTTCTTGGTACAGCTGCTCCCACCTTGTCCATTGCAAATGCAGCAGCCGACGGATCAACAAAAGGCGCTGCAACTTTTACTGCAGCAGATTTCGATGCCACAACAGGAGTGGTTTCGCTTGACTATACCAACGGTCAGAAAGCAACAGGATCAGTACCTGGATTTCTTAGTTCGGCAAACTGGACTACGTTTAATAATAAACTTAACCTTACCGGAGGAACCCTGACGGGGAAACTGGTAACTGTATTATCAACCACAACAGCCGCAGGGATTAATTTACCCCACGGAGCTGCGCCGACTACCCCGGTTAATGGTGATCTGTGGACAACCACAGCGGGTATTTTTGCAAGTATCAACGGAACTACCGTAGGCCCATTAAGCACCGGAATTGGAAGTGTAACCTCGATAACGGCAACAGCACCCTTAACCGGTGGTACCATCACATCTTCAGGGTCCATAGGTATTACCCAAGTTAACGGAACAACAAATGGTTATCTCAGTTCCGGCGACTGGACCACATTCAGCGGGAAAGAAAACGTTCTTTCATTCACCAGTCCGCTTTCCAGGGCCACCAATACCATTTCAATGCCTGCGGCAACCAGTTTAGGTTCCGGCTTTCTTTCCGGTACGGACTGGAACACGTTCAACAGTAAACAGACCTCGGTACTTACCTCCGGTAATATTTTTGTCGGAAACGGATCGAATGTAGCTACAGGCGTTGCTCTTTCGGGGGATGCCACTCTCATTAACACGGGTGCATTAACTCTTGCAAATTCGGGCGTTACAGCGGCACAATATGGCAACACCGTTGGAACAATTCCGTCGGTGACTGTGGATGCAAAAGGAAGAATCACCGCTGCTTCCAACAGGACCATCGTCGACAACGATATCCCTGATAATATTACTGCTTCCAATTATCTTCCTCTTTCAGGAGGCACGCTGACGGGGAAGCTGAATACTGTGCTGTCATCAACCACCAACGCAGGTTTAAACCTGCCTCATGGAGCTGCTCCCAGTGCACCGGTCAATGGTGATCTGTGGACAACGACAGCCGGAATTTATTCGAGGATCAACGGAACGACCATTGGACCGTTAGCCAGCACTGGTAATGCATTTATCCAGAGTGGAAACTCCTTTGCCGCCATCGCCAACCTGGGGACCAATGATAATTATGCCCTTGCATTCGAGACCAATGGAACAGAAAAGATGCGGATCGATGCGACCGGCAATGTCGGTATTGCAAACAACAATCCAGCTTACCCACTGGATGTGGCAGGCAACGTAAATATTAACACAGCCGCAGCGTCAAGTATCCTGACGATTGATGCGAAAAGCAGCCAAACCAATATTGCCAAAATTGTATTTAAAAACACAGTCGGTACAGGGGATTTTCAAATAACAGGCGACGGGCAGGATATTATGTGGCAGGGCGGTGGAGGCAGAACCTTGCAAATGGGAGCCTATCATGGCATCGATCTGATCGGAGGAAGAGCGGCCAACACTGCTTTACCTTATACAGCAGGATTAAGCGCCGCTTACAATACAAAGATACTAAACGTAAACAATTCGATAGGTCTTATTGTGCAGGGAGTTTCGGGTCAGACAAGTAATTTGCAGGAATGGAGAAACACATCGGGAACGGTTTTGAGCGCTGTTGCAGATGATGGATCTGTAGGAATAGGAATAAGCACTCCTGGCGCCAACCTGGATGTGAACGGCAGTTTCAAACTCGGTACAAGTGGGACGGTGCTAGGCGGAATCCTGAAAACATCGGCAACTGTTGTCGATAATACAGGGTTTACCAATACCACAAGCCGTACCGAAACGGTTACGGTTACGGGCGCTGCCGTGAATGCAGCAGTAATTGTTAACCCAAGGACGGCCTTACCAAGTCGTCTCGGGATTGCTTTTGCTTATGTAAGCGCGGCGGGGACAGTCAAAATAAACATCACGAATGCTACTACTACAAGTTTAGCTTTGGGAACTGTAGTTTTCGATATCACCATTATTCAATAACGAAACTGGAAATCAATCACTAATTCCAAAATAAAATGAAAAGCTATTCCGGGAGCCGATGAGATTAAAACTACACATATTATCCATTTGTATGATAATGATATTATTACCGGCAATCCTGGCGGGGCAAGGGGTCATTGTATCCTCCGGCATATATGTTAATATGACCGGAGGAACCCTTGTTCTTCATGCCAACTGGGTGAATAATGGAAATTATATTGATACGAACAGCCTAATCATCTTAAACGGAACTGCAATACAATATATCGGCGGAAGCAGTACTTCGCAATTCGATGATATGACTATAAATAATCCATCAGGTATAAGGGCAACCAGCAATTTCACCGTAGACGGAATACTTAATTTGTCAAGCGCTAATGCTTCTTCTTCCCTTGGCACCCTGGATATGGGATCAAATACGCTCACGATGGATTCATCCGCCACCACCATCGGACCGGGTGATGTAACCGGGATTGTGAAACGGACAACCTTCGTTGCAGACAAAACGTATTCATTCGGGAATCAGTACTCGACAATTAACTTTCTGAACATGGGAACATTACCGGCTGAAATCAGCGTAAAAACCACTATCGGTGCGGCGCCGGCCTGGAAAACGGATGCAGTCCTGAGGACATTCGATGTCATCCAGAGCGGGGCAAGCGGCAGTACCGCTTTTATCAACGCACACTACCTTGATACCGAGCTTAATGGAAATACAGAAAATAAGATGGTATTCTGGATCGGCGACAATCCTTTTACCTATGCGGTAGAATTTGGCAGATCTGATTATAACACGACGAACAACTGGGTTGGATTTGTGGGCGATGTGTCATTATTTCCCTCAAGCTTTGGACAAACACTCGAGACACTTGGAAATTCTCAGCTCACAAGTTTAACATGGAACGGCTCCGTCAGCACAGGATGGCAAAACGAGAATAACTGGACCCCCATCGGCGTTCCATCAGATCTGACCGACGTCATAATTCCTGATTCTTTAACAACCCCTGATGATCCGATATTGAACATCAGCGGAATTACCATCGGAAGATTGACTATCGAAAGTGGAGGAATTCTGAACTCTTTACCAAATGCCACTTTTAAAATCTCTGGTAATAGTGGCGCCTGGATTAATAATGGCGGACTTTTCAATCCCAACACCAGCAATGTCATCTTCACAAATTATAATCCAACCATAGCGGGTGCAACCAGTTTTTATAATGTAACTATTCCCGATACCGTTGTTTTATGGATGACTTCCGGAAGCATCATGCGAATCGCGGGAGCAGTTTCTGACAGCGGAGCCTGGCGTACCGTAATCGGAGGACCTACCATTGTGGATTACAATGGCGGGGACCAGACCGTTGTTGTTCCAAACCCTGCAACAAACAGGTACAGCACACTCATCCTCAGCGGAAGCGGCACCAAAACAATGCCTGTTATTCCTATGGGTGTTTATGGAGATTTTTTGATGGCCGGCACTGCCACGACCACTGCAGGCGCGGCTTTAACTACCGCCGGGAACTTTACCCTCGGCACCGGAACCACATTTACAACCGGTGCATTCAACCATTTCGTCGGCGGGAACTTCACCAACAACGGGACATTTACCGCCACCGGAAGCACGATTTCCTGCAACGGAACCTCACCACAGACTCTTGGAGGTACAAGCGCCACCACATTTGATCAGTTAACCATCGATAATGCTTTTGGCGCAACGCTGACCAGCGATGCGTTAACCACAGTTTCCAATACCCTCCTGATTAATAGTGGTAAAAAATTCAACGTAGCTCCGGGAAGACAGCTTACAACATTGGGAACAATTTCAAACAATGGGGGAACACCTGGTTTTGTGCTACAATCAGACACAACAGGAACAGCTTCGCTCCTTCATAATACTGACAATGTTCCGGCTACAGCAGAACGCTATATCACAGGAGCTGCAGAAGACTGGCATTTCCTTTCTTCGCCTGTCGCGGCCCAGGATATCAGTGGTTCGTGGCTGCCTTCCGGAACTTATGGCAATGGCACCGGGTATGATTTGTATATCTGGAATGAACCCAACAGTTGCTGGATCTATAAAAACAACACTACTACCCCCATCAACTGGAATACGGTTCATCCGGGAAGCAGTTTCACTCCCGGCCGCGGCTACCTTTATTCGGTACAAGCTGCCAACCCGACAAAGGCATTTGCCGGAAATTTAATCAACGGACACCTGGCATACGCCCTTACTACCGCAAGTCCCGATGCTAGCCTGAAAGGTTTCAACCTCGTCGGCAATCCTTACCCGTCGTCAATTGACTGGCAGTCATCTTCCGGCTGGACACGTTCGAACCTGGTGGGGAGCGGAGGCGGCTATGATATGTGGATATGGAATCCTGCGGCAAACAATTATGGGGTATGCAATTCAACTTCAGGAAGCGGGACCAATGCAGTAACCAGATACATCTCACCCATGCAGGGCTACTTTGTGCATGCAGCCGGTGACGGGAATATAGAGATGGATAATTCGGTACGTGTTCATAATGACGCCGGCTGGTTTAAAAGTTCGACCGCTGATCCCCGTATGCTGAGTATGGTAATACAATCGGAGGCGGATAAAAACTTTGATGAAGTGCGCTTGTTGTTCGGGTACAATACAAACCATTCCGGCGCCCGGAAATTGTTCAGCACGGTAGTTACGGCGCCCAGTCTTTTTATCCCATCGGGAGATGATTACTATTCGGTACGATACCTTACCGATACCATCGAAAATCCAATCATGCCGGTAATGTTCAAACCGGGGAGAGACGGCAATTATAAAATTACCTGCGACTTCGATGCAGGCGAATTTGAAGTAGTGATGCTTGAAGACCGCCAAATGCATTACCTCCGGAATATGAAAGTGGGAAACACCTACGATTTTGAAGCATCAAAAACGGATGATGCAAATCGTTTTGTCCTGCATTTCGGTCCCGATAACAATGCTTCCTATAACGAACTGCCTGCCAGGATTTATACTGACGGCAGCCAGCTGATCATCGACCTTTCATTGATTGGCACAGACACGGAAGTTTTTGTCTACGACATTCTCGGGCGGTTGTTGTTGGAGGAAAAGTTACCCGGATTGACACAACACAAACGAAGTATAAATGCAAGATCACAGATCCTTGTCGTTTATCTGAAAAATCAACAAGGCAATATGTGCCGGAAACTATTTTATAATAATTAATAGATATAACCAAAAATTTTTAACCCAAAAAACGATTCAGAATTTATAGAAGGAAAAGAAAAAGGATAAGATAAACACAAAAGGCAAGCAGCATAGCGACCCGCTTTGTTTGGCATTACCAGGTAATGAAAAACACTGTTTATATGCATGTTTAATTAATCAATTTTTAAATAATAAATAAAAATCAAAATGATGAAAAAAGTAATTATGTTGTTCGCAGCCGTCGTCATGATAGCTGGTGTAACAACTTCACTAATGGCACAAACATCGGCGACAGTAGGAGCCACTTCGGCAGGAGCAAAGCTGATTGTCCCGATGACACTAACACAAACCTCTCCCTTGCATTTCGGTACTATAAACGTACTGTCGGGAGCCGGTGGTACTGTTGAACTTCCTTCCAACTCAACAACGCGTATTTTTAGTGCCGGGGTGGCAGCTTCCACTGTAGCTCCTGTTGCTAAAAATGCAGCTTACAATGTTACGGGCACCAAGAATGTAACTTATGCCCTGACCTTGCCTGCTACTATTACAGTAACTGAAACCCTGGGTACAGCAGCAACCATGACCATCGACGCTTTGACGGCCCGTTTTAACGGAGCAGTCGCTGATGCAATTACCAGTACACTGAGTGCTGCCGGAACTGACAGTTTTACTGTTGGTGGTACGTTGACTGTTGATCCATCTCAGGTTGCAGGAATCTATGCAGGAACATTTCCTGTAACTGTAGATTATAACTAGATTTTGTTTCCTGATAAAGGGGAAGTCCCAGTTTTGGGACTTTCTCCTTTATTTTTTCCAGCAAGGGATTTGTTTCCCTTTTCAGATTATCAACAATAAAAGCAGTATGAAAAAAATATTATTGGCCGCATTAATTTCCCTTTTGGGTTTAGGTTATCAATCCCGGGCCCAGGGCGATTTACTGATAACACCGTCTCGTGTTGTGTTTGATGGCAACAGGCAAAAACAAGAAATCGACCTTGTAAACACGGGAAGAGATACTGCCACCTATTCCATCTCCTTTGTTGAAAAGAATATGAAAGAGGATGGAAGTTTTGTAACTATTGAAAAACCGGATTCGGGGCAGATGTTTGCCGAACCCTACCTGCGTGTTTTTCCCCGCCAGGTTACCCTGGCTCCGGGAGAAGCACAGGTAATCATGTTGCAATTCAGGCGTAAACCGGATATGCAGGCGGGCGAATACCGTTCGCATATCTATTTCAGATCAGAAAAAGATTACAAGCCGCTAAGTGTGAAAGGCTCTACCAAGGATACCACGAATCTTAGTGTTCAGTTAATCCCCATCTTCGGGATGAGTATTCCTGTAATCATTCGCTCAGGCCCGGTCAATGTCAGTTCCACATTGAGTGATTTGAAATTGGAACGCTTGCAGGATACTCTTCAAACCCTTAAGCTCACCATACACAGAAAAGGCAATATTTCCATATACGGTGATATCCTGATTGAATATCTCCCCCTGCAGGGCAATTCATACCAGGTTGGCATTGTGGCAGGCATTGGTGTATATACATGCATTGACAAACGGAATGTTGTGGTAAGATTAACAAATAAATCAGGTGCACTGTTAACAAACGGAAAACTGAAAGTGCAATATGTAAGCAATGGTGAAGCGAAACGGATTGTTTATGCTGAGGGTGAACTGGATATTAAATAATTAAAAATTAAAGATTAAAAATTAAAAATTAAAGATTAAAGATTAATGATCGCATTGGATAAAAGTAAACGGTTTTTGAAATTGTTGTTTTTTACGACGGTGCTGTTTTTTACGGTAAGCAGTTCTTTTGCTCAGCCGGTATTACCGCCGCGGACAATAACCGTAACTGCCACCCAGCCGCTTTATTTCGGAACAATCTGCGTGAATGGTTTAGGCGGTACCGTTACCGTGGGATACGACGGCAGCAGAACTTCAACCGGTAATGTTATACTGTTACCGACAGCGCCAACTTCAACGCCTGCCATTTTCGAAATAAAACTGTGCCAGGGCAGGAATGTCAATATCAGTTTTGATGCTTTCACCATGTTAACCGGAGACAATGGCGGGTCGCTTAAACTCGAAATCGGCCCGACAGAAAAAGGTATTAATGGTGCCAGCTTTTCGACGAACAGTGACTGTAACTTTATTACACCCTTGCGTGTAGGTGGTACGCTTCACATACTTGACCTGGCTATTCCCGGGATTTATACAGGTAGTTTCGAAATTACTTTTAACCAGGAATAGTGAATGAATAACAACATCTACACCGGCAAATTTGTATCAGACTGTATGTTAATTGTGCATGCCTGGCTTTCATTTTTGCTGAAAACCTTATTCCTGGTAATTGTATTCTGTTTTTTATCTGAGTTTACATTGCAGGCTGCGGATACCTACCCTGATAATAAGGAAGTTACTCCTTTGATTTACGATGAAATCCCCATTCATGTTACAGTAGAAGGATATAAGGATTTTTATTTGGATGCCATTTACACCAAGAAAAAATTACTTTATATCAATGTCGAAGATTTATTCAGAACCCTTAGCATTTCTTGTATTGCAGGGGAAAAAGGAAATACGCTCAGCGGATTTATTGAAAATGAGAGCCAGGCTTATTTAATTGATTATAATAATGAACAGATAAAAGTCGGCAACAGAACCATTTATACCAATAACGGGCTGATAAAGGAATTGGGGACACTCTATATGGAATCCTCCCTGTTTGCCAAGGCATTTGGAATAATCCTGCCTTTTAATTACCGTTCCCTTTCCATATCCCTAAAATCAAGTTTTGAATTACCGGTTATTAAACAACTTCGCATTGAAAAACTGAGAAACAATATGTCGAGGTTAAAAGGTGAAATAGTTGCCGATACCCTGCTGAAAAGAAACTATCATGCATTTAAGTTTGGAACATTGGATTGGTCGGCTGCATCCTCTCAAACCCTGAGCGGACCCACCTATAATCATTTCGGATTGGGTATCGGAACCGAACTTCTTTACGGTGAAGCGGACCTGTCTGTAAATTATTACGATCAGTACAAATTTGACAGCCGGCAGCTGCAATACCTCTGGCGGTGGGTCGATAATGACCGGTCGATCATAAAACAGGCACAGGTGGGGACGATATCCACGCAGACGATTTCATTTCTTAATGCTCCTGTAATCGGTGCCGTAATCCGTAATTCACCCACAACAATCAGAAAGGCAAGGGGGAATTACACCATTAATGAAGTTACAGAACCCAACTGGATCGTTGAACTTTATATAAACAACGTAATGGTGGATTATACAAAGGCCGATGCTTCCGGGGCATTTACCTTCAAAGTTCCTGTTGTATATGGCTACAATACCCTGAAATTAAAATTTTATGGCCCAATGGGCGAAGAACGTACAGAGGAACGTACCATGAATGTGCCGTATACTGTAATGCCGGCAAAAGAATTCGAATATGGTTTATCGGTGGGTATTGTGCAGGACTGTAGTTCAAGCCGTTTCGGAAAGGCTGAATTGAATTACGGTGTAAACCGGATTTTGACGGTAGGCGGAGGCCTGGAGTATTTGTCGTCCATCCCTAATGGCGCATTCATTCCCTATGCAACTGCAACCTTACAACCATTCAGTAAACTGACATTAAACGGCGAATATGCATATGGCGTGAGAACCAGGGGCGTACTGGATTATTATTTCGGCAAGGATGCCTTAGTGGAAATTGACTATACGAAATACAAGGAAGGACAACTTGCCACCCGCTTTAATGCGCTTGAAGAACGAAAAGTCAAGCTATCAATACCCTTCAGGTTCAAAAAGGTTACTTTATTTGCCAAAGTGGATTTCACGCAACTTGTTTATAAAGCTTTTAATTATAACCTGGCCAATATAATGTTTTCGGCATATTATAAACAATTCAGCGCAAATTCATCTACGCAAGTCAATTGGATTGATCAAAGAACCCCTTACCTGGCTACTGATATCGCATTATCTTACAGACTGAAAAATGGATTTACGATCCGCCCATCGGCGCAATATAATGCCACTGATAACCAATTTAACATCTATAGAGTAGCGGTTGAGAAAAATATCCGGAGAGGAAATGTTTCGGTTTCTTATGAGAGAAATATTTTGTCGAACGATAATCTTGTCAGTGTAAACTTCACATATGACCTGCGTTTTGCCAGGACCAGTATTTCTGCTTCTCACAGCAAAGGAAATGTTAATATCACAGAGAGTGCCCAGGGAAGTCTGGCCTTTGGAAGCGGCAATAATTATGTTCGTGCCAGCAATAATTCATCCGTAAGTAAAGGAGGAATATCCCTTTATCCATTTCTTGATCTGAACAGGAATGGCATATTCGATCCCGGTGAACCCATGGTGAAGTTGAACACAGTAAAGATTTTTGGAGGGAATGTGATATTCAGCGAAAAAGATTCAATTGTGCGTATTTCTGATCTTAATCCATTTACCAATTATATTCTGGAATTTATGGATAACGATTTGGAGAATATTGCCTGGAGGTTCAAAAACAAGAGATACCAGGTGTTAGTTGATCCCAATCAGTTTAAACGCATCGATATTCCTGTTATTTCTGTCGGAGAGATGAGTGGAATGGTCTTCAGTGATATTGATAACAACATGAAAGGAATAGGAAGGATCCTGGTAAAAATATACAAAAAGAACGACACGAAAGTGGTTGCGGAAATACTTTCAGAATCTGATGGATACATCTATTACCTGGGACTTGCACCGGGAGAATATGTTGTTCGTATTGATTCTGTTCAGTTACGCAATCTTGTTTGTACGGCAGATCCCCAACAAAAATATTTCAAAATTAAATCGATGGCAGAGGGCGATATTGTAGCAGGTCTGGATTTTGTGCTGAGGCCAGTGAAGGATGAAGCCCGGGATACGCAGGATATCGCATCGATTCCGGGAATTGAGGTTCCGGCAGAGGATGAAGTGAAATCATTTCCATCGGATACGGATGTGACGAAAGAGCGAAAGGAGATCATTATACCATTAATTCAGAATGACCTGCTGGCTGAACCTGCCCGTCAAATAGAAGAGGTTTCGGTCGTCAAAGATACGACGGCCTACATTCCCGGGGAAATCCTATATAAAGTACAGTTACTGGCATTGCGCAGCCCGATCAGGGTCATGGGCTATTTTGTGAGGCTTCTCAATGACGTGCCGGGATTAACCATAGACGAATATGAAGGGGAGGATGGAATGTACCATTACAGCACGGGTTCCTTCCGGACCATTTCCCAGGCCGTTGACTTTCTGAATATTATTAAGCAAAGTGGATGGAACGAATGTTTTATCGCCATTTACAAGGGAGGCAAACGGGACGAACAGATCTTCAGGCTCAAGCGTACACAAACGATGCTGTAAATCTCAAAACGGTACACGGTATACGGTGCACGTTACGTGCGCCGTATACCGTTTACCGTTTACCGTTTACCGTGTAACTACCTTCTTCCCCTTCTGATCACTGGAACAGTAACAGCACCATGCTTCATAGGAAAAGGATGATCTTCCACAACCGGAATTGGTTTGGAGATGAGTTTATAAATATCCTTCAGATATTCTCTCTCTTCCGTATCGCAGAAAGAAAGTGCGATCCCATCCACGCCTGCCCGGCCTGTACGGCCGATACGGTGAATGTATGTTTCCGGGATATTGGGTATTTCATAGTTGATGACATGCGACAACTGTTCTACGTCGATCCCTCTAGACGCGATATCCGTGGCGACCAGCACCCGGGTCCGTTTGTTTTTGAAATTATTCAGAGCATCCTGCCGTGCAGCCTGCGATTTATTGCCATGAATGGCAGCAGCTTTTATCCCTGCCTTCATCAGATCCCTGCTCACGCGGTCGGCTCCATGCTTCGTACGGGTGAAGATCAATGCCGATTCGATGGATTTATCCCTTAACAGATGGATAAGAAGGTGTCTTTTATCCGGCTTGTCAACATAATAAAGCGACTGTGTAATCAGGTTTGTTGTGGCCACAACCGGAATGATATCGACTTTCACGGGATGATCAAGGATCGTCGCTGCCAGTTTCTGTATTTCAGGAGGCATGGTAGCAGAAAAGAAAAGGGATTGCCTTTTTGCAGGCAATTTCGTGATGATTTTTCTTACATCATGAATAAAGCCCATATCGAGCATCCTGTCTGCTTCGTCGAGAACAAAGAACCGGATGTCCTGCAGGTTTACAAAACGCTGATC
>Ga0182021_10002463_pt1 | contig 21628 bp, 22 predicted proteins | sample 612E3MmetaG_FD_120493 | JGI IMG/M metagenome (GOLD analysis project Ga0182021, IMG submission 120493) | Permafrost microbial communities from Stordalen Mire, Sweden - 612E3M metaG (Illumina Assembly) | ecosystem: Environmental > Terrestrial > Soil > Wetlands > Permafrost | place: Sweden... | reverse complement strand
TCCCCGACGGAAAACTCGCGCAGCTGCCCGCGGATCAAGGCATCGGCATTATTCGCCAGGAGATTGAAACGTTTTCACCGGATGCGCTCCTGACCTTTCATTCCGGCGGCATCTCGGGCCATCCCGACCATCAGGCGGTGGCGCGATGGTGCCTGAGTGCGATCAGGGAAAGCAGTCGGCCGCTCCGGCTGTTTGCATACGGCATCAGTGAGGATCAGGCGCGGCGCGTGACTCACAGGAAGCTGGCGCCGATTCCGGACGAGGAACTCACGCATATTCTGGATGTTTCCAAATATCTGGAATACAAGTTTGCGGCGGTCCGCTGTCACCAATCGCAGGCGGAAGCCTGGGAGAGAATGAAGAATATAGAGGGTGGGATCGAATCCTATTTGCGCAATGAGCATTTCTCCCTGGTCTGGCCAGCACCACAACAACCCGCGCAAACCCGGCTCACTCGCCTGGAAGATTGAAGAAGGCTTCGAGGAACCTACATCCCCATGGAAGATTGCTGTGTAGATAAGGCCTGCGCACTTGAAAAACTCCGGGCGCGCGAAGCTGCAGTGCTGCGGCTGGTCCTGGTCATTAACGCGGTGATGTTTGTGGTCGAGCTGGCTTCCGGCTTGTTTGCGGGGTCCGTGGCCCTGCTTGCCGACTCTCTGGATATGCTGGGCGACGCCCTGGTTTACGGATTCAGTCTCTATGTCGTCGCGCGCGGCCCGATCTGGAAGGCGCGCGCCGCGGCGGCGAAGGCTGCAGTGATGGGTCTCTTTGGCGCGTTTGTTTTCGGTCAGCTTGTGTACAAACTGGTTTTTCCACGGCTCCCGAAGTTCGAAACCATGGGCGCGGTAGGCGCTCTGGCGCTGGTCTCAAACTGCGCTTGTTTTGCCTTGCTGTGGCGCCATCGTGCCGATGACATCAACATGCGGTCGGTCTGGCTCTGTTCGCGCAACGATCTTATTGCAAACTTATCCGTATTGCTGGCGGCGTGGGCGGTATGGATGACAATGTCGCCTCTGCCGGACAAACTGGTCGGCGGGCTAATCTGCGTCGTTTTTTTCCGTTCTGCAATCCTTGTCGCTCGCGAAGCGCGCGCGGAACTTCGGCGGAAGGGAAACGCGGAAACGGCCATAGCGCATGGCCGAATCAGATGACTGTAGATGAATGAGAATCGACGCGGCGGGGCAGGGTGATGATGAACCGGGAACCCTTCCCTGCGGCGCTCACGAGTTCCAGTTTTCCGCCGTAACGATCGACGAGACGTTTTACTATCGAAAGTCCGAGGCCCGTTCCCATTTCACCCGAGTCTTTGGCGGCCTGCGTCCGGTAGAAACCGTCGAAGATACGTTCCTGATCTGCCGCATCGATGCCGATGCCGGAGTCGGATATCATAGCGCGCACGGTTCCATCTTCGTAGGCAATCTCAAGACGCACGCTCCCGCCACGTGGTGTGTACTTGACCGCGTTGTCCAGCAGATTGGAGAAGATCCTCTCCATGTCTGCTGCCTGGGCCTGAATGACAATTTCGCCGGCGGCAACGACGCTCCGAAATTCTACTTCTTTGGAGTTTGCCTGCTCCCGCGTGATCTCGACGATCTTCTGCAACACCTGGTTTAGATGAACAAACTGGACGGTCCCCTCTTCCAGGGGACGCTGCGCCGCCGCGAGATCGAGGAGGTCGCGGATAAGGTCGAAGGTGTCCTGCACGCGCCGAGTGGCACGATCCAGTAACTCCTTCTGCTTATCGGTCAACGTTCCCGCGTAGGGCACGGCTTCCAGAACACCCTGAATGGCCGCCAGCGGGGCGCGCAGCTGGTGATGCGTCACGCGGGCAATCCACACGCGCTGTTCGCTCTGCTCCTTCAGTTCCGCATAGACTCTTGCGTTTTCGATGGCCAGCGCTCCCAGGTTAGCGAGGTTTTTCAGCAGCGCCTCTTCCTGCTCTGAAAACTGATGGGGCAATGCGGAATAGACACGGATGACGCCCAGAGCACGATTCTTCGCAGAAATGGAAGCGCACAGCACCGAATGAATGCCTTCGATTCGGGCTTCTTCGCGGTACTGGAAACGGGCGTCCGTGACGACATCCATGACCTGCACGATGCCCCGGTCCAGAGTTTCACGATCGAGCAGGCTCGTGTCGAGATCGACCGGCCCTTTGTGGATGAACGACGGGCTCAAGCCAAAACTTCCGCCGACGTAGAGCTTGTCGCCGTTTGGATCGAGAAGGCGAATCGACGAGGCCATCATGCCCATCAACCTGGTAGCGTTTTCGGCAATCAGGCTGAGGACCTCGCTCATTTCCAGGGTTGAGTTGATCACTTGACCGATTCGATAGAGGGCCGCAGTCTCGCGATAAAGACGATCCAGCTCACGCTCGGAGCTGAACAGGATCACTTCCTTTTCGCGCAGCCGGCGGGTGATGGAAGTGGCGAGGTAGGCGATAATCCCAAAGAACACGGCATCAGCGATCCAAAGGCTTAAGGGCGCCACGATCCCATGGACCGGATCCGCCATGAGCCTGCTGCTGCGCGAAAGTGGCCAGAGATCCAGGCCTTCGAAGGCAGCCATGATGCCTGTGAGAGAACAGGCAAATGCCGCCAGCAGATAACAGGAACGGCGCGATAGGAGAATTGCGCCGATGACGACGTGAAGAGCAAAAGCCAGAGTTACGGGGCTCCGGATGCCGCCCGTGAAGTGGACTACGCAAACGAGAGCCAGCCAATCGATGCCGATCTGCAAGTAGACGAAGTTTCTGCCGAGGGGGCGCTTCGCCTGCTCGGCATTCCGGAAGAATCGATAGAAGAGGCTGTTGTACCCGAGTACGGCAAGGCCCAACAAATAGACAGGGACGAGGCGGACATCGGCTCCGACCAACCAGCTGGCTGCAAGAGCTCCCAGAAATATTCCGCTCGCCGCCAGCCAGCGCAGGCGGATAAACCAGGCAAGCCGCTCCTGCAATTCCCGCTCAATAGGAATCTGCACCCGTTGTCCGGAAGACGGAGCCATGGCCCACCCTGGAATCTCTACACATCTTTCAACTTCGATTTCAGCAGTTTGAGCAACAGCTCGCTCTTGATCGGTTTCTGCAGCACACCGGTCAGGCCAAGCGCACTGGAATCCGTCATCATGCTCAGATTATCTCCGACAGAACTGAGCACGTAGATGGGCGCCGTATTGCCCAGGGCGCGCACTTCCTTTACGAATGCCGTCCCCGCGTCGATCTCTTCCATCATGAGATCCACGAAAAGCAGGTCAGGCTTTGCCGACTTGTAGACGCGGAGCCCTTCCTCGGCGCTGCGCGCAGTGGCGACCGCATAACCATTAGCTTCCAATATGACACGCAGCGACTCCAGAATATCCGGATCGTCATCCAAAACCAAAATCACATATTTCCCGTCTTGCATCTCAGTCTCCGTTTCCCGCCGCCCGGTCTGCGCCTCCGGATTTTCCTGACGTGGAGGCTGCGGCAAAATCGCCGCGCTCGATCGCCTTCGTCAAAAACCGCAGGGCCGAATCGAGATTAGCCTGCGCAGCGGGCGTAAGTTGTTCCCCAAAATCGTTGAATGCATAGCCGCGAATGCCCAGTGCATAGCCTTCCGGTTTCCGGCCGAAAAGTTGTTCCGCAAGCGCCAGCACCTGCTCGGGCTCAAGGCTGTGACTCGAAAAGGACAGCGCCGGCTTGGGGCGGACTGGTTCGAAAAAAAATGGTTCGTTCCCCGTTACCGCGGCATCGACAAAAATGACCACTTGGTGCTCCGCCGCCTCCTTGACGTCCTCGAGCGCCAGTTGATAATCCGTATCCACGGTAACACCCAGCGGCGCGATCTTTTCGATCGCCTCGCCAAAAGCCGGTCCGAGCCCGTCGTCGAGCCGGGCGGGGTTCCCATAGCAAAGCAGCAGGATGCCGCCCTCAGGCCCGCAATTCATCGAACCTTCCTGTCAACCTGCCGTCCCTCATGATCCAGGATCACCACCTCCAGAGGCATCTGTCCCATCGCATGGGTTGCGCAGGACAGGCAGGGATCGTATGCCCGTATGGCCACCTCGATGCGATTGAGCAAGCCTTCGGTGATCTTGGGCGCTCGGGAGAGATACTTCTCCGCAACGCTCTGGACGGCACGATTCATGGGCTCGTTATTATTCGTGGTCGAGACGATCAGATTTGCCATCGTCACCTGGTCGTTTCGGTTCACGCGGTAATGATGGAAGAGCGTGCCGCGCGGGGCTTCGATGATGCCTACCGCTTCATCCCGCCGAGCGCCTGTCGTCACGAGATCCGTTCCCTGAAGGTCCGGGTCATGAAGGAGGCGTTCGATCGTTTCCGCGGAGTGTACCAGCTCGATCATGCGCGCCCAGTGATACGCCATGGTCAAATGGTTTGGTTTACCTTTCGTCAGTTCTTTGAACTCAACCCGCGCCACCTCGGCTTGTGGCGTGTCAAAGAAGTCGCAGTTATTGACGCGCGACAGCGGGCCGACGCGATACCAGCCGTTCTCCGGGCCGATCGATCGGATGAACGGAAACTTCATGTAGGACCATGGCTTCACCTCTTCCGCGATAAGATCGGCATACTTCTGGTTGTCCGCATGATCGAATATTATCGCTCCCTCTGCATCCTCGGCACGAAGGCCGCCGTCGTAAATGTCGTGGCCGCCGTCCGGCCGCACGATTGACAGGTTGTTGGAGGGGAAAAAGGCAAAGGATGAAAGTTCTGCCATGTGCTGAAGGGTATAGTCCTTTGCGATCTTCAAGGCGCCAAGTGACCAGTCGAGAATCTGGCCGATATCCTTGAGGAATCCGTCCCGTTCGGCGATCGACAGGTTTTTGTTCACTCCACCGGGGATGGCGCCGGTCCCGTGAATTTTTTTGCCCGCGGTCGCCTTGATGATCTCCTGCCCATACTTGCGCAGCAAAACGCCCTGCTTGGCAAGCTCGGGATATTTTCCGGCCACGCCGATGACGTTGCGGATGGAAACATCGGCATCAAAACCGAAGAGAAAGTCCGGCGAACAGAGATGGAAGAAGTGGAGGGCGTGGGACTGAAGGAACTGAGCATGATGCATCAGGCGACGGATCTTCTCCGCCGTGGGCGTCAGCTTCTCGCCGCCGACAATGCGATCGACAGCCTTCGCTGCAGCCAGATGATGGCTGACCGGACAAATGCCGCAGAGTCTTTGTACCAGCACCGGGACTTCCCAGAAGGGACGGCCCTGGATGAAGCGCTCGAAACCACGGAATTCCACGATGTGAAGCCGCGCCTGCCGGACCCTGGATTGTTCGTCGAGCAGGATCGTGACCTTGCCATGCCCTTCGACCCGGGTGACGGGCTCGATGACGATTCGTTTCGTTTCAATTGCAGTATTCACAGCTTGTTTCTCCTTGGATCAATCGTACTTGATCAGCTGGTATGGCAGCTCGATCGGCTTGTTGGTCAGCAGCGCCACCAGAGCCTCCCACAGCGTGTCGGCCGAGGGAGGGCAGCCCGGAAGGAAGTAGTCGATCTTTACCACTTCGTGGGCCGGATAAACTTTGTTGAGCAGCAGAGGAAGCTCCTTGTCATTGGGAATCTGCTTCGACGGATTAAAAACCGTCGGTCCGTTCAGATACGCTTCATCGAGGCATTCCTGCAAAGGCACGTCATTCCTCATCGCCGGAATACCGCCCATGGTGGCGCAATCTCCGACTGAGATCAGAATGTCGCAGCGCCTGCGGAACTTGCGCAAGACCTCGACGTTTTCCTCGTTGCAGCAGCCTCCCTCGATCAATCCCACCGTGCAGTGCTTCGAGAATTCCTTGATGTCGTCGATCGGCGATTTGTTGAATTCCACCAGCTCAATCAGATCGAGGATGCGCTCATCGATATCCAGCAGCGACATGTGACAGCCGAAGCAACCGGCCAGTGATGTAGTTGCGACTATGGGTTTTGCCATGAATTTCTCCTCTCCGCTTACTTGGGCGCGCCCGCTTTTTCGATTTCGGTTCCGATCGGCTCGATGTCATACAGCCGCTTGCCGATCGGCACGGCGTAGCCGACCCGCTTGCGCAGGATCGCGCCCACCGGGCAGACCGCGATCGCACGATCCGTGACGGCTGCATCCGTCTCGCCCAGGCCGGCACGCGCATCGACCGCAATGCGCTTGTTTTTGCCGCGCCCCACAAACTGGAAGACATTCTTTCCGTCGATGGTTTTGGATGCGCGCACACACCGAGCACAGAGCACGCAGCGGTTTCGGTCCAGAAAAATGTCCGGATGAGTCGCGTCCAGATCACGGTGAGGAAACTGGTATGGATACTTGGGTGCCGCGATGCCGAAGCGATAAGCCAAGGCTTGCAGCTCGCAGTTGCCGCTCTTCTCGCAGAACATGCAGTAGTGGTTTCCTTCCACGAACAGCATCTCGATGAGGTTGGTACGCAGCTGCCGCACTTTCGCGGTGTCGCTCTCGACCATGATCCCTTTGGCCACCGGCTGCGTGCACGCCGCCTGGGCCTTGCCGTTCACCAAGACCGTGCAAACCCGGCAGCTCCCGTAAGGCAGGAGGTCCTTGTGCGCGCAAAGGCGGGGAATGTAGCGGCCGGCGGCATCGGCGGCCTGCATGATGGTCTGTCCAGGCTCTGCCTGAATCGTATCTCCGTCTAGTATGAATTCGATCTTCTCACTCACGATGCCTTCTCCTTCATTCTGTCAGATGTATCGATTTCCGGCCCGCAATCCTGGAGGCCTCGCCAACTGCCAGTGCGAGGTCGAACGCAGGCTGCCGTCCTTCATGCACGGGTTTGATTCGCGACTCGTAGAGGGGGCGGAATTTTGCCAGCGAAGTCAGCACCGGGTTGGCAGAGGTTTGCCCAAGTCCGCAGCGGCTCGCTGTCTTGATGGTTTCTCCCAGTTCCTTCAGGTAGTCCAGGTCGGAGGGTTCGCCTTGGTTGTTCCGGAATTTCTGCAGTCCCTGCCTCAACAGCACATTTCCGACCCGGCATGGAGTGCAGTAGCCGCAGCTTTCGTGAACGAAAAACTCCATGAAAACATCGACCACTTCCAACAGGTCGCGTCCCGGCCCGAAAACCATCAGCGAACCGCCGGTGGCGAGGTCGTCGAAACAGATCAGGCGCCCGTATTCCGCCGGGCCGACCATCTGTCCGGCCGAGCCACCGACCTGTACGGCGACGGCATCCTCCGCGCCTGACAGCTTGAGGACTTCCTGGAGCTTGATGCCCAGCGGAACTTCATAGATTCCGGGACGCTTGCAGTCTCCGGAAATGCTCAGGAGTTTCGTGCCGGCGCTCCGATCCGTTCCGAGTCCCGAGAACCATGCGGCGCCGCGCTCGAGGATACGAGCGACGCAGCAGAAGGTCTCGACGTTGTTGACGGCAGTCGGGAAATTCAAATATCCCTTTTGTGCGGGGAAGGGCGGGCGGGTCTTAGGGTCTCCGCGCATTCCCTCGCAAGAGCTGAGCAGAGATGTTTCTTCGCCGCAGACGTAGGCGCCGCCGCCCATCTGAATCCGGATGTCGAAGTCGAACCCCTGTTTGCCGCACACATTGTTGCCCAACAGCCCCTTGCGCCTGCGCTCAGCAAGGACCGCTTCCAAAAAGGCGTGCAAGTAGCTGTACTCCGCACGCAAGTAAAGAATTCCCTGTGCCGCTCCGATTGCATAACCTCCGATGGTCATGCCTTCAAATACGGTATCGGGGTACTCCGTCAGGATCACGCGGTCCTTAAAGGTTCCAGGCTCGCCCTCGTCGGCGTTGCAGACGATGAAGCGCTTGTCCGGCTCGGACGCGCGGGCGAACTCCCACTTCAGGCCGGTCGGGAAACCTGCGCCGCCGCGGCCTCGAAGCCGCGCGTTTTTGGCGTTGCGAATGACCTCGGCCGGGCTCATGCCCAGCGCATTGGTCAATGCCTCGCCCGGTTTCATGGGAGACAACACCACGGGCCCGCCTGTCCGGATGTTATTTTCCACCATGGCTTGGACAAGATCGTGGCCGTTGTTTCCATCGCCCATCTCTGTGACCAACCGCTGGGGATCCATGTGTTTCTTGAGGTCCGCCACGACCTGCCGGGCCTTGTCGGTCGACAAGTGTGTTACCACGACATCGTTGACGAGTGCCGCCGGCGCCTGGTCCGACATGCCGATGCAGGAGGTCCATTCCAGGCCGATCTTGCCGTCGGCGGTCACGCCTCCCATTTTGATCCCAAGTTCCTGCTGGAAAACCTCAGCCACCCGATCCATTCCATGCATGCGGTCGATGATGGAATTGCACAATCGGATGATGATCTTCCCGCTCGGTTTCTCCTTGAGAAAAGAGTAGAAAGTGACAAGGCTCGCGACTTCGACGCGATGGACGCCGAGCGCTTCCGCGATGGCATCCATGGCGTCGTCGCCAATGCTGCCGTGGCTCTTCTGCACTGCGAGCGCAACATCCATCATGCGCGCGGGATCGTTTTCGTACTCGCCGCAAATCTTCTTGATGCTTGCTCTTACATCTTCGTTCATAGTCATATTCACCAGTTCGGTGACCTCGTTACAGTAACATTGCGAGACCCGGCAAAATCCGATTGTGCCGGGTCGATATGCCAATTACGTCGTTTCAACAATGCGTGGCACGGCGTGTGCCAGCTATCTTTTACGACAGTCCGGGGCGGAATGCCACTAAATCCAGCACGCGCCAAGAATCATGATAGCCGCGATTCTGTGATATAAGAGGCGCATGAGCAGCCTTGCGATCCAGGTGGATGGGTTGCGCTTCAACTATGACCAGGGCGAAGTCCTGCACGGATTGACATTTCAGTTGCGAGCCGGAGAGGTCCTGGGCTTGCTGGGTGCCAACGGCGCCGGAAAAAGCACCACGTTGAAGATCCTCGCAGGCATACTTTCCCCGGGTAGCGGCAGGATACGCGTCCAGGATTTCACCCTCCCGGAAGATCGGGATCCGGTGAAATGCATCCTGGGATATGTTCCCGAAAATGCCGCGCTCTATGAGAGCCTGAGCGCAAAGGAGTTTCTGGAGCTCTGTGGCCGCCTCCATGAAATCGAAGAGAAAAAGCTCCAACGTAAAATCTCGCAACTTCTCGAGGCGTTCGAACTGAGCAAGGAACGCTTCCGCCGCCTCGTCACGTTTTCCAAGGGAATGCGCCAGAAAGTACTGATTGCTGCGGCGCTCATTCACGATCCTCGGATACTGCTGCTCGACGAGCCTCTTTCGGGACTCGACGTCATGAGCTCCATGCTCGTCAAGGATCTGCTCGCGGCCCTGGCGCAGACTGATCAGCCTCAAGGTGCCGCCGTGTTTCTCACCTTGCCCTTTCGGGACATGGGGGCTTTCGCCAGAGGCGTTTACTGCTGCCTATGGTTGCCCAGCGTCGGGATTGCCCATCTGCTGCTCATTTGTCCGGCGATCTGGTTTTGGGGTTGGAGGGACGCCTTACTGTTCGTGATGTTCAGCACTGCGATGGCATCACTGTATTTGAGTGCGGAGCTTTTTTTGATGGATGGGCTTCCCTTCGCCAATCCCGTGCGTTTGTCAGCCCAGAATCTCCTGATCCCGGTGATGCTGATCGGCGCACCGTGCGCCGTTATTCTGGCGTTTATGCAGTGGCTGATATTCCGGAGTCACACGGCAGCCGCGATCGCCACCGTGTCGGTCTTATTGCTGGCTGCTCTTGTCACACGGTTTTCGCTCCGGCACCTGGCAAGAGAGTTTCGCGCCAATCTCCTCGCGCTCGGCCTCGGCCCGTCGCGCCTCTTCAAACCCGTCGACTCGAATTGATGAGCGACCCACCCCGTGCGGGCGTTGGCGTATCAGACTCAATGGCGAGCTCTGGTTCAAGGATTTGATGTTCGTCAAATTGCGGCTGGATGGCTACCGGCTGAACAGATCCTCAGCACCGATGTCACGGGGAATCCTCATCGCGCCAGTACCTCCTCGCGAACATAGTGCAACCGGATTACGGGAGGCATCTCCCCGGGCTCAAAGTGGCAGTTGACCGCATCACGAATTGCCTCGCGAAGCTCGTCCCATGTGTCTGCTTCTGTGAAGATGGAGTAGCCCAAGGCCTTTGCGGTGAAACCGCCTTCCGGGGCTTCCTCGATTAGAAATATCACTTCGTTAGCCATCAATCATGCCTCCTGGATCTCTGTTGTCCTGATTGTGCGATTCTGTGGTCGCGGAGGCAATTCCCGAATGTTTCACCAGCGTTAGGTTGAAATCTAATGAAGGAAAAGAGTAGTCTTGGCAAACCAAATCAAAATTCAGCGCGGAGGTGAGAACATGCCAAAAGCACCGGCAAGCCGTACAAGACGTTCGAAAGTCGAAGTGGAAAGGGAGTTTGAAAAAATCGCCAATGACGAGGAGAAATCCCGGGAGGCCACCAACCCAAAATCCGAGGAGCTTTCCAGACTCCACGAACAGGAGGTGCGCCAGGCCGTGGAAGGTATCTCCGTCGATGGTGTCGTCCAGAGGATTTCCAGTATCGGGATCGAGATTTCGAAGGCGCTCACTGAGCTTTCGGCAAAGCTCGTCTCAGAAGCGGAGCGGCTCACAACAACGCGCGATGCCGTAGCCCTCGAAGCCCGAGAGTTGGAACGCCTCCACAAGATCGATATTGCCGCCACTTCGCTGGACTACCTGCTGCAGGATTACCAGTCGCAAAAGGAAAAGCTCGATGCCGAAATCTCCGTGCAGCGCGCATCGTGGGAGGAAGAGGAACTGCGACGCGCCCGCGAACAAAAAGAATTCGAAGAGAATCTCAAGAGGCAGAGACAGAGGGAAATCGAGGAGTACGAATACAAGAAGGCTCTCGAACGGAAAAAGGCACAGGACAAATACGACGAAGAGATCCGGCTTTTGGAGAAAAAGGACCAGGAGAAGCAGGAAAGCCTGGAGAAGAGCTGGCAACAGCGAGAGGCTTCGCTGAAGGAAAAAGAAGTCGAGTGGGCCCAGCTCAAGAAGGAAGTCGACGATTTCCCCGCGCGGCTCAAAAAGGATGTCGACGCCGCGTCGTCAGCGGCGACCAAGAACGCAGAACAGCGGTTCGAGCAGCAGTTGCTCTTGTTGAAGAAGGACAGCGAGGCCGAAAAGCGGATGGCAGAACTGCAGATCAAGTCCTTGAAGGAAACCCTAGACCGCCAGGTCGCTGAGATCGAGAAACTCCAGACACAAATCGAGGAGGCGAAGAAGCAAGTTCAGGATATCGCGGTCAAAGCGATCGAAGGAGCATCGGGCGCGCAGGCTCTGAGCCACATCAACAAGATCGCCATGGAACAGGCCAAGACGCGGACCCCCCAAGGGTGATGCCGCGCAAGCGCTAACTTAAGCCGCATTTCCCACGTGGACCTGGACTTGGACGTTCTTGTGCTTGACAGGTTTTCAACAGCATTTACTTGCAAGTTTACGTCAAGATAAATAGTCCACGTCCTCGTCGAGGTTTAGGTCCAAGTCCACGTCTGATAGCGAACTTACCTTTATGCTTATGGGTAATGACGCGCCTTGCCCTTCCGGCTCAGCCAGGCAGGCCAATCCATATCCGTGGCTGCATCTGTATCATGAATGAGCGAGAACGATTCCGGCTCCTATTTCGCGGCGCTGCGGTGGACCGGCCCCCGCTGCTGGAGGAAGGGGTGCGCGACGGGGTGCTGGAGGCCTGGCACGACCAGGGCTTGCCGCCGGGCAAGACCCATCTCGAGATCTTCGGCCTGACGCCGCATGAAAATATCGGGCCTGACATCACTGCTATTGCTGACGGCTCCGTCCCACTCGTGAGCATGCCGACGCGGGACTATCGCCGCGCATTTTGCGTCACACGTGACCGTTTTCCCACAGATTGGCGGGAAACGGTAAAACGCCTTGAAGACCGCAAGCATATCGTCTGCCTCTGGGCATCCCGTGGCTTTTTTCAGGCTCTGGGTGTAGAAGACTGGGCGACCTTTCGGCCGGTCATGCGCGCCTTGATCAAAGACCCGGCCGGCGTGCGCGACAAGACTGAAATTTACGGCGAATTCTGCGCGCGCATGCTCGAAATGGCCCTGCGTGACGTGGAGCCCGAATTCATCTACATCAGCGAGCCGATATCCGACAACCGGGGACCGCTGATATCGCCGGCGATGTTCGAGGAGTTCATGATTCCAGCCTACGAGCACGTCATTGCCACAGCCAGGCAGCATGGCTGTGAGAACATCCTCGTGAGCACTTATGGAAACTCTGCGCTCTTGTTTCCAGCCCTGATTCGTGCCGGCGTCAACATGCTCTGGATTTCGGAAGCTGCCGAGGTTCCGGATCTGGATTATCGCTACCTGCGCAGGAAATTCGGCGGGGAACTTGGTTTGATCGGCGGCATCCCATTGAGCCTTCTCCGCTCCGAAACGGCGGATGGGATGAAAGCCCGGCTGCGCGCAATCACTGACCCGCTCTTGAAGACGGGGCGATACATACCCCTTGCCGGCGGGCGAATCAGAGAAGATGTAAGCTGGCGGACCTACAAAGGCTATCGTGAAATGATGAGAGATGCCCTCTCCTGAACCGTTCTGCAGGCATGTATTCTCGATATGATGGAGGCCGAAGTGAAAAAAAACGTGGCGATTCTCGTCAGGCAGGAGGGATTGGGGAGTGTAGCATCGGCCGACAGAGAGTTTGGGTTGGATATGTTCGACCGATTCCTGCATTCTCTGGAAAGCCAGGAAATCCGACCTCAAGCCATTTGTCTCTACACGGAAGGCGTAAAACTCGCCGGCGAAGGGTCGAAAGCCTTGTTCGGACTCAAGATGATTGAGGGAATGGGCACGCGGATCGTGATCTGCAAGACGTGTCTGGAACGATACGGCCTGCTGGATAAGGTGGCGGTCGGCGAGGTGTGCAGCATGGCCGAGATCTCGAAGATCCTTCTGGAAGCAGACCAGGTAGTGACGGTTTAGAACATAAAGTTTTTCACGGTATGGACGATCTATCGAGTATGGAACACCGTCGTCAAGAACCTCGGTTCGAGCTCGATCAGCCCGTAACCGTGAAAAACCTGCAACAGCCGGAGGCTCTGATCCTCGGCCGCCTCGTCAATTTCTCGGCTCAGGGAACGCGAGTCATCCTGGAACAGGAGCTTCACCCGGGAACCCTGGTCAGAGTTGAATGGGGAGGAACGATACTGCTCGGTGAGGTCGTTTACTGCCAGCCTCAGGGCTCCGAATTCGCTGCAGGAATTGAGTTGGAAGACGCGCTCTATGATTCTGAGGGGTTTCTTGCAATGGTCAGGACGAAGTCGGCCACGGCTGCAGGAAGAAGTTGATCTCCCTCCGCACAGAGGAGTAGAGCGAAAAACCGGCTCATTCATTCCGTGTCGCGCTTTTGCCAAGGCAGATTGCGCCTCAGCGGGCACCCTCGCGCGGGGAGGCACGCACGGCACGATCATAGGCCCATGAGCGGATGTGCTCCACCTGTTCCCGCATCGTCTTCGACAGCGGAATGACATTGCTCGCTGCTCGATGCAGCTCCTCGAACGTCAATTCCTTGTTTTCGAGCCGGATGTTGGTCAGGGCCGAGACCACGCACTGCTCGATTTCCGCTCCCGTCCACCCCTGTGTTATTCGTCTGAGCCGATTGATTTCGAGTGGCTCCGGATCGATGCCGCGTTTCTGGAGGTGAATCCGGAAGATTTCCCCGCGCTCTTCCTCACCCGGGAGGTCGATGAAAAACACCTCATCGAACCTGCCTTTGCGTATCATTTCGGCGGGAAGCAGATCGATGCGATTCGCAGTCGCTGCGACAAAAAGCCCGCGGGCCTTCTCCTGCATCCAGGTAAGGAAAAAGGCGAAGATTCTACCTAGATTGGTTCCCTCCTCGCCGGCCTGGCCGGTCAGGCTCATCTCAATTTCATCGAACCAAACCACGGCGGGCGCCAGCGATTCGACGGTGCGGCAGGCTTCCGCGAATGCCGCATCGGGGTTTCCGTGGCGGCCGGAAAACACTTCAATCATGTCGATGCGATACAACGGCAGGCCGAAACAGGCGGCTATCGCCTTTACGGACAGGCTCTTGCCGCAGCCGGAAACTCCCATAACCAGGAGCCCTTTGGGAACGATTTCCGCTGACAGGCTCTCCCGTTCCAGGAAAAGTTTGCGGCGCGCCAGCAACCATTTCTTGAGGTATTCCAGGCCGCCTACGTGCTCAAGCTGCGTGCCGTCGGAGACGTAGTTGATGAGTCCTCCGGACCTGTTGACGATGAGCTTCTTTTCCTCAAGCAGCAGCGGCGCGGAGTTCGTATCGAGCTTCCCTCCCAACGCCAGCGCGCGTCTTAGGGCATGGCGGGCTTCATCCGCGGTCAGGCCCTGAAGGGCGCGCCCCAACTTGAACCTCGTCTGCTCGTCGGATTCGATACCAAAGCCCTGGCGCCGGAGGACATCCATTTCGCCGTCAAGAAAGAGAAGCATTTCCTCCAAATCCGGATGATGCAGCTCCACGTAGGCCAGTTGGTTGGTGAGTTCTCCGGGAACGGCTCGCAGGGGCGACGTGATGACCGTGAATTTTCCGGAATCCAGACAGGTTTCGTACAGATCGCGCAGCTTGCGCCTGATCTCGTATGATTCACCCATGAATTCATGAAAATCGTGTAGCTGAAAAATCGCGGATCCTTTGTAGCCGGCAATGAAGTCCAGGACGGCGCCGGCATCGAGGAGCTTGCCGGCCGTCGGGCTGCCGCCAGGTCCGATCAAGCCGTGTGTCGAGGTCCATTTCCACACCGGCACATCGGAATGAAAGATGCGCGGGCCGACAGTCTCCAGCAGCAGCCGGACTCGCCGCTCCTCCGAGGTACAAATGTAAATCAAGGGGCGCCCCCCCTGAAACAGGTCGCGCAGCGCCGCAAATGCCCGGCTCTCCGCCTGGTCTGCCGGTTGGATCGAGCTCGCGTTCATTTCCATTTCAGACTCCTGAGGCATCTCTCTCGCGGTGACTTTTCAGCCATACCTCGAATCTTCGCCCGGCCGCAGTGTCCCGGCCGGTGAACTCGAGGCGGGCGATGTCGCTGAACGAGATCGCAATTTTCTTGTTCCCTTCTTTTGGAAACAATCTCACAAAGCACTTGTCCAAGGATGGGCTATCAATCTTGCGATCGAAAACATAGCCCTCGAGCCTGTTGCCATTCTTAAGGGTGATCGTGACGTCGCCGCGATATTCAAATGCCCTGCAAAGCGCGTCCCTGATTTCTTCGGACCCTGCGAGCCTGGGAATCCAGCCCTCCAGGTTTTTCCGCCAAGGAATGGCCGGCAAATCCTGATCCGCCGGCGCTTCCCCGCTCTCCCCTGACTTGTCTGCGGTGATCATCGTTCTTCACAACCGGGCGGTTTCGCGGGCGGGAGGATCGGTCTCCAGGGCGCCGGCACGAGGGAGATCGCCATCGGGACCGGCGATGGTTCCAGTGCCGCCACAGTACCTGTAACCTCCGGAAAATGCCGATGCCCTCATCGTTTGCCACAGGCCGCGGATCGAACTGAAGGTATCATTGACTGCGCTGGCTTCATAGCCGCTGTGCACCATACAATTGGCACACTTGGGATTTCCGGATTCGGCACCATATTTATGCCATTCGGTCTGTTCCATCATCTCGGCAAAGGTATCCACATATCCGTCCTGCAGCAAGTAACACGGTTTCTGCCACCCGAACAGGCTGTAGGAAGGCATGCCCCACGGCGTGCACGCATAATTGCGCTTGCCCATCAGGAACTCGAGGAACAGGGGACTCTGGTTGAAGCGCCAGTTCCGCTTCCGATTGCTCAGAATCTCGCGGAAGAGTCTGCGGGTCGCCGTTTTCCCCAGGAAGTGCTCCTGATCGGGCGCCGTCTCATATCCGTATCCCGGTGATATGGTCATCCCTTCCACACCTAGGTCCATCATCTCGTCGAAGAAGGCGCGTACACTGTTTGGATCGGCGCCGATGAACAGGGTCGTGTTAGTCGTCACACGGAACCCGTGCTTGAGCGCCTCGCGGATGCCCTCGACCGCCAGATCATATCCGCCTTCCCTGCAAACCGAGAGATCGTGATGCTGCTTCTGGCCATCGACGTGGACGCTGAAGGTCAAATACTTGCTCGGCTTGAAAAGATCGATCTTCTGTTTGAGCAGCAGGGCGTTCGTGCAAAGATAAACGTACTTCTTGCGTTGAACCAAGCCTTGGACGATTTCAGCAATCTGCGGATGAAGCAGTGGCTCACCACCCGGAATACTGACCATCGGGGCTCCGCATTCATCCACCGCCTTGAAGCACTCCTCGGGAGAAAGCTGGCGCTTCAAGATGTGCACGGGAAACTGGATTTTCCCACAGCCGGCACAGGCAAGGTTGCAGCGAAACAGCGGTTCAAGCATCAGAACCAGCGGAAATCTGCGGCGTCCTGCCATATGCTGTTTGAGCACGTAGGTTGCCACCGTCCACATCTGCGAAATCGGCACGCTCATGGGATAAATATAACCTTAAACCCTCGAATTCCGCAAAGAAAGTGGCTTTTTTGTTGCGTCTGGTCTGGAAATTTTACTTTTTGAGTCTGTCGAAACGCTGGTAGCCCATTCTCTATTATCGGACCGTAAAGGAACCGACAAATCACTGGCTTGGAAAACTAAATTTTCCAGACCAGACTTCCAGACTTCTCGTTCCGTCTCGCGCGATACCGCGGCACCTCCGCCGTTTCTCCCTCGGTTAGCGCTTGTCAGTTTTGGCGGCAGAGCCGCGCTATTCTCCCGCTTGTTCGAGCACGGCAGAGCGAAGCTCAGGCGAAACAAAAAATCCCAACTCATTCTGAAGACGGTCCATCAGCGGGCGCAATGAATCAATCAACCCCCGTTGTTTTGCACGCAGCAGAATCCCCAACACTCCGAGCGGCGTCAAACCTCTCCGAAGGGCCGCGGCTCGCCCGGCCGATTCATCAATCAGAATGGCATCGGCATGAACTTCACCTGCCAATACCAAGGCTTCCGCCTCTCCCGGACCAAGCGTGGCCTGCAGTTCCGCAACCGCCGCTCGATTCCGCGGTGCTTGAATCCTGAAGAAAATCAAACTCTGTAGGATTATGGGTCGGAATCTCGATCGAGGCTTCTCGAGTTCAGTGGCAACAGCGGGCGGAACCAGCACTTCGCCGAATAGCGCTCGCAGTAGATCAATATGACCCAGATGTGCGAGAGCTCTTATAGGCGAGGTATCGCTGACGACGATGGGCACAATGCTAGACCTTGAGCCGTCTTAGAGTTGCTAAATCTTCCTCTAATTCCGAAGATTTTGGCCGGTATATCGGGATCCCTCTCTCAAGGAGCGCATCTTCGATGCCGTTACGATCAAGGCCCGCCATCTTGGCGGCCGACCAAAGTGTGAGCCTTCCGGCATCGAACAGACGGCAGGCAAATTCGACCAGGGCCTCGTGTTCGTCGAGACCGGCCTCCTTCAAAACCTCATCCGAGATGGTAAGGTTCGGCACAGCGTTAGGGCCTCCACCTGATGTTCCACATATCTTAAACCCCTTGCAGTCATCTTAAAAGCCCGTTGGTTGGAAAAGAATGTGGACACCCATCAAAGAAATCAAATAACAGTGGGTGTCCACGTTTTTTGGTCCGAACGGAAATCCGCAGGCCCGCAACCTCCTTGAGTTAATCGCACATCTGCAGAAAACCTGCCGCGTCCGTATGGAGCTCTCTCTGAAACACGTCTGATCCTCCCTGCTTAGGCCCCACACGAAGAGTGAGTTGGATCCGCTGGAGATCCGTTGACAGGATACGCAATTCCCGGAATCGGCTCCAGTGTGTCGCACGGCTCATTTTAATTCGGGAATTTCGTACTGTGGGGAGGATGACACTGGTGACCGTCCCTCTCTCGCCCCTTTGTGGACTGGAGAAACCGCAGCTGGGGAGGAGACCAAAACAGATAGCGCCCCGCCCCCAGCTGCCAGAACCGGAATCGTTCAAGAACCAGAAGCCAGAGATCTATCTCTTAAGTTAACGGCATTAGGTCCGACCCCGATTGCGCGATACTGCTAATTGTCAAGAGGTCCGGCTTGAGTTGCGAAGAGCATCAACCTATGGAAACTGCTGGAATTTCAAGCTGTGCCGTCGCGGCAAGGCGGTCGTCGAAGCGTCAAGACTTAGGCGAACGGTTGTCCGTGGAAATCCAGGCTAGCCGTCCGCTAAGCGTGTCCCCCGAATGCCGCATACGGCCCCCTCGTTTCGGTGTATAATGTATCTTGAGTTTTACAAAGACAAAACAGATCACGGCACGGACGCTAGACCTGTCTTCATGTCACTTGATTGTGATCGAACAAGTATGCCAGAGCGAGTACGCCAGCATCCCATGCCAACCAAAGACGCCACCAAAAAGCGCCAGTTATATTTGCACGATGCACCATCTTTCTTTCCCGCATGTTCACTTTTTGTATGAGGAAGACCACTTCCCTACGAAAGGCTCTCTTTCCAATAATCGCTACCGCCTTGATAACTGTTTCACTTGATTATTACTTCAGAATCCGACCCGCCGAAAGAAAGGCAAAACAGGCTACCTATCAAACTTTGAATGAAGCAAAACGCCTCTTTGAGCAAAATCGATATGACGACGCCTTACAGACACTTCGCACGGTCCCAGAATCCTCTCGAATGACACTGGATACGTATACATACGCGGATAGCTACAACCTTGAAGGAATATCGTGCGCGCAAATTGCCTCGACATCTGAAAAGAAAGCAGCTTATCTCCAAGATGCGAGCACATGCTTTACCAAGTCGCTTGTGCTATTCACACCAGACCACTATCCCCTCGAGCATGCCAGAGCACAACTTAATCTTGGTGCGACATACAGCACGCTAGCTGAAATTAGCAACCCTACAACCAATCTGAATAGGGCAATCGATTATGGAGAGCAAGCAATAAAGTACTTTACCCTTGGTGCTTTTCCACTTGATTACGCAAAGGCCGAGGAAAATATAGGTACCTGTTACGGGCAACTAGCTCATGTCATTAATTCTAAAGACAATCTGATAAAGGCAGTATCTTATTACAACGAAGCCCGTAGTGTGTTCAAAGGAATTAACAACGCCGAACAGTATGCACAGGTGTCAATGAATCTGGGCAGTGCCCTGTCTGACTTAGCGGATTATGTTGATGCTCAACAGTATTGGTGCCAGGCTGTTGATGCATACGACCAAGCGTTGATATTCTACACTTATGAAACAAATCCTGATCGATATAGCGATCTGAAAAACAATATTGGAATTGGATACGTGGAAACTGCAAAATATCAAAATTCCATATCATACTTAAATGAGTGCGTAGATATTCTGACTCATAATATTGATTTAATAGATAAGAGTAAATCTCCTATAAGATTCGCCATTGCATATAAGAATCTGGGCATAGCATATAGTTACCTTTCGCAGATGCCAGGGCGTAATGCACGGACCTGTTTAAATAGGGCGGTCGACTGCTTTCTCATTGCTTCGCCAATATTGTCTAACACCAAACAAACTCTCGAATATGCTCGTACAAAGACCAATTTGGCTGATGCTTATTTGAAGTTGGCTCTTAATGCGCACAACGCGGACTACGCGGATGAGGCTATCTCTTGCCTCCGATTTTCCTTAGAAACATTCAACCGTGAAAACTATCCCGTGGATTATGGACGTTTGGAGTATGAGTTAGGAGAGGCCTATAAAGCGCTTGCCGCACTATCACACGGACGCAATGACTACATTTACAGCGCAATCAAAGCATACGAGCTGGCGTTAGCAATGTTTCCCAAGAACGACTACCCCAACTATTATTGCATGGTAATGAAGGGTTTAGATGGTGCCAAACAAGTGAAAAGATAACTGGTGTCAGTCGGTGGGCTAGCAGGGCAATGGCGCAGACCGGGCTTCGAATGATGCCGATGCCTCCATTGCCCCCTCCAAAATTCCGTTCGGCAGGTTTTACCCGGTACGGCTTCAAGGCCCGCATTTCAGACAGGGCTTTCCTGTACGGCTGCTCGGTTAAGCCTTTTCCTTGCGTACCCTCGCGGCTGCTCAGTTTGCCTCCGTCCTTCGCACACCTCTGTTAGCGGTTTGGGATCAAAAACCGTCGGAACCGCGCCCAATCTTCCCTCTGCATATCCATCGGCCTGTGAGTATTGCGTATCCTGGCGCCGCAGTGATATACCGCGAACGCGCGGCTTCCATTCGGCAGCACTCTACCGTGAGCTGCTGCGACCTCCGAACGAAAGGAGCCGCATTCCATGGCAAACCCTCGGAGGATGGCGCGGTACGCATGTTCTCCAGGTCCGACAACAACTACAGGATGAACGATCTCGATCTGCCGGCGAAGGAAGCTGGCGCAATTGTCAAACCATGCTCGCTGGACCTTTCCTTGCAATCCGCCTTGAGCACGCTTTAAGCAGAGAATTGCGTTAGTAAAGAAAGCAACATCGCGACCGGATTCAGAACCTGGCTCTCCGATCATAATCCCGACCTTCGCGATTAACTTCACAAGTGCAAGGTTCGTCGGATTGCGTGGTCCCTCGCGCCCCTTGTGTTGAACGAAGTATTTCGTGTCACCCCAGTCTTGGCCAACTACCATTAGGGACGCATCGAGGTTGCCCTGCCATAATGACCATGCACCAACATGTTCCGAATCAAATCGCCCCCCTTCGAGATCCGCTGGGTTTTTCAAATCGCAACAGAGATGGCACGCCTTTCTGTCGGCAATCAGTCGGGTATAGGTTCTGGCCTTCATCATAATAGAGTCCCGCCATCTTGAGTTTTGTAAGGTCGTGAAAACTGCAATGCCGTCGGACTTGGTGGTGAATCCTGCCTGCCGGCTGCGCTATCTCGAAAGATTCAGTTGATGTCATAGATCTTAACACTGATGGCTGCTCGCGGCATACGGAGATAAGCTGTCAAGCCGGACTTGCCAACCGGATCGTGGTTCCGATGCAGGGCCCTCCGCGACTCCGCCAGGCTCAATCGATTCAAAAATCCTCGACACCCATCGATCAATGACCGCAGCTTCGGGACAAGCTGAGCTTTTGTCCAGAAAAGCGGATGCCTAGGATCCTGCTGCATGCGGTCATGGGCGCGACTGCAGTCACCGTCATGGACGCTGAAGCCTGCAACCGACGCGCAGCACCGGCCCGACGGCAGGGCGTCCGCGTCCACCACTGCATCACCGGCTCTCGCGGCACGCCAACCGTCCTGCGGGCCCGTGGTTATGCGCCCCAAAACCGAAGCGCCGTAGAGTTCGACAAACAGCGGCTTGTCGCGCCTCAGGGTGTCCTCGTCGACATCGGTCCGCAGCCCCAGGCCGCGGCGTTCCAGGATATGCGCGACCCTCCGGCGAACGCGGCCCACGACGCGGGCGACTTCGGTATTACCTGGCGACCGACGCCATCTTCTGTGCATCCGTGACCGTGGCTTCCGTCGTCGTGAAGATGGTGTGCCTCACGCAGACCATGGTTTCGATTCCGGAGACCGCGGTCTTTACGAATGAGAGGATCTTCTCAGCCTTCGAGACCATGGTCTGCGACGCAAAGAGCATGGCCCTGATGGCCACCCAAAATCCCCCACCTGTGGCCACCTCAAAATCCCCCACCTAGCAGCACAGATTTCGCGATAAACATCGCTGCAGAGGGCGACAAAACGTGCAAGC
>Ga0182021_10002461_pt1 | contig 21637 bp, 15 predicted proteins | sample 612E3MmetaG_FD_120493 | JGI IMG/M metagenome (GOLD analysis project Ga0182021, IMG submission 120493) | Permafrost microbial communities from Stordalen Mire, Sweden - 612E3M metaG (Illumina Assembly) | ecosystem: Environmental > Terrestrial > Soil > Wetlands > Permafrost | place: Sweden... | reverse complement strand
TGTAAGAATGGGACGCCGGATCTATGACAACCTGAAGAAAGCGATGATGTTCATTTTCTCGGTGCATATCCCGATCGCGGGGATGTCACTTCTCCCGATCATCTTCAATTGGCCGTTCGCCCTCTTGCCTGTGCACATCGTTTTTCTCGAGTTGATCATTGACCCGGCCTGCTCGCTGGTCTTTGAAGCCGAACGGGAGGGCCGTGATGTTATGAACCGGCCACCCAGGAGACTCGATGAGCCTCTCTTTGGCATGCGCAATCTCGTGCCGAGTTTGCTCCAGGGTTTAACTGTGCTGCTGGTGGTGCTTGGAATATATGCATGGGCGCTCTCAGCCTTCAACGAACTGGCCGCCAGAGCCCTGAGCTTCACGACCCTGATACTCTCCAATATCGGCCTCATTCTCACGAATCGCGCATGGCCCCGCTCTGTTCTGTCAACCCTTCGTGTAGCGAATCCGCCGTTCTTTTGGGTGACTGCTGGTGCCCTCGCGTTCTTGACATTGGCCCTCACGATCCCCGCCATACGGGAGGTCTTCCGCTTCGCGCCAGTCCTGATCCCGGAGATTGCAATCTGTGTCTCCGGCGCTCTGCTGAGCATCCTCATTTCTGAATCCTTGAAGGTCTCACCCCTGAGAGAACTGTTGGAGCGGATGGGGAGGTAAGGAATGAAGGTTTGACATGATTTGGACTACCGGCGCGCTCCAGGCTTGCTCGTGCGACGGGTAGGGATAGCGTGGAGGGGATCCTCGGGCCAGGGATGTTTCGGATAGCGTCCCCTCATTTCCTTGCGTACCTCAGGATACGCGTTGCGCCAGAACGTCTGCAGGTCCTGTGTGATTGCCAGCGGACGTCCGGCGGGCGAGAGGAGATGGATCAGTACCGGAATACCTCCCGCCAAAGGAGTCTCCACCTGTCCGAACATTTCCTGCAGCCGGACTGCCAGAACCGGCTTGCCGGTGTCGTAGGAGAGTCGAATCCGCGAACCGGTGGGCACGGTCAGGAACGCCGGTGCAAGCCGGTCCAGGTCGAGAAGCTGCCGGTGGGAGAACCGGGAGCGAATCACGGACAGCATGTCGAGGCGTGCAAGCTGAATCCGGCGCGTGATCCCATTCAGGAAGGGCGCGAGCCACTCGTCGAGCGTTTCTTGCAGCCTCCGGTCGCTGAGATCGGGCCACCCAACGCCGGCCAGCCCGGACGAGAGGAGCCAGTTGCTCCGGGCGCGCAGCGACAGAGATTCCTTTTCCCAGGGGAGAGATTCCAGACCCAGCTGGCGGATCCCTTCGATCATGGCCGCCCGCACGGCCTCACCGGCATCGCCGGCGGCGTCTGAGGCGGAAGAGACAGGCCGTTCATCAAGAGGCAGCGCTCCAAGCCTGGTCTGTCTCCGCGCCACCACTGCCTCGTCCACACTGCTCCAGCGCACTTCTTCAACGACTTCCAGTCTGTCGGCAAAGGTCTTGCGGATTTCCTCTTCGGACAGCGGGGCGGCGAGGAAAATCCGGACGTCCGTTCCGACCCCGTCCACTTCCCCGACGGCGAGGAACCGCTCGCGGGCAAGCGCGCTCCATTCGGGCAGGACTGCTCCTGTGCCGCCCGCCATCTGATAATGTCCGGCGTCATCCCCCCGCCGGCGGGCCACCCTCTCCGGGTATGCCATCGCGAGAAGAACTCCGAGTGACTCCGGGCTGCCTCTTTCCCCTCCGACTCCTGACAGGGACCGGAGCCTCCGCGCCTCGGCCAGGATCCGCACTCGAACGCCATCCCCCCTTCCCTGCCTGAGAGCCTGCCATCGTGAGGCCAGGTCCACGTCCGTGTCGGGTCTCCCGTGCAGGAGATCCCGTTCTTCCAACATAGCAGCCAGATCACAGGCCTCGGATCCGAGACCGAGGTCCACTCCTTTCATGACCATATGGGCAAGCCGCGGGTGGACCGGGAGGAGAGCCAATGCGCGGCCATGTGACGTCAGCGTTCCGGCCCGGTCGAGGGCTCCCAGCTGGACGAGCAGATCGCGGGCGCGGCCGAGATGCGCCGGAGGGGGAGGATCCTGGAAGCGGAGTCCCGCCCCGTCGGGGGTTCCCCACAGGGCCAGATCCAGAGCAAGCGGGGCCAGATCGGCATTGAGGATCTCCGGTGACGAGTAGCGGGGGAGGTCCTGATCTTCGGCCCAGAGGCGGTAGCAAAAACCGGGACCCTCCCGCCCTGCTCGTCCCCGCCGTTGGTCGGCCGAAGCCTGCGACACAGGAACGGTGACGAGGCCTCCCATGCCCCGCCGAGGGTCGAACCGGGGAACCCGGGCCAGCCCCGCATCGACAACGATTCGAACCCCCTCGATGGTCAGGCTTGTCTCGGCTATACTGGTCGAGAGTATGACTTTGCGTGTGCCGGGCGCGGCGGGAGCGAGCGCCGCCTGCTGCCGATCGGACGCGGCTTCCCCGTAGAGGAGGTGGATCGCCACCGAACCTGGGAGTCCGCTGTCGAGAAGGCATTCTTCCGTGCGGCGGATTTCACGCTGACCGGGAAGGAAGACCAGGGCATCTCCTTCATGATCTGCCAATGCGAGGCGGACCGCATCGCGAACCCGGACTTCAAGGCGGCCTTCGGAAGCGAGCCAACGGGTGTCTACGGGAAAAGCGCGCCCGGTGCTTTCGATGACAGGCGCTTCGTTCAAAAGAGCGGCCACTCCCCTGCTGTCCAACGTGGCAGACATGACGAGGATACGAAGATCCGGACGCAGATTCGACTGCACGTCGAGGGCCAACGCCAGTCCCAGATCCGCGTGGATGCTCCGCTCGTGGAATTCATCAAAGATCAGGATGCCCGTTCCCTGGAGCTCGGGGGAAGTGTGAAGCATCCGGGTCAGCACGCCTTCCGTCACCACCTCCAGGCGAGTCGCTTCGCTCACCCTGCTCTCCCCCCTGATACGAAATCCAACCGACTGACCGACCTTTTCGCCTGCAAGAGAAGCCATGTACTCGGCGGCACGCCGGGCGGCGAGCCGGCGGGGCTCGAGCATGATGATTTTCAATCCCTGCATCCACGGCTCTCCGAGGAGGGCGAGGGGCACGCGTGTTGTTTTTCCCGCGCCCGGAGGGGCGGAAAGGACCGCGCACATGCTCCCAGCGAGGGTGTGCCGGAGTGCGGGAATGACAGCCATGATGGGGAGCTCGATTGCCATAGGAGAAAGGTAGGGAGTTTCCCCTGCAAATGGCATTCCTGATGCGGTTTACGTTTTCAAGGCTGGGCCGGCTCTTCAGAGGGGCGTATCGTCACAATGACGATTCGTCGGCGGCGGGATTGCGTCGTACGGCGGGTCCGGGAAGCAACAACTGGCCGGTGTACTCTTTTTCGGGAACCGTAAGAAGCCGGGGACGGGGGGGCATGTCCTTCATGCACCATTTGCATTGGCGGGCGATCCGGCTGAGCCGGTGGCAGTGGGGGCACTCCCATACTTCCATATAGGAATCCGGACGGCGTGCGGAGGCTACCGTCGGGACGGCCTGCCGATCACACCGCGCCTTCGCAATCATATACACAAACCCGGACATGATCGCCAGGGTAAGGCACGCAAATGTGCCTGTCAGCATGGCCTGCAGCAAGTTCATATCGTACCTCCCCCCGCTAGGTCGTTCCAGCCTCACGGTTCTTCCCCACAATACTAAGAACCGTAAACAGCGCCCGGACGTTCCGCGTTTCACCCGAGGGAGAATAGGAGGACGCCGGTCCTTCTCAGGCCTGGAATCCGACGGATACAAGGACGGTCAGGGGAGAAAGGACGCCGAATGCCAGGGCATTCATTCCCGGAGCGGTCTCAAGCCGGAGGAGCACCGCTCCCACGAGAGCCAGAAGACCGGCCAGGGGTTAAACCAATCCCATCATGAGCAGTGTGTAATACGGGTGGGAACGGGGATTTCTTCCCGATTTGGAAAAGCCGGACCATTCATCGGGACCATCCGGGAGCATCCGTAGTTTTCTGCTCATTCGCGGCTCCCCGAATACGGCGCACATAGGGGAGCAGAGAGAGACGCTGAAGCACCGATTTCGCATTGCCCTGCCGGGTATTGCCAAAACAGAGAATTTTCCCGGGTCCGCACCGCGGTATCCCCGGCATGCTCTCGAAACGCACGGTGGTATCGATCCTGCTGACTTCGTCCTTCAGCCTGCCGCTATCCGGGACACAGAAAACATAGTTCAGCGCCTTCCAATCCCCTGGCCGGCCGTACAAACCTTCTTCATTCAAAATGCACGGGTCGAAATCGAGCTTGCGGCCTGAAGGTTTTTCGAAGAGATGCCGCGACAGAAAGTGACCCAGGGAGACCGGTTGGAGGCTTGCCTCTCTTCCATACACCTCTCTGAGGGGAGATGTTGCTCCCAGCACGATCGTCGTCAAGCCGGCAGCGCCAAGCAGCGCAGCGAGGCCGGAGCGGGCAAGGACGGAGCCCAGGCTTCGTTTCCGGCGCGAGGACCAGTATCCTGTGATCGCACCTAGTGAGACGGACGCCACGGCCCACACAGGAAGGGCGCGGGTGGCCAGCCAGAAGCCGAAGCCGTTGTCGGCATAGCCATAGAATTGAGCCGTCCTGGTGAGGACAAAGAGGAAGGGGAGTCCGATGGCCAGCGCAACGGCCGAGCTCGCTACTGCATGGAGCAAGGGATCAGATGTCCGGCGTCCCGGGGGGAAGACCATCACGGGAGGTTTCCTTGTTAGGGGTCCGGCGACTGTTTATGGCATTGCAGCCGCGGGCTTCTATGATTTAACCACCATGATGCGCTGACTGGTTCCTTTCACCGGAGTGACAATTGATGACAACTGCTTACCGGGCCATCACATCTTCCCCGCGGGGGGGGGCGTACACTGAATCAGAACACCCGTTGAACGAGTCCACACACAAACCCCCAGGGAGGTTGACATGAAACTGCAAAGATATGTGCTCGCCGGAATGTTGCTCGCGGGGGCTTTCGTCGGTCAGGCTCTGGCCGCCGGAGACCGTACCGAAAACGCCGGGGCTTCATACTTCACCAGCCATACGGCTATCAACCAGACAGTGCTCGAAGACAACTACGCGCGCTGCCTCTCGTCGAACACGGACGGCGTTGTGGAATCGGCTCTTGCGTACGTCATTCAGATGAAGCTGGAATGGCCCGACCAGAACTTCTCCAAGATTGAAAAAGCCGCCCGCAAGCTGAGTGTCAGCGGCCGCACGCTGGCAATCCGCTACAAGGCATCCCTGGCCAGCATCGTCTATGACGATATGCTGATGCAGCAACTTACGGACTGTGTGAACTGCGACACCCCTGATGAGCTCTTTGCCAAAGTATCCGCCCGGGTCCAGCAGGCGGCACTGGGCGAAGACAGATAGTGTCACCCATCTCCTGAGACGCGTCTTCTCCTCCGCCCTCCGCGTGGCGCTTCCGGTCCTCAACGTCTGACCGGGAGCGCCATCGGTGGTTACAGGGGGGGTGTCCACCCGCTCTTGCCCTTCTGAGCCTCCTTGCCTATCTTGGATGCAGCATGCCTTCGGCATCCCGAAGCCTTCAGCGCCGTCCTTCCACTCCCATGTTCAGGCGTCGATCTTTCCCACGCAACGGCACACCATGAACAGACTCTACCTGTACTCCGTATGCGCCGTCGGTGCCCTGGGCGGCCTGTTGTTCGGTTACGACACAGCCGTCATCTCGGGCGCGATCGGCTACATGAGCAAGCACTTCACCATGACCCCGGCCATGGAGGGGTGGGCCTCTTCATGCGTCCTGCTCGGCGCCGCCTTCGGTGCCGGGATCGCCGGCTGGTTGAGCGACCGGCTGGGGAGAAAATCGGGACTCCTGTTCGCCTCCGTCTGCTTCCTGGTAAGTGCTGCGGGGACATCGGGCGCGCCGACGCTCGCGTTCTTTGTCATCTTCAGGATCCTGGGCGGCATCGGGGTCGGTGCGGCATCGATCATCTCGCCGATGTACATCGCGGAGGTAACTCCGCCGCGGATGCGCGGCAAGATGGTGACGCTGAACCAGTTCGCCATCATCTCGGGGATGCTCATCATCTACTTCGTAAACTATCTGATCTCGAACCAGGGAACGGAAGAGTGGAATCAGACCATGGGCTGGCGATGGATGTTCGGGTCGGGGGTGTTCCCCGCCCTCCTGCTGTTTTGCGCTTCGTTCTTCATTCCGGAGAGCCCCCGCTGGCTGATCGCCAACCGCGCCGCCGGCGCGGCGAAGGCCAGGAAGATCCTGGCCAAGGTAGGCGGCGACGCGTACGCGAGCGACGAGCTCAGGGAGATCGCCGGCTCAGTGAAGCAGGAGTCGTCGCGCATTGCATCCCTGCTTTCGAGGCCGTTCAGGATCGTGTTCCTGCTCGGCATCGCGCTGGCGGTGCTCCAGCAGGTCACCGGCATTAATGTCTTCATGTACTACGCCCCCGAGATCTTCAAATCGATCGTCAAAGGGACCCAGACGGACGTCGCCCTGCTCCAGACGATCATCATCGGCGCGTGCAACATGCTCTTCACCATCATCTCATTCTCCCTCGTGGACAGGCTTGGCAGGAAGCCTCTCATGCTGATCGGCTCCGCGGGGATGTTTCTGAGCCTGACCGCCATGGGACTCGCCACGTACTTCAACCGGACCGAGGGATGGCTGCTGGCGATCATTCTCGGCTATATTGCCTCCTTCTCGCTTGCCGTCGGGCCCGTGACATGGGTCCTCCTGTCGGAGATTTTTCCCACGAGGATGAGGGGTGTGGCAATGGCGTTCGCCACCATCTGCATGTGGGTCGCCAACTATGCGGTCTCGCAGACCTTCCCGATGCTCGACAAAAGCGGACCGCTCATCGCCCTGTTCCACCATGCACTGCCGTTCTGGGTGTACGCGTTCTTTTGCATCGTACTGTTCGCTCTTGTCGCGGCGTACATCCCTGAGACCAAAGGAAAGTCCCTTGAGGCCATAGAAGGATACTGGATCCACCGGAGAGAAGGCCATGACGTCCAGAGAGAGGGTCATCGCGTCACTGAACCATCGTGAGCCGGACATGGTGCCATTCGATCTTGGCGGCACCGCGGTCACCGGCATGCACGTGGGGATGGTGTACCGGCTTCGCCAGGCCCTGGGCCTTGACCCGCCGGGAACGCCGGTCAGAGTGGTGGAGCCCTACCAGATGCTGGGGGACATCGCGCCGGACCTGATGGACGCCATCGGCATCGACGTGGCCGGGTTATGGGGCAGGGAAACGATGTTCGGTTTCGAGAACAAAGACTGGCAGCCGTGGATGCTGCCGGATGGCACCCCCCTCCTTGTCCCGGGGGGATTCAACACGGAGCCCTCTCCGAACGGGGACATCCTGATGTATCCCGGGGGAGACAGGTCGGTGCCTCCGAGCGGGAGGATGCCGAAGGGAGGATTCTACTTCGACGCCCTGGTCCGCCAGCAGCCCATAGACGATGCGGCTCTTGAGGTCGAAGACAACCTGCAGGAGTTCCAGCCCGTTTCGCCTGCGGACCTGGAGCGCTTCCGAAACGAGGCCGAGCGGCTTTTCACGCAAACCGACAGGGCCGTGATCGGGACGTTCGGCGGTACGGCTTTCGGCGATATCGCGCTCGTGCCGGTGCCGTGGATCAAGCATCCCAGGGGCATCCGGGATATCGAAGAGTGGTACGTAAGCACGCTGACACGCAGAGAGTACGTCTACGCAGTCTTCGAGAAGCAATGCGAAATCGGCATCAGCAACCTTGAGCGTATCCACTCCGTGGTAGGCGAGAGAGTCTGCGCGGTTTTCATCACGGGAACGGATTTCGGCACCCAGTGCGGTCCGTTCATCTCTCCGAAGACGTATCGCGAGCTCTATCAGCCTTTCCACAGGGAAGTGAACGGCTGGATCCACAGGCATACGGAATGGAAGTCGTTCATCCACTCCTGCGGCTCCGTGTTCAGGCTGATACCCGATTTCATCGAGAGCGGGTTTGACATCCTGAACCCGGTGCAGTGCTCGGCGGCGGACATGGCACCCTCGGACCTGAAGGCCCGTTTTGGCGAGAGCTTGACATTCTGGGGAGGCGGAGTAGACACTCAGCGGACTCTCCCCTTCGGCTCGACGGACGATGTCCGGAAGGAAGTGCAGGAGAGGATAGAAACGTTCGGCCCGGGGGGAGGATTTGTCTTCAACGCAATCCACAATGTCCAGGCAGGCGTCCCCACTGGCAACCTGATGGCGATGATCGAGGCTTTTCGAGAACACAGATCATCGCTCTGAAGGGAATCGCCCCGCGTGGTCCCGCCCTCCCCATGCTACAGAACCGCCCGGACGGAGCCGGGCGGTCCTTTGTCATATATCCATCCACCGTTCTCAGCGCGGGCGCGGACGGCCGGGAGCGATGGGCACAGTGATCGCTGTACCCGAGTACTGCACGACAGCGTCAGGCTTGCCCTCCGGCTCGATCCCCGCGCCATGGTTCTCGGCCACCAGGACTACGCGGAATGAGCGCTTCTCCGGCATCCCGGGGTAGTTCCCTTTCCGGTCGCCGATCGTCAGCTCCCCTCGGGCGTCATCCCACCAGATCGGGATCGTCGCCCATGCCCCTTTCTCATAATTGTAGTTGTCGTTCTCGTCTTCATAGAGTGTGAAGGAGCCGTCGGCGCCACGGTAGACGCGGATCTCGATCGCTTCTCCAGGCGGGTCCGCGGGTTTTTCCCCGGACCACTGCACTTCCGGCCCCAGGGGCACAACAGAGCCCGCGCGGACAAAGAGCGGAAGGCGTTCCAGCGGCGCATCCGCATTGATGCCCTTCCCCCCTTCCTGAGACTTGCCGCTCCAGAAGTCCACCCATCGTGCCGGAGGCAGGTAGAGCCTTCGCATGGAGGCACCCGGCTCGGTCACCGGATTCACCAGGAAGGCGGGTCCGAACATGAACTGATCCCCGATAGATGCGGCCCTGGCATCGGTGCGGAAATCCATCACCAGCGGCCGCATGGGTGTGTACGCCTTGTTGGTGATCATCCAGGCAAGGGAATAGATGTAAGGAAGCATCCGGTACCGCAGCCGGTCGAACCCGGTCAGGATCTTCCGGGCATCGGGTCCGTAGGACCAGAGCTCATTCTGATCGTTTGTGCGCGTTCCATGGACGCGCAGGATCGGGTTGAAGGTGCCGAATTGAAACCACCGGATGAACAATTCCCGGTACCCAGGGTCATCGGGGTTGCCGATCGTGAACCCGCCGATGTCTGTTGTCCAGTACGGCATTCCGGTGACGGCATAGTTCAAGCCCGCAGGGATCTGTTTTCTGTAAAATGTCCAATCACAGTTGACATCGCCGGACCATACGGCAGCTCCGTTCCGCTGGCTCCCGGCGAATCCGGAGCGCGAAAGGATGAACACGCGTTTCCGGTCGCTTGCAGCCCGTTGGCCCTGATACACGGCCATGGTCGTCATCAGGGGGAACAGGTTGGCATAGCGGGCCCCGCTGCCCATGCCGACTCTGTTGGTGACCAGGATGTTCGTTTCCCGCCCCTCGGTCTCGGGCTCGGTCGTATCTAGCCACCATGCATCGACGCCGATTCTGAACAGGGCGGTATCCATCAGGCCCCAGTAGTACCGCCGTGCCTCCGGGTTGAACGGGTCGTAGAGCGCCTGTCCGGCCGGATGAAACCCGCCTGCCTTGATCTTGTCGATGAAGAATCCCCGCCTGTCCATCTCCTCGTAGGTCTTCGTCCCCGCGCGGAAGTACGGCCAGACGGAGATCATAAGATGAACATGTTCCTTGTGCAGTTCTTCAACCATCTGCCGGGGATCGGGATAGCGTGATGCATCGAAGACCGGCTCCCCCATCGTGTTCCACCAGAACCAGTCCTGGACGATGTTGTCGACAGGAATGCGCAGCTCCCGGTACTTCCGGGCGATCCCGAGGATTTCCTCCTGCGTCTTGTAGCGGTTCTTGCACTGCCAGTAACCGTAGGCCCACCGTCCGAACAGCGGAGCCTGGCCGGTCAGCGCACGGTATCCCGCAATGATACTGTCGAATTCCGGGCCGTAGAGGAAGTAATAATCGACGGCATCGGCGACCTCAGAGCTCAGGTAGAGCGCATTGAGAAAGCGGTTGTTGAACCGGCTGCGTGAGGGGTTGTTCCAGTAGATGCCATAACCGTTGCTTGACAGGAAGAACGGGATGCTGATGTTGGTGTTGTCCTGGGAAATATCCACCGCTTCGCCGCGGAAATTCCAGACGCCGGCCTGATGCTGGCCGAGTCCGTAGAACGATTCGGTTGACCCCCAGAGGTTTGAGAACAGCTCGGCGTGACATGTCTTCTCGCCATTGACTTCGACGGGGGTCAGCGTGCGGCCGCTCTCCTCGAACAGTTTCACCCCGCGCGCGGTGCTGAAGAGAATAGCTCCAGTGCTCCTGGTTATCCGGACCCTGAGGGAAGAGGTGGTAAGGGTGATGGTGTCATTGGCCGATTGCAAATCCCACGGAACCGCAGGCCACACGGTCTTCACGATCACACTGTCGGGATGGCGGGGCAGCGAATCGGCCGCCGCGAAAACCACATGCACGATGGAGTCGCTGCAAACCTGAATCCTGAGTATGCCCGATTGCATGGTGAGTTTCACCCCGTCAGGCTGCCGGCTGACTGCAACAACGGGATTCAGCGGGTTCCACTGGGTGAAGGCACCTGCGGGCAGGAGCCAGAGAATGACAGGGATCGCAATGTGCAGAGCAAGGAGTCGTCGAATGATCATGGAGAGGGTCCTTTTTCAGAGGGTAGCGGAGAGATGGAGGCTCTTCACGCGGGGCCACCGGGCCTCGCGGGGGTGGGTCGATGACCCAGACCCGCACCTGGCGCTGACAACATACAACCGTCCGGGGAGGAAAGCAACGGGGCTCCGGAACTGCCTCAGTCGCGGGCAGGTACCGGGGAGAGAGGGGAATGAGGAAGACGAAGGGAAGAGCGGGGATGGAATCCCGCTCCTGGCCTCCTGCAAGGAATTCCTCCCATCTCTTGACCGTCGTGACGATATTCGGTGTTGCGATGATTGCGCTGCACAACCTGCTTGATCCCGTGCAGCCTGCAGCATTCGGTGTACCTCATCTGGATCAGCATCATCCTTGCGCTGTATCCGGCCTGCAGGTGGTATGCCGGGGTGAAGAGGAAGATCAAGAACCCGCTCTTCAGCTACCTGTGAGTGTGAGGAAGACCGGGCGCTTCATCGGACCACTGTTCCTGCGGGTTCCGCCATGGCCCGAATGGCTTTCCTGTTCTGAGCGTTGCAGACATTTTTCCCATCTGCCCCAAAAGCCTCCCTGATCCGGTTCGCATGGCACTCCACGATTCTTCCCCTGACCATCTTTAACGTGCTGTTCATCAATCCGTTCTGCTCGGTGAAGCCATCCGCAAGGACTGCCAGGGAGGATGGGAGCCAGCGCTCCGGGAACAGCCCCCCATGGCGACCTCCACTTCTGAACGCATCGATCTCCGAAGAAAGCAGGCGGAGCGCCGCACACTGACCTTCGGCTGTGTCAGGAGAATGGCCATGCGCTTTCATCCAGGCCATCACCGCGTCTCTCCTCGGTACCAGGAGTCCCACCGTGAAGGGTGATTGGTCGTTGTAGAGCATCAACTGATCGATATACTCAGAGTGGCCGGAGACTGTCTCTTCGATTCCCTCCGGACTGTACTTCTCCCCGTCGTTGGCTATGAGGAGACTTTTGGTGCGCCCCACCACGAACAGGAAGCCGTCGCTATCGACATAGCCGAGATCGCCCGTGTACAGCCAGCCTTCCCGGAGCACCTCAGCGGTTGCCCGCTCATTCCTCCAGTAGCCGGCCATGACGTTCTCTCCCTTCACAACGATCTCACCCTGCACCCCGGCCGGGAGCGCGATGCCCTGCTCATCACAGATCCTGACCGTGAGGTCCGGAACGATCAACCCCGATGAACCGAACTTGTGCCTCGCCATGGTGTTGGCGGAGATCACGGGCGCGGATTCCGTGAGTCCGTATCCCTGCAGCATGGGAATCCCGATTGCGCCGAAGAATTTCTGCAGCTCGATATCCAGCAGCGCGCCACCACCGACGAAGAACTCCAGCCGGCCGCCGAAATTCTCACGGATCTTCCTGAAGAGGATGAGGTCAAACAGGGCGACCAGCGGTTTGCAGAGCACTCCTATACCCCTGTCCCACCCGTTGCCGTTGTAGAAGAAGGCAACGCGCAAACCGGCGCGGAAGAGAGCCGCCGCAACGCGCCCTTTCGCCCTTACCCCCGCTTCGATGCTCTTCTTGAAGTTCCTGGCGAGGGCAGGAACGCTCAGGAGGAACGACGGGCGGGATTCCCTGATGTTGAGCGGGATGTTCTTCAGTGTCTCCGGAGGAGACTTCCCGATCTGCACCGATGCCATGCTGGCGCCGTTCCTCATGAGCGTATAGATGCCAGCTGTATGGGCAAAGCAATGATCCCAGGGAAGGATCAGGAGGGAGGTGTACCACTCCGGTATGTCGAACATGGCTGACGACTGCTCGACGTTTGCCGCATAATTCCGGTGCGTGAGGACGACGCCCTTGGGCTCTGCGGTAGTTCCCGAAGTATAGCAAATTGTGGCCGGATCGGCTCCGCGCACCGCTTCCCGCCGTGCATCGAACTCGGGGCGTTGCCCCTGGAGGTACGCTCTTCCGGCTGCGTACAGGTCTTCGAGCTGCAGTTCGCCTTTATCGCATGAGTCCAGCCGGTCCAGCATGATGATCGTCTCAAGCAGGGGCAGCTCGTTCCGGAGCTGCCGCAATTTGGGCATCTGTGCCGCGGATGCCACCGCCATTCTGCACTCCGAATGCTCAAGACGAAAGCCGAGCTCGCTCCCACCCTGAAGTTTCACCGAAAGCGGGACATTGACGGCGCCGGCGAAGAGGATGCCCAGCTCACTGATCACCCAGTCGTTTCTTCCCTCGGCCAGGAGGGCGACCCGGTCTCCGGCCTTGAGACCCAGGCTGAGTAAACCGGCGGCAAACAATTCGACCAGGTCGCGGGTTTCAGCATATGTCATCCCGCAGTAGGCATCTCCCTTCTTTTCCCAGAGGAGGACGTTGCCGGCAAACCTTTGGACGCTTGACTCAAAAAGTGCGATGAGGCTGGCGTGCTTTCCACTGTGCTCGGCGCCTGGCATCGGGAAGCTCCTCTTTATGACTGGGAAGGCAACAGCAGGACTGCTTCATTGCGCCATACGAGAGAGGCAGGCAAATCTTCTCCCGGAGTTACCTCAATCTTGGGCGTGTTGCAGGATGGACTTCCGGGGAACAGGAAGGGTCAGGCGTGACGGTTTCAAGGTATCGTGGAATCAGGGAATAATCAAATGAGCGGCCTGCGCCAGGGTCGTCAATGCCCCTGTCGGCTCTATGCCTCGCACGGCGAATTGACCGGCGGAACCTCATGATCATGCGCGAACTGTTGCCGTTGGGGCACATTTCACATCGGGCGAGCATTGTAACATCTCCCGTGATTATTTGCTAATACGGGGAACTAATAGACCCCGAAGGTGTTACACAGGTTGTATACGTCATGGCACATTCTCAGGGCCCGTTTCTCCCCGGAGAGGGACCACCCCGGACTTCGATCCCAACCAGCATACCCTGTTTGAGCAACTACCGTTCACTTTTCACGCTTATTCGATTGACGAAAACCGACTTTCCGGTGCCGGAAGAGCGGCATCGTGCAGTACGTGCAGGCGGGACAATCACACGTGCACGTGACTGGCTTTCGACTCTCGCATCCCCTTTCCCTCACAATCTTCCCGGAGGTCCATCCATGAAACTCTTTGTAGCAAAACACCCGTTCAAGCTCCTCCCCCTGCTCTTCCTGCTTCTCATGCTATCGGGCACTGCGATGTTGGCCCAGGATATGCAGTATACGACGAGCTCGCCGGAGGCCCGGCAGCTTTTCGTGCAGGGACTCACCAGCTTCGAGAACATCGATTATCAGAAGGCCCTGCCGCTCTTCGATCAGGCGATCCAGAAGGATCCCGGATTCGCGATGGCGTACCTCCACAAATCCCTTGCTGAGACTGACCCTGTCAAGTCCAGGGAGGCCCGGGAGAAAGGCGTCAGCCTGAGGGACAAGGTGAGCGAAGGGGAGCAGGTGTTTATCGATGCAACGGTGGCATTAGCAAAGGGTGAGACAGAAAAGTCCATCAGTCTTGCCGATCGACTGGCGACGATGTTTCCCACCGACAAGCATGTCCAGCTGATCGCGGCATATACCACGCTGAATCTGAATGATGCCAAGAAGGCTCTGGACTACGCAACGAAAACGATTGCGATCGACAAGAACTTCGCCCCGGCCTACAATGTCCTCGGGTACGCCCAGATCAACACCGGCGATCTCGAAGGGGCGGAGAAGTCCCTCAAGACGTACGTTACGCTTGTCCCCGACCAGCCGAATCCGCACGATTCCTATGCCGAGCTGCTCCTGACGGTCGGCAAATATGATGAATCCATCCAGCATTATACGATGGCCCTGAAGCTGGATCCTTCGTTTTACCCTTCTGACTTCGGCATAGGACATAACTACGCATTCAAGGGAGATTTCGCCCGGGCCCGGGAGTACTACAAGAAGGGGATCGAAGCAGCGCATTCCACTCCAGGGCAGATCGAGGGACTGATGTGGATTGCGACGTCATACCTTCATGAAGGTAAGACCAATGAAGCCGTGAAGGCCCTCGAAGAAAGACAGGCGTTTGCGATGGAGAAAGAGCGCCCTGCCAGTGTCACATCCTACTCTATGGCAGGGATGGCCCTTATTGAAAGCGGAAGGCCCGCAGAGGCTATGAAGTACTACGACAAGGCCGCCGATGCATTGAAGACGGCAAAGCTCACTGACAATGAACGCACTCTCCTCAAGAACAGATTTGAATCCGCCCGGGCATACGCGCTCGCAGCCAACCACCAGTTCGACGCCGCGCGGGCTGAGATCGAGAAGGCAAAACCCAATGTTGAGAAGCGGAATGATCCGAACGAGATGCAGGATTTCCACACGCTGATCGGATTAGTGGAGAGCGAAGCGGGGAACACAGACGAGGCCCTGAACAACTTCAGCTTGGGTGATCCGCTCAACACCGTGAACACCTTCCACTGGGCGCTCGCCTTGGAAAAGAAAGGTAACAATGCAAAGGCCCAGGAGCTATTCAACAAGGTAGCAAAGAACAACAGGCCCGACTTCGGTCTTGCTCTAGTGCGAACCAGGGCGATCGAAAAGTCCGGTGGGCTGCAGGCCGGACATCCCGACGTGAAGTAAGAGTCATCGATTTCAGATTAGCCCGAAGCCTTTCCGTCGAATACGACGGAAAGGCTTCTTTCTTGACGGAATCGGCGTAATCCCCCCTTCCCTCTTCATGCCGGTCAAGTGCTTGCCCCCCAGAGCTGTTGAAGAAACCGGGAAATGCAGCCTGGACCGGCCCGGGCTTGGGCCCCCGGGAGGGGCAGGGAATAGCACTCCGTCGCCCAATGGGTGGTGCACTTCAGGGTCCCACGGCCCTCCCTGTCTGCACTTGAGAATCGTCTTTCACCTGCCTGCCATCTCGCGTCTGGTTTCTCGTGTGTGTCTTTCTCCGGTCAACTGCGCACTTGAATTTCTCCCCGGCAGATGGTATCATCGGTCCATGCGGCCGGGGGGCGGTCAGGCATCCTTCTCTCCACTCATGGAAAGGAAAAAGCCATGAAAAGGATCGTACTCGTCTGTGCCGTACTTGCAGCGACGGCGGGATGCGGCAGGCAGGTCACCTCGCCAATTGAACCCCATCCGTCACGGACAGACAAGGTTGTCATTGTCAGCGGATTTAGAGAGGATGAGCAGGTCCTTGTGAAGGGGGAATCCGTGCGGGTTGGCAGCTACTTCGACTTTTCCCCGTACGACAGCCTGCACGTGGTTTTCTCGGCAAGGTGTCTGGACACGGTCGAGGTCTCATCGAGAATATCGATCAAGGTCGGACCGGCCAGGACCTACTGGGATACTGTCGGCCTGGACGAAGGGACTCACTCCATCCTGGTCAGGGCCGAAGACCTGGTCAAGGCCCATTCATCCGCTCTGGTGTTCATCGGCGTCGAATCCCGCAACAGCATTCTTCTTTCCCACTTCAGCGTCATCGGCTTTAGCACGCCGTAATTGCGGCGGCAGGTATTCTCACGAGGTACGCCGGAGGACGGACGGCGCGGTTTCCGGAGCCTGGGAGGAAGGTGGGGCCATGCCGTGCGCTGAAGGGCGAACTGTCTCACCTCCTTGCCCCTGGTGTGAGGGTAAGTCCGGAGAACCGGCCAGTTCCGGGAGAGGCCGTATGTCCGACGATTACCTGCCCGGGGGCTTGTATATGCGGTCATCTCATCGTAGCATGCGATCCTAGGCTATATCCCCGGCACTCCGTCAAGGCCACTCCATGCGCATCCCTCTCCTCTTCTGTACTGCCATCCTCGGTGCTTCCACCCCTGTTGCCGCGCAATTCCAGCCCCCCCTGAGCGATCGTGTTGTTGCATACAGGATCGATGTGAGGCTGGACGAGAAGGCCAAAACGCTGGAGGGCGAAGAACATCTTACGTGGCGGAATCCATCGACTGAGCCGGTCGGCGACCTGCAGTTCCATCTGTACCTGAATGCATTCAAGAACACGCATTCCACAGCGATGAAGGAATCAGGGGGGCGCTTCGTCAGGGATGACGGATCGAAGACCGGCGGATGGGGGTACATCGATGTGACGTCGATCAGACTCCAGGACGGTGCAGAGGTGCGGCCGCTGGCGAACTTCATCAGTCCGGATGACAGTAACGCGGCCGATCAGACCGTTCTGCACGTCCCGCTGCCATCGCCTGTCGGGCCGGGGGAAAGCATCGGGATGGACATCAGATTCACGGCCAGGCTTCCCAGACTCTCCAGGCGAACCGGATACAGCGAGGACTTCTTCATGATCGCCCAGTGGTTTCCGAAGCTCGGCGTCTTCGAGCCGAAGGGGATGCGCTATGCAGCCCGCGGCGCGTGGAACTGTCATCAGTTCCACGCGGCGACCGAGTTCTACGCTGACTTCGGCACGTATGACGTGAACATGACCGTCCCGCAGGGGTTCAAGGTGGGGGCCACGGGGGTACGTGTCCATGAGACGGAAAACTCAAACGGCACGGCGACGCTGACCTACCGGGCGGAAGACGTTCATGACTTTGCCTGGGTCGCATCGCCCAGGCTCGCGGAACGGAACGACACCTGGCGGGACCTCCGCATCCGGCTCCTCATGCCGCCGGAACGCCTGTTCCAGTCGTGGCGGCACGTCCAGTGCGTCAAGGCGGCACTGGAGTACATGGACGCTCATGTGGGCAGGTACCCGTATCCGGAGCTGACCATCGTGGACCCGCCGGGCTACGCGGCTGCGGCTGGCGGTATGGAATACCCGACATTGTTCACCACTGTATCGAGCGTTTTGATCCCTGAACAGGTGAGGTACCCTGAGCTTGCGACGGTCCATGAGTTCATCCATCAGTATTTCTATGGAATGGTTGCCAGCAACGAATTCGAAGAGGCATGGATGGATGAGGGCTTCACCGCGTACTATGAAACGAGGGTCATGGATGCTTTCTACGGGCCCAAGACCTCCGCGGTCCATCTCCTGGGATTTCATTTCGGCGACTTTGAGTATACGCGATTCGGCTATACCAGCATGCTCAACCCGCGTATGGCTCCCACGGCCACGTTTGCGTGGGAGTTACCCTCCGGAGGGGGATCATTGACCTATTTTAAGACGGCAACCATCCTTGCAACGCTGAAGGGTCTCATCGGGGAGGAGACGATGGATTCGGTCATGACGGCCTATTTCCGGCGATGGAGCTTCAGGCATCCCTGCGGCAGGGACTTCATCGCCGTGGTCAACGACATCGTGCCGAAAACTCAAGGCGAGAAGTTCGGGAAGGACTGGAACTGGTTTTTCGACCAGGTCCTGTACGGCACGGGAGTCTGCGATTACGAGTTGAGCTCGATCCGGATTTCCCCGGTTGAGGACGACCGGGGGTATGTGGAGAGCAACAGCGGCACGGTGCTGCGGGATGTCCGCGGAGAAGTGCATGGGACGCGCCGGTCGGAGGTCACCGTCAGCCGGCTCGGGGAGGTGCAGTTGCCCGTCGAAGTTCTGGTTCGATTCAGCGACGGGAGCGAGCTGCTGGAGCAGTGGGACGGGAAAGCACGCGTCAAGGTGTTCCGGTACACGGGAACCTCCACCGTCGTCCGGGCAGCGGTTGATCCGGGGATGAAGATCCCGCTGGATATCAACGTGACGAACAACGTCAAGAGTTTCGAGCCTTCCACGGGCATGCTCTGGAAGTACTTCTGCAAGGTCCTGTTCTGGCTCCAGAACATTTTTCATGCCGCAGCCACCATCATCTGACCAGGAGAGCTCATGAAGCCCATTCTGAAGATCTTCATCAACGCTGTGGTGGCGGCGGCCAGGATTCCTCAGCTTGGATCGGCCGTGTATGTCTGCAATCTGTTGATGGCCGCCGTGATCGCGGCCGCGTTCCGCGCTTTCGTTGCGGGCACGGATTCCGTCTCATCGCTTGCCCCGCTGTTTACCGATTTCGATGCCACGCTGGCGTCGGATTTCCTGAATCGCCATGGCGAGGCCATTGGAGCCCTGGCGCGGGCGGTCGTGCCGCTGGCGCTCCTTTCCCTTGCTGTCAACGTGATCCTCACCGGCGGCATCCTGTCGCTGCTTTCCTCCCGGCAGAAGTTTTCCCTTCGCGGATTCCTCAGGGGCTGCGGCCATTTCGCCGGCAGGTTCCTGCGGGTGTTTTTCCTGGTCTGTCTTCTTCTGGCCGCCGTGGGCGGGATCATGATCACCATCTTTGCGGGACTTGACGCGCTGCTCTCCTCTCCAGTTACGGCTGAAACGAGGGGCAACCTCATAGCGGCCATTGGCATACTGGCGACCGGATTCATGCTCGTGGTGGTCGTGATGGTGGGTGATTACGCCCGGGTCCTGACCGTGGTGGATGACGGCCGGTCGATGCTGAAGGCCCTGTGGTCATCGTTCCGGTTCATCCTCAGGAGCGCCGCCGGCGCATTCGGCGTACAGTATCTCTTCCTGTTGGTCAACATCGGACTCTTTCTTCTCTATCTTTCCGCAGAGTGGCATACCGGAACAGGCTCGGGTTTCTTGCTTGGTTTCCTGTTCGTGGTGCAACAGCTGGTGATGATTGCCAGGGCATTTCTGCGCACCGCATTGTTTGCGGGCGAAGTGGAACTCGCCGCGCTCAGTGCGGCTGAACGGCTGGAGGCGGTTGCCCCGGCAGCCGCCGGGACATAAGCTGGAAGCCGCGATATTCGACGGGGAAATCCCACGCATCGCCCCATCTACGGAATGAGGGAGATTCCCCCCCCCCACTCTTGGGGGGAGCAGGATGCCAGTCCGAATCATGCGGGTACTCTGATGAGAGCAATGCTCCTTCGCACACTCGGCAGGCTCGAGGAGACATCATCTCCCTTAGAGCTCACCGAGCTGGCAACCCCTGTTCCCGCCGTGCAGGAAATCCTCGTACAGGTCTCGGCATGTGCCGTTTGTCATACGGAGCTGGACGAGATTGAAGGACGGACCCCTCCGCCGCACCTGCCGGTCGTTCCGGGACATCAGGCAGTGGGCAGGGTAGTTGAGAGAGGAAGCCAGGCAAAGAAGTTTGCCCTCGGAGACCGGGTCGGCATCGCCTGGATATTCTCAGCATGCGGGAGATGCAAGTTCTGCCTGGAAGGAAACGAGAATCTCTGTGTTGAGTTCAGGGCGACTGGGAGGGATGTTGACGGCGGATATGCCGAGTTCATGACCATCCATGAGGACTATGCTCATGCCATTCCGTCAGTCTTTTCAGATGTTGAAGCGGCGCCCCTGCTCTGCGCCGGGGCGGTCGGCTACAGATCGTTGAGGCTCACGGGGCTCAAAGACGGGCAGACACTCGGCTTGATGGGGTTTGGAGCCTCAGGCCACCTGGTGCTGAAGATGGCTCTGCACCGGTATCAGAGATCGAAGGTCTTTGTGTTCGTGCGCGATGCCGGGGAGAGGGCTTTTGCCCGCGAGATCGGTGCCTCGTGGGCCGGCGGGGTGGAAGACGAGCCGCCGGAGAAACTTCACAGCATCATCGACACAACTCCCGCATGGAGACCCGTCGTTGAGTCTCTGAAAAACCTTGAGCCCGGGGGGAGGCTTGTGATCAATGCCATCCGCAAGGAGGAGAGGGATAAGGAGGAGCTCCAGCGGCTGGATTACGCCGGCCATCTCTGGCTCGAACGGGAGGTCAAGAGTGTGGCAAACGTCAGCCGGTCCGATGTGCGGGAATTTCTCGAACTCGCGGCCAGGATACCTCTCAGACCGGAGGTTGAAGAGTTCGCGCTGGAAGACGCCAACCGGGCTCTGGTCGAACTCAGGAAAAGAAGCATTAGGGGAGCAAAGGTGTTGCGGATAGCTAAGGTTTCCGGCGTTTGAAGTAGAGGATCTTCTGGATGTCGCCGAAGCCGTTGACGAGCTCCCACCCTTCCCGTCCGAGCTGGGCGACGGCACGTCCCGTGGCGGCACTCTTGCTGTCGCCCTCGACGGCCTTATCGCGTTTGAATTTCGTTTCCAGGAGACCGAGGTCCGTAAAGTGCGCCAGCTTGTTGTATATCAGGTCCACGTAACAGAATTCCCATTTCTCCATGGCAATTCATCCTTTCCTTGAAGAAGGTGGCGTTGGCGGTGTGACCAGCGAGAAGGATTCCACTCTTCGGCGCTGTCGGTGACAGGCCGGGCATTCCCATCCTGCGCTACTGCTCTCCATCGGATTTCAGCTTTTCCAGGGCTGCAGCCGCCCGGGTTTGAGTCGATCGATCGACCGCCAGAAGTGGGTGGAGGGCGATGGCAGTCTGAAAGGCACAGAAGGCCTCATGTTTCCTCCCCATATCCAGGTAGAGCAGCCCGAGCTCATAGCGATGGCGGATGACCCCCGGCGCCAGTTGCACTGCGCGGGCCAGGGCACCCTCTGATTCCCGGTACCCTCCTTCAGGCAGGCCTCCCAGAAACACATCTGCAAGACGGTGCTCAAGCCAGCCAACATTCCCGAGGGCGCGGTAGAACGATCCCAGAATGGAGTAAGCGACATCGTCTGAAGGATTCAGGGCCGTAGCGCTGTCGAGCGCGCATTTGATTTCATGGCAGAGATCCACCTTTCTTCGCGCACCTTCGTCCATGGCGATGTTGCCGAGCGCCGCAGCGAGCCACGTCCATCCCTGGGAACAACGGGGATCGAGACGGATACAATCCCTCGCGTATCCCTCCGCCCGGTGGTAGAGAGGCGATGCGTCGCCATCAGAAATCGTGTCGGCGATACAGACACAGACGCGGGCAAGACGCCAGAGTGTCTCCGGACGATTGGCCGGACCGACAAGGAGAGAATCATAGGATCTGACGGCATGACAATAGTCGAGCGCAGCAAAGGCAGAATCGCCGGGGAAAGGCACAGCGGAGGAATCGATCGGGCTAGCTGCTGCCAGCACAACGACCAACCAGAGGCATCCCATCAGACCTCCGCATCCGGTAATGACAGGAACACGCGGGGAGGTTCTCCATCTTCACGTTTTGCTCCGGCCTTCATGGCGATTTTCAATGTGGGGGGGGGGGG
>Ga0182021_10002459_pt1 | contig 21642 bp, 18 predicted proteins | sample 612E3MmetaG_FD_120493 | JGI IMG/M metagenome (GOLD analysis project Ga0182021, IMG submission 120493) | Permafrost microbial communities from Stordalen Mire, Sweden - 612E3M metaG (Illumina Assembly) | ecosystem: Environmental > Terrestrial > Soil > Wetlands > Permafrost | place: Sweden... | reverse complement strand
TACCGCACTTCTTTGATGTTTTCTTTCGGCATTGTCAAAATCGTCTTATCGCGCCAATCTTTTACCGGACGATCGAACATAGTACTTGATGCACCTTCAACAATAAATACATCGTCAGAGTTCAACCTGCGCGCGTACGATTCTGAATAACTCCCTGCCATCTTACCGAGAATGAATGACGCCTTCTCCTCGCCTTTTTCGCACACCGTCACCTGCGTTCCGGCTTTATCGACCAGAAATACAGAATGCTTTTCCGGTTTACTGGAAATAATATTTTTAATTTCAAGATTTTTTACCTGGTGAATTATTTGGCCTACATTTGCTTGATCAGCTTTATAGTTGACCGGTTGAGCAACAAACCACTCGGCGCCGCGTTTTTCTAACACAAGGGAGGAAGCCGGCGTCTTGATTTCAACCTTATCCACTGAAAGTGAATCGATCTTGAACATGAGTCCGGTGCTGGCTGATTTCACACTTTGTTCTCCGGGTTTTTGCAGAACAAGAAATGCGATGATGAGGAGAAGTACAAACAGGCCAGCTAAAATTAAAGTATTTCTTTTCATGGTTTTTTTGATATGATGATAAAATTCAGAATTAAGAGTTAATCAGTTGTCATAGGCATTATTTCATCTCGGAGTATAATCATATAATCACTTCATCCTCAAATCTGAAATTCGCAGTCGTTATACCTGAGCTTCATAGGAACGTTTAAGCGCCACACGCCGTCTCCATCGCAATAAACCATATCCGATAATGAGCAGCGGCGGTAAAATTAAATCGCCGTATTTCAATAGTTTTTTTGTTCCGTCTGAAATTTGTTCCAGCGGCGGCTGTGCAACATCCTTAGAACGAATTGTAATGAGGCCGGCATCATCTGCAAGGTAATCTACGATGTTGATGAAGAACGTCAGATTTCCGCGGCTGCTTGCAAAGTCATCTTTCATAAAATCACCATCGCCCGCGACAATGATGCGCGTATCCGGGCTTTTCGTTGCTTGCGGTACAAGTGCTTTGTTCTCTCCGCCTGGCGTGGAAAAGTAGCTCTTGAATGAACCGCTCACAACTGCCGCCAACGGAATATTGGATTCTGACAATTCATCCGTAGTATAGCGATGGAGCGGATCAATCATCATGAAACCGGTTTGCCTGCCGCTGTGTTTGGAAGAACGCACAAGAACGTCCGCCTTCAATCCTTTGTTCACCGCCAAACTTGTGTCGAGTGAGCTGACAAAGTAAAATATCAATCCTTGCAAATCTTTCACAATCGGGCTTGAGCGATCAACATTCGTTGCATTTGGCAGATAGGGAAACGGAATCTGGCTCTGCATCTGAAACTGTCCCTGCTGCTGCATCACGGTTACATTGGCGCATTGCGCATCGCGAACTAAATCACTGTTGATGCGGATACCGTAATTCTCCAGCATATCTTCCAGTCCAAGCTCAATCGGCTGAGTGTAACGCTGCTGGAGTGACGCACTCACTTTATTCAGAAGAAACGCTGCCTTGCCGCCATGCATGATATATTGATCGATTTGATATTTTGCCGTGTCTGAAAATTTTGTTTGCGGTGCAATAATCAGCAATGCGGCTAAATCCTGCGGAATCGTTGCGGACTTGGAACTGAGATCAACGGGGACCACTTCGTACTGCGCACTCACTTCTTGATTCGCTTTTTGCATGCTCGTCAGTTCCGGTTCTTGATGCCCGGTTGTATAGCCGATGCGTTTCTTCGCATGCACCGTGAGCCGTTTGATTGCGGCGCTGATGTCATATTCCAACGAACTCAGATTTTGCACAACCGGCAGTATTTCCTTTTTGTCTTCGTACAAAAGGACAAGACCGAGGAATGCTCGTTTCACCTCAAATTTATCTTCCTTCACTACCTGTACTTGAACCGGAGGAATGCCGGCTTGCTGCGCCTCGCGTTCGTTTTTCTCCCCTTCCGGATTGATGAACTCAAAATGTAAATTGCCTTTCGCATAGGCTTTGTACTCATTCAAAATGTCGAGTACCTGCCGCCGGTTGTTATTATACGGCGACGGCAAATCTTCTGTGAAGTATGCTTTCACCGTTATGCGATCATCAAGATTGCGCACAAGTGTTTTGCTCGCATCAGAGAGTGTATAGACGCCAGCTTTCGTCAGGTCCAGCCGGCTGAAAACCCGGACAGAAATAAAATTGACGAGAATCAGGATGCCGAGAACCAAAAACACCCGGAAGAGAGTTTGAGTTTTTTTAGTATTCATAGTGTTCAACGCAAAATAAATTAATTCAAAATGAAAAAGTCAAAAATAAATTCTGGAAATGAAATCAATTCTCAAATCGAACATCACTCGACGGAACATTACCTTCACCATTTTCTTCGTTCCAACGAAACAACCGAAAGATACAGCGTAAAGCCGAGCATGGAACCAAAATACACGACATCCCGCGAGTCGATAACGCCGCGCGCAATATTGGAAAAGTGAAAATCAATGCCAAGATATTCGACGACGCTTGTCATAAAATCCGGAACGAAAATGAGCACCTTATCCATCATAAAGAATGTAAACATGAGCAGCAAAGCGACGATAAATGCAACAATCTGATTTTCCGTTAAACTCGATGCCAGCAAACCAATCGCGACATAAACACCCGCCATAAGAAGTAAGCCAAGATAACCGCCAATGACGGGGCCGTTGTCAATGTCACCGAGAAACGCAATGGTTATATAATAGATCAGTGTAGGGAGAAGTGCAAAACCGATGAGCGCCCATGCAGCAAGAAATTTCCCGGCAATTATTTCCCAATCGTGCAGCGGCTTCGTCGTCAGAAGTTCTATCGTGCCGGCCTTTTTTTCTTCCGCCAGCAGGCGCCTCGTAACAGCCGGAACGACAAAAAGGAATACAAGCGGAATCCATTCAAACATCAAGCGGAGCGATGCCACGTTGATAAGGAACATACTGCTCGTGTACAACCAGCCGACAACGGCGAGAAACACGACAATGACGACATAGGCTACTGCCGAATTGAAGTAGGAACGCAGTTCTTTTTTAAAAATCGTTCCCACATTGGAAAACTTGCCAAGATGCATCGGTACTTCTTTTATGCTGAATTTCATATATGATTTCCCAAATTACTCAGATTGAACGCAGACTACAGATTTCACTAATTATTTTCACTTTTCAATAGGTCACTGATCGCTCACTGCTTATCGCTAACTGTTTCTGCTGTTGTCAATTTGTGGAAGACTTCTTCCAGGCTTGTTGCCTTACGCGACATTTCCATTAACACCCATCCTTCAGATACCGCGCGCCGGAAAATTTCTTCGCGAATATCAAATCCTTTTTGCGTGAGAATGGAAAACTTGTGCACATCACCCTCCTGCCCGCTGTATTCTACCGATTCTACATGCAAGATTTCTTTTAATTTCGGATACATGGACGTCATCGCGTTTGTTGTACTGGCTTTTAATTCCAATGAAATTTTTTCTGAGCCGCGGAAATCCTGCTGCAATTGTTCCAGCGTTCCATCGGCAACGATTGTTCCTTCATTGATGATGATGACCCGGTCGCAGGTCGCCTGCACTTCCGAAAGTATATGTGTGGAGAGCACGACGGTTTTTGCGCGGCCAAGCTGGCGGATAAGATTACGTATCTCAACAATTTGATTCGGATCGAGACCGCTGGTCGGTTCATCAAGAATGAGCACCTCGGGATCGTGAATCATCGCCTGCGCAAGTCCTACACGCTGACGAAATCCTTTCGACAACTCGCCGATATCTTTGTGCCGTACTTCTGCGATGCCGCACACGTCGATCATTTCTTTCAATCGGCTTCTCAGCAGCTCATTATTTAATCCGTGCAGACGTGCGGAGTATTCCAAATATTCCACAACATTCATATCAAGGTACAGCGGATTCATCTCCGGCAAGTACCCGATTTTTTTTCGCACTTCAAACGAATGTTCGGCGATATTTAATCCCTCCACTTCAACCATACCGGATGTAGGCGGCATGTAACAAGTGATGATCTTCATTGTCGTGGTTTTGCCGGCGCCATTGGGACCGAGGAAACCAAGAATTTCGCCGGTCTTTACATCGAACGAAATATCGTTCACCGCTTTTTCGGTACCGTAGAGTTTTGTTAAATTTCGAACTGCAATAGCCATAAGTTTCTTACAAGTTAGTGAGTATTTGCCTTTAAGAGCGGAACAATTTTATGAAAAAGAACCACATTTTCAAGCACTGATTCACAATTTCGCAAAAAAAACTTCATTATCTAAAAATCGAATACACGAATAAAGATAGACGCAGAACAGGTTCCCGGTGTTCCATTATCAGACAGTTTTTTTCTATTATCATTTCAAAGGTTTGATTCGCTTGCCTTTACTCGAGAGGTTTTTCTTTGTGTCTCAAACTGCTTTTATCTACATTTGATTACGTGCTTCACCATTCTATTCTATATGTCAAAGAAATATAAACAATATCAAGCTGCCTTAAAAGCAAACCCCAAGCAGAAAACCGCATTCCACTCGAAGATATTTATGATCAGCATGCTTGGTTTGCTTGCGGTTCTCGCAGCAGTTTTTATAATCGCTAGAGATAAAGTCACAGGAACGAAGGAAGAACCTCTGACTGTTGTTCAGCAAGCACTGCCGCTGGAATCTTCCGATATTTTTCATTTCACAGTACAGCGTGCTTATGCCATAGACGTTCTCTTCCATCAAGTCTATAATGCGGAATGGGAAGGTGCAAACGGTGCAATTGGAGATGCCCATCTCTATGCTGCAACCGGCGATCAAAACCTGCTGGACCTGTATACCAACAAGTACCGGCTTCTCGATATGCACAATGGTACATGGGTGGACGACCGTGCCTGGGTCTGCTTAGCGGAAATGTACTGGTGGCACGTGTCGGGAAGAACGAATATGCAATGGGTTGCCGATGCACGGAGCAGATATTTAGAAGCGAAGCGCGAAGGCCGGCTTTCCCATCACGAAGGATTCTGGAGCTGGTATAATTATACTCCCGGCGCAAAGGGCAATATCAGAATATTCACCAACAGCAATATGAATCAAATGGCAGCCGTGGCATGCTGGCTCTTTGAAGCGACACACGAACAGCAATTTTATACAGATGCCATGCTTGTGTGGAACGGTGATGTGAAGTATCCGGGAGTGGCAAAATTTTACCGCGGCAACGGAATATGGAAGGGGAACGAAGGCCAGGCGGCTTTCGGCAAACAATTTCCATGGGAAGGTGCCGGCATGTGCTCAATTGGGGCGGCATTGTTCCGGATGACACACGAGAAAAAATATAAAGAGATCGCTGCAGCAACAGCACAGCGATTAATGGATCCGGCGAACGGCTGGGTCGATTCGCAGGATTATTATCAGCTGAGGATGGATGGAAACGGTGCATTCGTTCATTTCATATTAGATGCGTACCAAATCGCCCCGGACCGGCTTCCAGATATTCCGAATAAAATTGAAAGGATGCTGGAACACGTATGGACAAACCATCACGGCACAGCCTTAACCACGCTCCATCGCCCGATAGACGACGGTATCAGAAATGGATGGAATCCGAATGGCGGCGAAGATGGTTATAAGGTGAATGAAGTGGGAACGGTACACGCTCAATCGGAAGCAATGCGGGCATTTGGTGTTTTCGCATATGTTTTACATGAAATGCAAGGAAAGGCACGGAAATAGTACAATAAAAGTATGTAGCAGCAAATGTTGAGTTCTGTTTCATCTTATTATAACTGGCTTGTGATGTTGATTTTTTTTATGTAATTATTCATTCCTAAGGAGATTAACGAAAGATAATAGAATGACAGGAAAAGAACGTGTACGCTTAGTACTTAACCATAAATCCACTGACAGATTGGCCTTTGTACCCTGTATTGATCCTTATTTCAGATCAGGGCTGGACGGGCCCTTCAATCAAATGGATATCTATGAATTGCAGGCTTATTGCGGCAGCGATATGCTACGTGGCATCAGCTGCTGTAAAATAAAGTTTGATGAAACAGTACAACACGTTCACCAAGAAAACAACAATGGAGAAATTATCGATATCTACGTAACACCTCTTGGAGAATTGAAAGAGGTTCAGCGGTTTACCGAGCAATCACCTTATATTCCTTTCCCTACCGAGTATTTGATCAAGCATATAGATGATTTGAAAATATATCGCTATTTACTGCATCATATAATCATCGAACCTGATTATGAAAATATCAACTTCCTTATAAGGAAATTTGACAGTCTCATGGTCAGTTGCAGCGTGGAAGATTCATCATTCCGACAATTACTCACGAAAAAAATCGGAGTTGAAAATTTTGTGTACTTATTCTATGAAAATCAAAATGAACTTGAAGTAACACTCCAGGATCTGACAATGCATTTTAACAACCAGCTTCATATAGCTGCACAAGGTCCCTCCGAGGTATTTATTTGCTATGAAAATACCAATACAGCGAACAGTTCACCGACGTGGTTTGAAAAGTATGAGTTACCCTCATTGAATGCCTATGCAGATATTGTACATCAATACGACAAAAAAATATTAATTCATATGTGTGGTAGAATTAGCCAGATAATCGAACCAATCGCTAGTGCCAATTTTGACGGCATTGTTGATGTTTCACCCCCGCCTACCGGAGATATCGATTTTGTGAGCACTATCCCTCTTTTTTCCGAGAAGCAAAAAATCCTGACCGGTGGGATCGAATGCAATACATTTCTCTTACAAGATCTCAGGAATTTTGAGGAACGTATCTCTGCCCTGCTGGATGGAATCTCGGGTCAATCGGGTTTCATGCTTGGGAGCGGAGACGCAGTGCCGAAGGGCACAACCCTTCAACATTTTGAGATTATTCAAAAATTGTTAAGCTTGTAAGAAAAGGACTTCATCATAGAAAGTTACCATGGGATGTATTGAAATCCGAACGTGCATTTCTTATTCTTATAATGGTTGTGCTTCTCATCAATAAATCACCATGCACCACCAACAAAAGGAGACAGGACATAAGAACAAGATTCCCGCTAATTCTCCGTTTACCAGTGGCATATATTTCTATCTCATCAATGTAATAACGCGGGGTGGAAAATTATTTTGACAAGCCAACAAGATGATATTGATGAAGTAAAGGGATCCTGCGCATAACATATATCTATGAACAATGCAAACGGCGTCAACATGGCGCCGTTTTGTGTCTAAGCTTCTTAAAAACCTGCCGTTTTGTGCAGGATTTATTTATTTCAAATAAAAGTAACCTGTAACGCGTAATGAGTTATAATGGCACGCAAATGGATTTTTATTATTTCTTGACAAAGTCGATAGACTGATGTAGATTAAAACCAAGTGCATAATTTCCGTAGTACGTGAGTTACGAGGGAACCACAGCATCCTTAAAAATGTAATTCAAAGGAATAATCTCCATTTGACTTTGCGTAGATGCTCATGGAAAAAGCGCCATTACGAAAAAAATTACCGGCATCGCTCTTCGGCGCTCTTGCAATGATTGTTACAAACAAAATTGCCAACACATATCATTATTTTATGGAGTTACCATGCTAACGTCTCTTTTCATTCTTACATCACTCTTCTATTTTCCAACAGGAAGTCCTGCACAGCCTTCAGATGCAACAGTGATCATTCACCAAAACACACTGAACGGTTTTTTTAATGCCATCGGTCCCATCAGCGGCAAAGATCGATATAATGTACTCGGAATGCATGGAGATTACGTTTGGACACTTCGCAACGCCCATATTGAATTGCGTTCGAATCAAGCGCGATTCATTGCCGATGCAGACATCCACGTTGGGCCGCTCTCTTATGGTTCAGAAGCATCCGGGAATGTCGAGGTCCTCTTTCATCCGGAATCGAACAGAATCTCAGTCAATGTTCTACAAGCAACATTCGAGGTGTATATTAAAATTTTCGGAAAGAAAATCCATATCACGGATATCGATGCTGCGAGGTACTATAAACCGAAATTTGAATTCTCGGGCCCTCAACCGATTCAAGCGAACGTCGACGTCGTACTTCCAGATGGAAGCAAGAAAACGATTTTTATAAAGCCGATTTCCCAGAACCTTGTCATCGAACAGGAACAGATCGTCGTAACGTCAAAACTCGTGTTTGCGGATCATCCGATGCCCGAAGAGCACAGACCTCGTTAGGTTACTTCAACATTTAGGATCATGGGATAATTATGACATCGAACTCTGAACTCAATCGTGAAATGTTCCGGCACATTGTTGCTAGCCTGGCGTACCGAGCAACGAAAACTATCCGTGAAACTCCCGATACATTTGCAGCCTTTCGTATGGATGCAAAATCCCGAACACCGGTTGAAATCCTTGCCCATATGGGCGATCTTTTTGATTGGGCACTTTCAATGTTACAAGGCAGGGAAATTTGGCATGATTCTCATCCTCAGGATTGGAATCTTGAGGTTGCCCGCTTCTGCGATTCTTTGCAGAAGTTCGACACGTACTTAGCGGGCAATTCACAAATCGCTTGCCCATTAGATAAGTTGTTCCAAGGACCAATTGCCGATGCGTTCACCCATGTCGGTCAACTTGCCATGCTTCGACGGTTATCGGGTGCACCCATAAAAGGCGAAAATTATTTTAAGGCAGACATCATCATTGGCAAAGTTGGGTTGGAGCAATCCAAGCCCTGTAAAGAGTTTGATGAATAATTCTTATTTGTTCAGGGGCCGACCATGAAACGAATAAAGAATACTTTAAAGATCATTATTCTTCTTAGCTTCTCGTTGATTTGCTGTAGGGGCTGCAAGAAGGAACAAAGCTCGCAACTTGTTCAACAAACTCCCATCCAGAAATGGCAGTCACAAAAATTCCATAATTATACCATAGACCAAAACCGTTCTTGCTATTGTCTGCACGGGGGCGAACTCATGCGAATCACCATCCGATCTGATACCGTCGCTCGAGTCATAAGAGTCTCCGACGCCAGTGTGGTAACGGTTATGTATTATCTTACTATTGATTCGCTGTTTGGAATTATTCGGAATACAAGGACAGATTCGTTGGTGATACGGTACAATGATAAGTATGGATACCCCGAATATCTCGATGTCAATCCACAATTACATCCGCAAGACGGGGGAGTTTTATACGAAACTTCAAATCTGCAGGTTCCCTAAAGTTAATCACTGCCAATACAATATTTTGTAGAATTATTGGATGAAAATAATTATGAAAATCTTTTTCTTCGTGATTTTGGTTTCTTCTTGGTCTCAGCATACATAACAACGTTTCAGGATTCTTTGCTTGAACATATGACGGGGATGTGGGTTCTTCAAGGTACCATAGCCGGGAAAGAAACAACGCACGACATTGTTACGGAGTGAGTGCTGGGTCATCAGTATATGCAATTTCTTGAAACTTCGCGCGAGAAAAACGCGAACGGTGATACAGAGTATGAGGCTCTAGTCTTCATCGGCCGGGACCAGATGTCGTTTCAGCATGCATGTCTTTGGTTCGATGTAACAGGCGGCGGCGGTGTCTCAACTCAGTCAATCGGTCATGCCAAACCGAACGGCGATGAGATTACGTTCTTGTTTAGGGGCAGTGATGGAAGTATATTCCACACAACATTTATGTACAACCGAAGTATTGACACTTGGAATTGGTTGATGGATGTCGAAGAAAACGGTAACCTGCTGCCCTTTGCACGAGTGGAACTCACAAAGAAGTAATGACAGCAGGGATCTGGTATGTCTGGTATATTACTTGGAGGAAAAATGGATAGCGAAAGAAATCGGGTTTGTCCTGTTGACATCGCTCATTCTCTCGATAATAAGATGAGAAGGCGGCTGCAAAATCCACAAAAAATACTTGCCCCCTACATCCAGGAATGAATGCTGCAAAAGCTCGGCAATAAAATCAAAGGAACGGACCTGGAAGAAAGAATAACACTTATAAAATGCGATAAAGATAAAATCAATCTATCAGAAAAAGTCGATTTTATTTTAGCGTTTTTTATGGTTCATGAAGTCCCGAATAGAAATTCTTTTTTAAGGAACTGAAAAAACAATTAAATGAAAAAGGACAGTTTCTTCTTGTCGAACCAAAATTATTTCATGTATCCCTTAAAGAATTTGAATTCACAACTCAGATTGCCGAAAAACAATGGATTCAAAATACATCAAGGTCCTCAATTATCCTTTAGCTGGTCTGCAATATTGAAAAACACATAAATCAAAGCAGTTTCATTGAATACATATTTTGACCGCTGGCGCCAATGAAATGGCCGGCAAGTGAACATAGATATTTCAATAGCAAATAATCACCAATGTGTTAGGAGAAATATATGAAGATACTTGTAACAGGAGGGACAGGATTTATTGGTTCGTATGTCGTTATGGAACTTGTGCATCTTAATCATGATGTTACGATCCTGGCAAGAAATCCAGACAAGGTCATGGAGTTTCATAAGATCAAGAATATCAAAATACTCAAAGGCGAAATCACTGATACAAAATTGCTCGAACAGGTCGTCAGAGGAAAAGATGCATGTATTCATATTGCGCTGAATTACACAAAGCAAACAGGATGGGAAGTGCTCAATGATGATACTCTGCCCACAGTTTTTCTCATGGGTGCCGCGGCAAAAGAAAACATAAAGCATTTTATTTATACATCGTCAACAGCAGCAAATGACAGCCTCTATATGGCACCTGAAGGAGAAAAAGACAAGTCAATCACGAGCGTTACAAGGTCGACGAAACAGCACCCTGCTACATTCTATGGCGCGACAAAAGCTGCAAGCGAGAATTTCCTTATGGCGCAATCGTACCTTTCACCGATGCGCGTAAACATTATCCGGCCCGGTTATACTTTTGGAAATCCCATCGCAGCAGGCGCCTGTACGCAGGGAGATAAACGATTTGAAAATATTGTAAAGAATGCTTTACGAAATAAGAAGATCCCCCTTATAAAGAACGACGGAACGCAGTTTATCTGGGCGGGAGATTTGGCGAAACTGTACTGTAAGGTTCTGGAAAGCCAGCTCAATCGAAAAATGTATTTTGGATTAGCGAAAAGTTTTACTCCCTGGGAGACAATTGCCAATGAAGCTGTGAAGAAATGTAATTCAAAGAGTGAGGTAATCGTGGAAGATAAAGGATGGATCAACCCGGGAACTTTCTGGGATGTTTCCGATATGAAAAATGATTTTGGTTTGGAATTTGACTCATGGGAAAGAATCAAGGATCATTTGGATTATTATATTTCTTTACTTCAAGGGAAGTAATATAAACTCTTTCACACGAATTGATCAATCCTAATACATTGCTCACTATTACATGGAGGAATACTGATGAAGTACATTATCCAGGGAATGCAATTAAGAAAAGCGCCTCTCATCATGATTTTTTTTCTTATCCTCCCACTATTCCTTTTTGCCCAAGCCGGAATTGTACGGGACGACCTCTCGATGAAGAGCAAGATTCTCAACAGCGAGCGAAAGTACGCGGTTTACCTCCCTCCCGATTATAATACATCGCAGCGCAGTTATCCTGTACTGTATCTGCTGCATGGCAGCGGAGACGATCAAACCGGATGGATTCAGTTCGGTGAAGTGTTGCACATAGCCGACAGAGCGATCCAGGACGGTTCGGCGACACCGATGATTATCATCATGCCGGATGCTAATACAGGACGCCGCGGGTACTCCAACGATATTCTTGGAACATGGCGGTATGAGGATTTTTTCTTTGAGGAATTCATTCCCTATGTCGAGAAAACATATAGGATTAAGTCGGAGAAACGATACAGGGCAATTGCAGGTCTCTCGATGGGAGGCGAAGGTACTTTTACGTATGCGCTGCACCACCCGGAAATATTTTCATCCGCTTGTCCATTAAGTGCTGCAACAGGTCCTTTAAAGCTCGAAGAGACAAGAAAATCTCTTCAGCGTTTTTCTCCAACACCTATCGATAATATCCCTGATAGCCTCATCGAAGCGTACTACAAACGCCAGAGTGTTCTCGCCCTTATCGAAAGTATTTCTGACGACAAGAAAAAATCCGTCCGCTGGTACATAGATTGCGGCGATGATGATTTTTTGTATGAAGGAAATGCGTTAGTTCATATTGCTATGCGGAAAAAGGAAATTCCACATGAATTCCGTACACGCGATGGAGGACATAATTGGACGTACTGGCGCGAGTCGCTTCCTGAAGTATTGCGGTTTGTCTCCGATGCTTTTCATCAGTACTAGCTGAAAGGAAATTACAAACGTAATCCGCGGGAGTGATCCTAATAGCTTCATAAAGCGCTGTCTTTAAACAAAGCATATATTAAGAATAGAGCGAGGATTTATTTTATGAATCCTACGAATTTTTCTCTAACCTTAGGTCGCTTAATTGATATCGGCATGAAATTTACCGGCATTCTGATTCTTGGTTTTGCATACATACTTACAGTCAACGGACAAGAACAGAAAAACGCTCAGCCGCAAGACTCTTCTAAAAATAAATCGCACTATTATAGTCGCGAATTAATCCTTACTCAACCACCACTTCTTCCTGCTCATTCATACGGGGATACACAACAGAATTTTTCCAGTTTTCTCCACCAATCACATACCGTTCCCATGCCGCCTTTTTCTTGGACGTATACAACGAAAATCGATCTTGAATCTGCCTGGAAACAAGAACTTGCCAAGCAGGATGAATACCGTACGTTGAGAACAATTTTGGGATCGGTCAATATGGGAGGCGCCGCTTATCTTACCTACCTGCATCTGAAGAAGTATGGTTTGAAATAGAATCGATGCAAGATATTCTTTTAAGTCAACGCATCATCGGCAAATTCTGTCCAGTAAAAATAAATTGATATTGATACCATGGTGCCGGCCGCAAGGGCGCGACCGGCTCCATTATTTTTTCTTTAATCGATTTTTGCAATTACTTTTACATCATTATTTTTGATCTTCGATAATTTGACATAGCCCACTGCTCCCGGAGTCGAGGCAACTTTACTGAGCATCTTATCATCACCATTGACTGCCTCCGGGGCCCTCGCTTCACCGGATAACTGGAATCGCATCCATTGTTTCTTGACTGTTATGATATCTCTGATACCTATAAAATCAAAAAATTTCTTATGAATGGATTGCTCTCGGTTATCAAATACTGCAATGTTCGTACCGTCTGACCATTTCAAGGTCGACAGCAAATAAATATCTTTCAAGGAACTCGGAGCTATTTTCACAGTATGATTCGAGTTGTTTACAATCACCGCAATCTGTGCGCTGCAAGTTGTGACAAATACTCCCAACAAAGTGCATATAAAATAATAGTATTTCATTGTTTCTCCCCCTTAATAGGATTAGAATAATATTCTGAATGTGAGATTGTAACTTTCATAGTCCAGCTTTATAACATCCCAAGATACCTTTGACTTCAACGAACTACAGGTTCAATCCTACTTGCTCAAAAGTACGGACACCTTCGCCAATGGAGTACTTCATCAAACCATTTTGGGAGAACGTAATGCACTCGTCAGCTCGATATTGAGGAATGCATAAAAATCATGTCCAAATTCCTTCCTCAGAAAAATGTTCAATTGATGAACACTAAATGAATTCTGAGAACTACCGAAAGAATTTCCTGTTGAAGACGCAAACTTAGATTGGAAGTATCCAAAAAGCTCAAGTACTTGGGCCTCTCGTGCATGGCCTGCGGCGATACGAAAAATAACCACTGCGCTCCTGGCTGTAATGATTATTTTATATGAACTCCCTAAAATATTATAATTTCATTTATTATTATTTTTTGAAATTATTGTTTGCGCAGCCAAGCTCATCAAGTAAAGTATTTTGTCATAGTTATCCCCTTAACTTTTATGAATTGATCCGTGGATTTATTAAAGATTATTTCAAGTCAACCCGCATCACATTAATTAATACGAAACTAAAAAACTATAGGTGTGACACTGATTCTTTCATAAGATTTTACTTATTGCAGATAGGAATATTGAACCTTTTGCAAAAGCCTTATTCAGGAAAAAGCTGATGGATGTGCAAGAACAGTATGGCAGGGTTTTGAGACGGAAATTTAACCAATAGGCGGAAAAACATTAGAAATGAAGTAAAGCACAGGATGACGTTTTATAGAAATTCACTTTTTCTTCCCCTTCAAAGGTCTTCATGGCAAGAATGCCTTGTTTCTCTTGTATCTATGGTATGATGATCTTCTTTGTGTCCACTGTAAATGCTGCAAAGTACCCGAGCGCATCGCCGCTAATGTTTGAATTCGGGTTTGCCGGTGAGAGAGATGTAGGACTCCGGTCGGAAGAAAGAATATCGCTGAGAGTGTGAAAATAATCATAGCTTGCCTTATCAATCGAACATAATTCAATGGTTATCGTATCACCAGATTGTACATTTCTTCCGGCACGAATTCTTTCTGTCATCTCGTTGCCATTGGTCAATTTATCGGTGAAGAGACGATATCGCTTCCCATCTATTGAATCGGCGGGGATCACTGCGCTTGAACGAGCATTTATTCGGTAATAGTTGCCCAACGACGGCGGATCCTTAAATACCACATAAATATCATACCCGGATTCTCCACCCACGCTGTGCCTTGGGAGTGCATAAAGAGAATCAATAAAAACTTTTGGGGGCATGGATGAGATCGCCATGTAATTTTTTCCTCCAGCTTTTACTGAAAGCGTATAGGTTCTTCCGGAGACACCAATCAATTTGGACGATTGATAGGTACCGCTAACCACTTCATTCAAGGTGTCGCGATTTCCAAGATCGTCTGATATTACTACTTGAGCATGAGAGATAGGAGGATCGACCAACGTGGTATCAAAGTAACTCCCCGTCATACTTAAGAACACTGAATATGGACCGGGTTGATCTTTGATGGTGCCTTCAACGACAACACGCGGATTCGCTGTGTTCAGATCAACGGAAACGACCTGTTGACATCCAGATAAAAACCCAACAAGGAAAATACTTGTCAATGCACATAGTATCCGAAATAAAAATATTCTTTTCGTTTTCATAAATTATTTCACCGTTAAAAATTAAAATTATACGTCACCGACGGTATGATCGGGAAAAAAGTCGTTTGCACTGCTTCCGTTTTGTCAGGATTATTGGGATCCTGTCTAAAGTTGATGGAGTAGGCATTCATTCTGTCGTAGGCATTGTATAATGAGAAGTTCAAATTGGATCTTGGTCCAAGTTTCCACGTTGCAGATAAATCCAGACGATGATATGCAGGCATGCGGTAACCATTTCTTTCGGTATACAATGGAATCCATCGATTCTCCGCCTTCAGCAAGTATCCGCCACTTGGAAACGTCACTGCATTTCCGGTATTGTACACCCAGGTAGCCGAAAAATTCCAAGTACTATTATAGTCGTAGATAGCAACCACCGAAATATCATGTGTTCGGTCCTGCCGTGCCGGAAATGCTAGGCCATTATTGATCTGATCAAATTGCTCTTCCGTCTTGGACAGTGTATATGCCACCCAGCCGGTCACCTGACCGTATTTCTTTCTCACAAGCAATTCAGATCCATAACTCCATCCTCTTCCATAAAGAAGAAGCGCTTCGACATTTTGGTTGAGCAGAATATCGGCGCCGTTTTTATAGTCGATCAAGTTCTGCATGTTTTTATAATAGAATTCCATGGAGGCTTCAAACTGGTTATCATTAAAATTTTTAAAATATCCGACATCATACTGATCGGCCAATTGTGGTTTGACGTTGGTGCTGCTTGGAACCCATAGATCGCTTGGATTTGACGTTGTAGAGTTAGATAGAAGATGAAGATACTGTGTTGTTCGTGTATAGGAAGCTTTGATGGAACTCGTTGCATCCAAAAGAACATTCGCAGAGACGCGCGGCTCAAGATTCGTGTATGTTTTAATGAAGTCGCCAGAATGATACGTTGCGGTGTCAACAACTGCCCCGCTTTCATCATAGGAATAAATATGAGCTGGTCCTAATAAATTGAAGATAGAAAATCTCAATCCGTAATTAAGTTTGACCCCGCTTACGACATCGAGTTCATGAGAAAAGTAAGCTGCGTTTTCTAACGCATATCTGTTTTCGATCGTCAAACTATTTGTAAAGCTGGTTGATCCTGCAGTGACCGTCCCAGGCAGAAATGTATGGTAGATAGAGTTCACACCAAATTTAAGCGTGTTTTGAGAATTTGTGAAATACTGAAAATCCATTTTGAAGTTCAGGTCCTTGATTCCAGAAGTAATATCGAATTGACTTGTACCTACTCCAATGCTGTTGCTATATTCATAATCACTCAAGATAAATGACGTATTGGAAAACAGATGGTCGCCGAAAATATGATTCCATCGAAGTGTTGCTGTCGTATTACCCCAATTGAATCCGAACGTATTGGGATAGTTAAAATTATCTCGTCCAAAATAACCGGAAAGGAACAATCGGTCCTTGTCGCCAAGAGTATAGTTCGCTTTCATATTAAGATCGTAGAAATACAAACTGGCTCTGTTGATTGTAGTGTCGCTGGAAAGTTTAAAGAAAAGATCTGCATATGTTCGCCTGCCAGAGATGATGAATGATCCCTGATCCGCGACAATCGGTCCCTCTAAAGTCAAACGTGACGCCAGCAATCCAATACCGCCGGAACCACCAAATTCTTTGTTGTTGCCGTCGTTCGTACGAATATCCAGTACTGAAGAGAGTCGACCGCCATATTCTGCCGGAATGCCGCCTGTGATAACTTTCACATCTTTGATTGCATCGGAGTTAAAGACAGAAAGAAATCCAAGAAGATGGGAAGAATTGTAAATCGGCGCTTCGTCCAGAACGATCAAATTCTGATCCGTTCCGCCGCCCCGTGCATAGAATCCCGTGCTTCCTTCTCCGGCAGATTTTATTCCAGGGAGCAATTGAATCGTTTTTAAAATATCTTTTTCACCCAGCAGTACAGGAATTGACTGAATTTCCTTTACTTCCAATTTGTTCACTCCAATGTCAGTGGAGGTAACGTTTGCATTTGTTCTCTCGCCTGATATGACGACTTCACCAACTCTGATCGGTTCCGGCGTCAGATCAAAATTGATCAATCGATTGTGATAGAAATGGAGTGTGTCTTTTCTGGTTGTATATCCAAGATACTGGATGAAAATGGTATAGAATCCTTCCGGAAATGTCAGTGAATAAAATCCATACGCGTTCGATGTAACACCGGTGCCGGGAAGTTCTTTTACCACCAGCATTGCACCAATGAGTGCCTCGCCGGTTTCTCCGTTCCTCATAGTTCCACTGAGCGTATATTTATTTTGCGAGACGGAAGAAATGGTAAGAACAGAAATGAGAAAAATTAGCCAGCATCCTCTTGAGTGTCTTTTTCTTTTCATATAGTACTAACATGCTATTCTATTAATTTGTTCCAGCATATTAAATTCTTTATTAAAGTAAAGCATCAACTGATGATAGTAAGGGGAAAACCGGTAATCGTCATGAGAACTATTGCCGGAGTGAATCGAGGGCCGCTGCCCTCAACTCACTCAGGCTGCTGTGCATGAATAATGGGATATTTAAATCTTATCTATCTGAGATGGTTTAATGGAATCGTCCTGAATGGAAATGCCCGCCATAGTGCGAACGATACCCTAGGCGGACAGAAACTGTCGGATAATACCAGTAGGGATCATAAAATCCATCATACCAGAAGTACGAAGGATAGACATAATATCGTGCCGCGTTCACATCGCCGTTTTTACCGGACGGCGGTGGAGGCGGCTGCATCATGGCAACGATCACTTTTTCACTCACACCGGCGCTTCTGAGATCAATAACATCCTGCGCTTTTAAATGAAACCATGTATCTGTTGCATCCATCATGCCGATGATAAGACTATCGCTCACTCCGGCTTTCGATAGAGCAACGATATCATCCACCTTCATCATCCGGAGCGTATCGACCTTCATCGAACGTCCCTTTCCGGTTTGAGAATATTGCTCTGCTGCACATCCAGCAAAGCCGATACTTGCCACAATGAATGCAAGTATTAGGAATTGGTGTTTCATATTACCTCCAAGTTTATTGTCTACTTATTAGACGCCTGATTGCTCCATGAGTTTAATGGAGTATGTCTGAATATTTGGACGATTTCTCCAATGGTGGAAGCAGGTAATTCCCGCCATACTGACAATGCATGCTGTTTCATAGTAGTACAAACGTATTAAACGGGGCTTTTGTTCCTAGCTCAAGTTTGATAGCTTTGTAAAGATAACGAGTTGTTAAAATTGAAAAAGTGGCAACGTATTCTAATACAAATAGGAACAATTTGAGGAAGAGAGATTCTTTTCTGCGGTTTACGTTTTCAATTTCTTTCTTCGCGTGTTACATTCGTTCATGCACCAACTCATTCGTTTTTCTTTTTATATCTTCCATCCTTGCACCCATGCTGTGCCGCAGAGCCTTGTGTAAGGACAGCGCGGGCAAGTCTTGCCGAGATCGGCAGGCGGCGCGAAAGGGATCGCTGCGCTGTTGATCTCTGTTATCAAGACCTCGATAAGATGTTTGACTTGCTCAAAGCAAGAAATGCGTTTCTCTGTGTCTTCCATCAAAGGAACTTCGCAATCCTTGCTGAGCCGGTTTTTTCCGATGTAAAGGTACGCGGGAACAATGCGCTCTACTGCAGTTTTCGACTGAATGCTGTATAACAAAAGATACAACGGTAGCTGCAGAGATGCCACTGCTTCGCTCCATCTTTCCCGTTCATTCATAGTAAGATTGAGTTTACCGAAATGAATCGGCGCCTTGCTTGGCTTTGGTCCGGTTTTATAATCGAGAATAAAAATCTTATTACCGCGCTGTTCAATGCGGTCAAGACGCCCTTCAAATTTTGCTCCCAGTGCATAAATGGATATCTTTTCCTCAATTCCCTTAATAATTATTTCGCATGCGTCTACCATCGGCTGCTGGTACTCTTTTAGCAATACTTCCAATTGCCGCTGAATTTGCCTCTTCAACAAATATGCCGCTCCCGCCGGCTCCGCGCCGAATTTCTGCGCGAACATTTCATCTACTATATTTTTCATGCGGCCCGGTAACAGATCACTCGACTCCAATTTTCTTCCGATGCACGGTTTAAAGAATTTATTCAGGACGTCGTGGACGAAGACGCCGATATCCCGGCTGTCGAGATCGGCCAATACTTCTTCTTTTTCCTGCACACGCAGTATGTGCCGGTAGTAAAACTGTATCGGACATTGCAGATATGTATCTAATGCGCTCGCACTATAAGCGAACCCATGAATAATTGCCAGCACATCATCCGATTTGGGAATGGAGGGAACGGTCTCGTTAGCAAGTTTCACCTGGTATCGTATTGTCTGAACGTATTTGTCGTATGAAGATGAACCGTCGCGCTTCTGGCGTTCCCACAGCAATTGCTCAACGAATCGGCTCTTATCGCTCTCGCCGGATTCCGAAAAGAACAGATGCACGTGCTTTGCTCCGCGCACGAGCAGATGAAAATAATACTCGCTCAATTTATCGCGATCGTGCCGTGTTTCCAATCCTAATTTTTCGCGCAATTGCTGCGGTAAGAGCATATCACTGCCGATGCCGCCTGGCAGTATGTCATCATTCACATTTAAAAAATATACAATATCAAAGTGCAGGCTGCGCGTCTCTAATAAACCGAGCACTTGCAAACCTCGAAGCGGTGTTCCGGAGAATGGAACATCTTGCAGGGCGATGTATTGCTGAAGAAAGTTGAAATACCCGGAGGTATCGCTAAACGACGCACGTCCGGCAAAGGATTGTTCCAAGTGCAGAAAAACTTTTAAGAGCGCCTCTGAATATGGTCGGAACAGTGGATGTTGGCGCGCCGTGCTTTGTTCATAGATGTAGGTGAGCACATCAATGACCCTATGTGCAAATTCTTTAATCGATGTAATATTTTCAAGTGCGTGGATGGTGTACGCATGAATACTCTGAAGATGTTTTTTCACCTGCTCCGGCGTAATGCCACTGTCAATTTCAGAAATTGCATGTGCAACATTCGTAAAGATTTCATCCGACTGCTCTAATTCTTCCAGCGTCAACAGAATTTTAGATTTATCCTTCGTCAGCATAGATTCAATTGCGTGAAAAAGCATGCGCGTGATATCCGTGCGTTGATCCATACGGATGTTTTTGGTGTACGGATGCAAAATAAATTTAATGTAGTGCGCTGCTGAGTACCGTTTGCCTTGTTGAGAGCAGACGAACTCCATGAGGTTATGAAGAAATCCGTAGATTGGTGTGCGTCCCATCGGATATTCAAGGGCGATATTATACTGTTCTTGCGGCAACAACGAAAGTGTTTGATTGACAACAGGAAAAAGTGCATCTGCTGTTGGCAGGACAATCACCGAGCGTTCATCGAGCTGTTGGTTATTATCCAATTGCTGTTTGATAAGTGCCGAAAGTGCAAAAACCTGTCCATGTGTGTCGGACGCTTTGTAGAAATGAATTTCCGGTTCCGGCGTTCCTTCTTCAATCTTATCCGTTTGAAAGATAAAGAGAGTGTTCGAACGTTTCTCTAAATCATTAAAAATAATCTGCTCGGCATGAGTCAGCTTGAATAATCCAGCCACAACAACCTGCTTATAACTGCTGAAATCCAATTCACTGATATGTTCGGCGACTTCCGCATAACGGATCGAACGCGTTGTAAAACCTTTTTCTGCAGTAAGCGCATAGAACTTCGTATAGTACTCCGCAAGCGAGAAGAGCCGGTTGTAGGTGAGCGCAGACAATATTTCTTTCAACTTTCGTTCAGGAAGATTTGCCAGACGGAGTTCCTCCAGTTCCCCAAACAATTTTACGCCGATAGGAATGAATGCGTCGAGCGATATGAAATATTCGCCGCCCAACCGTTCCTTTAATTCGCTATGCACGATGTGAAGCAATGCAACCGCATCAATTGGTTCCAGATCATGGACCGGTTCAGGATGGAGCTGCTGATAGAGCGAAAGAACGAATTCATCCACAGAAAATATTTTTGGGGGAATGATACTGCCGCCGGCACGGGATGCGAGTTCTTTACGTAAGAAATGCGCGGGGCGTTTTCCCGGGAAAACAATTGCGGTTTTTGAGTAGTCTCTACCCTGCGATTCCAGATGAGAAGCGACGGTTTCAATAAGATGCTCGTTTGGGCTGAGAACAATACGCTTACTCATGCAACTACCCGTAATTTCTTTCGATCCACAAACGCCAGAACGCCATGAATGGAGTAACGAGTGCCAGGAAACAACTTCGCATGTTTTGAACTCCCTCTTTCATCTCCCCTGAAGAGGGGGAGGGAGATAATTCCTTCCCCTTTTAGGGGAAGGTTAGGATGAGGTTTCGTACTGCTATCAAAATCTTCAGAAACATCGCCGTTAAAATAATTATTGAGGATATCTACATACCCTTGCACTTGATCAGTATATGCGTCTTTATCATCTCCCGTTTTAAAATCGAGCACTGTGACTGTATCCGCATCAACGATAATTCGGTCCATACGGAACAGCCGTCCATCTGGGTTTACAAATTCTTGCTCATTCATTATCATTCTGTTTTCAACGTGAGCAAAGAACGGCGCGATTTCAGGCAGCCGTAAAAAT
>Ga0182021_10002458_pt1 | contig 21652 bp, 8 predicted proteins | sample 612E3MmetaG_FD_120493 | JGI IMG/M metagenome (GOLD analysis project Ga0182021, IMG submission 120493) | Permafrost microbial communities from Stordalen Mire, Sweden - 612E3M metaG (Illumina Assembly) | ecosystem: Environmental > Terrestrial > Soil > Wetlands > Permafrost | place: Sweden... | reverse complement strand
GCATCCAGCATCCAGCATCCAGCATCCAGCATCCAGCATCCAGCATCCAGCATCCAGCATCCAGCATCCAGCATCCATTCTTCTCCCCATTTGTATTATCTTTGCATTTATCAGGCAACCATTGAAAAGAAAATTGTCTTACTATTTATATGAGAATTAGGTACTTTCTCTTATTACTGCTATTGTTTTTCACAGGCAAGAATTTGGTTGTTGCCCAGCTGACAGTTACGCAAGGTGCCGGTCTGGGAATGACACCTTTACAACTGGTTCAATCCAGGCTTGTAGGCCAGGGGGTCACTATCTCAAATGCAACCTTCAATGGTTCTGCCGCAGAAATTTCTTCTAACCAGATCGGTTCTTTTGATGCTGTGGGCGGAGCTTATGATCAATTAGGACTCTCAGGTGGCCTTATTCTTTCAAGTGGCACTGCTGTGGGCGCAATCGGCCCAAACCTTTCAGGCGGATTTACAGGAAGTATTTCCAATGCGCTGCCGTCAGATCCTGACCTGAATAAAATTTCTAATTTGACATACCCGGATACGACTGACGATGTAGCTGTTCTTGAATTTGACTTCGTTCCTGTTGCAGATACATTGAGATTCAGGTATGTATTTGGTTCGGAAGAATTCATGGAATTCTGCAATTCGTACAATGACTCTTTTGGCTTTTTTTTAAGCGGCCCTGGAATCACCGGAACTTTTTCGAACAACAGTGTCGATATTGCTATAATGCCCAATAGCGTTAGCCTCAATACCTATGTTACCATTCGCAATCTATGTAATGATCCTTCGTCTATGTGGCAAAATCCCCAGGGAGGAATTTATTTTCAATATGATGGATTGTCTTATGTTTTCACTGCCTGGCATATCGTACAACCCTGCCAGCCCTATCATATTAAACTTGCAGTTGCCGATGCAAAGGATAAAGCGTATGACTCTGGCGTTTTCCTGGAAGAGAATAGTTTTACTGCCAGCGGTTTTACCGTTGATAATACATTCACCCATCCACTGCTCGGACAGGTAGCCATTGAAGGCTGTAATGATGCCACCATCACATTTAAGCTTCAGGTACCAACCATTCTCAATGATACGATCAATTACGTCATCGGGGGAACAGCCACCAATGGTGTGGATTATACAACGATCCCGGATCAGGTAATTATTCCTGCCGGAATGGACAGCACTTACATCGTTATTCATCCGTTCATTGATGGCATCACGGAAGGAACTGAAACTGTTATTCTCGACATCCCGATGATCAATTGCAGCGGAGGAACCACTTTTCATGATACCATCTTCATCCTTGACAATTCCACACTTATTGCGAGGGTTGGAAATGACACCCTTGTTTGCCAGGGTCAATCGGTCACGATGACTTCCCAGCATACCGGGGGGCAACCCAATTACTCTTATTTATGGAACACCGGGTCAACCCTTTCCCAGATCACAGTGACGCCACCCATAGGCGCTAATCTTTATTACGTCGATATAACCGATGGCTGTGCTAACGTTGCCCGGGATTCCATAATTGTTACCGTGCTTGCAAAACCTATTATTACAAATATCAACCTGGTCTCTGTTACCTGCACAGGCACATCGACAAATATCACCCCTCAATCCAGTGTTGGCGGATCGACGTATTCGTGGACAGCAACCTGCGCAAATCCCAATATTTCCGGATTTCTGCCAGGAAACGGTCAGACAATTAACCAGGTTCTGTTTAATATTGGAACAACAACCGATACGGTCATTTATCATGTTACTGCGATCGCTGCAGGCTGTACATCTTCCCTTGTCAAAGACTTTAAAGTTGCCGTGATCCCGGCTGTTGATGCTTATTTCCTGCCGAATGGCCAGTCGTTCTGCAGCGGAGGAGCCACCTCAATCTCAATACTGTCGCACCTTTCCACCACTACATTCACCTGGACATTTACATATGGCTCAGGCAACCTGAGTGGAGCCAGTAACGGGAACACCAACCAAATCGTTCAAAATCTTTTTAATTCAGGATTCACGACCGATACCGTAACCTATCACATTACCCCCATCAATAGCGGTTGCCCCGGTACAATTTTCGATGTAAAAGCGGCGGTTTACCCGATCCCTGATTCATGGTCCATCCCTGCTGCTCAATCGATATGCGGAGGTAATTCAACATTGCTTAATCTTTTTTCTCATGTTGCAAACGCGTCCTATACCTGGACGGCTACCTGTCCTTCGCCCAATGTCAGCGGTTATGGTCCCGGCGTCGGGCTCTCCATTGTCCAGACCCTGACAAATTCAGGGCTTACCAATGAGGTCGTTTCCTATACGGTGACCCCGACAGCAAGCGGTTGTACAGGGACCAGTACCACAACCATCCTTGTTACCGTAAAGCCGAGCCCCGTGCTGACCAATGCAACATTATTTTCCGTTTGTTCGGGAGGATTCACAAATATTGTCCTGCAATCCAATCCATCGCCTGCAACCTTTACCTGGACAGCCAGCGGCAGTTCCCCGAATGTTACGGGATTCTCACCGGGTGCAGGGCCCATTATTTCTCAACCCCTGTCAAACAGCGGTTTTAATAATGAAACCGTCAACTATGCAGTGACGCCAACTGCCCTGGGGTGCTCGGGAAATCCGACAAATGTTTTTGTGACCGTATTTCCTGTTGCAGATGTTTATTTCACGCCCAACGGGCAAACCATTTGTTCGGGGACAGCTCCTTCCATCGGGCTCAACTCCCATGTTGCCGGGACCATCTATAGCTGGAATGCCAGCGGAAGTTCAGGAAACATCAATGGATTTGGACCGGGAGTCGGCAGTCCTATCGACCAGGTGCTGAACAATACAGGCGTCAACATTGAAACCGCAACCTACACAGTAATCCCGACTGCCAATAGTTGCACAGGAACCTCAAACACTGTGGTTGTATCTGTAAAGCCACTGGCGGCAGTTTCATTTACACCTTGCACCGATGTAATCACCACCACCGACGCCAATCCTTTTACCTTGAAAGGCGGGTTGCCACTGGGCGGAGCCTATTCGGGAACAGGTGTCAACGCCGGCCTTTTTAATCCTGCTATCGGTGCCGGAATACATACAATTACCTATTCTTACAGCAATGTATTTGGCTGTGCAAATACTGCATCGCTGAACATCACCGTTCTCAATCCCCTTCCATTTTTCTGTGGCAGTCCGCTTACCGATGTGAGGGATACTAAACAGTACCCGACCATCAAACTTGGATCGCAATGCTGGATGGCAGCAAACCTCAATTTCGGCACCCAGGTTCCTTCTTCTTCCATGCAAAGGGATAATTGCACAACCGAAAAATATTGTCTGAATGACATTTCCGCCAATTGTACAACACTCGGAGGCCTTTACCAATGGGATGAGGTGATGCAATTCGAACCCGTTGAAAGCATCCAGGGATTGTGCCCACCCGGCTGGCATATTCCTTCTGAAAATGATTGGAACACACTTTTCAACCTTTATACGAGCAGTGGATTTGCCGGCAGTCCGCTGAAATATACCGGGTATTCCGGGTTTGACGTATTTCTCAACGGGATCCGGTTCGACAACCGGAACTGGGACTTCGATACTTTTGCAACCTTCCTCTGGTCTTCCACATCACATGGGCCGGTCAAGGCCTGGGCCCATTCCATGAATTCCATCAACCCAAGTGTTTCCTTTTACCCGGGAAACCGCTCCAACGCATTTTATGTCCGCTGCATTAAGAATTAGCCCGGAAGTTGACAAGCTGGCGAAATTGTGAGCAGTGAATCCCTATGATCTTTACTTTTTTTGACTTTGTTACGCTGTGATGCCGTGATTGCCTTGCACTGCGGAACTGTTGATATTTATTACTGTCAGATTGAATTCTATAAATCTATGAATCATGTAATTCATTTAATTATTAATGTAACATATTCCGGAATTAATAGCCTCACCTTTGCATAGTGAAAATAACAAAAAATAGTATCATTTGTTAATTTTCAAACAATAATCTCAGGTAGCACTCGTTCTTTGACCTTTTGTATTTTTTAAGCAACTAATCCGAAGAATATTGTCTGATAATTCTAATGAAGCGCAGGTATTTTTTCCTTCTTCTACTATTTGTATCATACAGTAGTTTCGTTTCCGCCCAGCTGACAGTTACCCAGGGGGCAGGCCTGGGTATGACACCACTTCAGCTGGTTCAATCCAAACTTGTGGGGGTGGGAGTCACTGTTTCAAATGTAAAGTTCAACGGTTCTGCTACTAACATTACGTCTGACCAAATCGGTTTTTTTACTGCTATAAATGGAGCATATGGTGAATTAGGATTCGCGGGTGGCCTGATTTTATCCAGTGGTACGGCAGTGGGTTGCATCGGTCCAAATAATACCGCTTCATTTACAGGAGCAATTCCTAACGGTCCCGGCGATGCGGATCTGACCGTGATTGCCCAGACAAGCACCCATGATGCAGCCATTCTTGAATTCGATTTCGTTCCCCTTGCAGATACACTGAAGTTCAGGTTTGTTTTTGGCTCTGAAGAATTCCCGGAATGGTGTAACAACTTCAATGATCCTTTTGGCTTTTTTTTAAGCGGCCCGGGAATTACGGGAACCTTTTCGAACTTCAGTGAGGAAATTGCCTTGATGCCCGGAACAAGTAACTATGTAACAATAAACAACTTATGTGCTGATCCTGCTTCTATGTGGTCAAATGCACCCGGAGGCTTATATTACCAATATGATGGATTGTCAATTGTAATGACGGCATGGCATGTGGTAGTGCCCTGCCAGGTTTACCACATTAAAATCGCGGTCGCCGATGCCAGGGACTGGGCTTACGACTCCGGGGTTTTCCTGGAAGAAAACAGTTTTTCGGCAAACGGGTTTTCTGTTGATAATACCTATACCCACCCTTCACTCGGGCTTATGGCCATTGAAGGTTGCAACGACGCCACTGTCACTTTCCGGATTCCTTCAAATGCCCTTGTTAACGATACGATCCGTTACACCATCGGAGGAACCGCCACCAATGGGGTTGATTATCCATTAATACCAAATAATGTTATCATTCCTGCCGGGACAGATAGTGCTTTTATCACCATCCAACCTTTTATGGACAATATCCCTGAAGGTACGGAAACCGTAGTTCTTGCCGTCACGATGGCCAATTGCAACGGCAGCAACATATACCATGATACCATCTTTATCCTCGACAATTTCACGCTTAAGGCCAGTATTGGCAACGATACTTCGAGCTGTCTTGGACAACCCATAACGATTCAAGCCAGCCATTCCGGGGGACAACCCCCTTACAGTTATTTATGGAATACCGGATCAATCCTTTCCCAGATCACGGTGACACCACCCATTGGCACTAACGTGTTTTACGCAGATATCACCGACGGATGTTCTGCTATTGCCAGAGATTCCATTACCATTACGGTGCTTCCGGGACCTGTTATCACAAATGTCAACCTCGTTTCTGTTATTTGTACAGGGTTTCCAACCAATATCATCCCGCAATCCAGCATTCCGGGATCAACGTTTTCGTGGACCGCAACATGTTCTGATCCCAATATTTCCGGATATTCAGCCGGAAACGGGCTGACGATCAACCAGGTTCTGTTTAATACAGGAACAACGGTTGATACTGTTGTTTATCATGTTACTGCAATAGTAGCCGGTTGTAGCTCGTCCCAGCCAAAAGATTTTAAGGTTGCCGTGATCCCTGCTGCTGATGCATATTTCCAGCCAAACGGTCAGTCCATCTGCAGCGGAGGAAACACTGCAATCTCCATCCTTTCTCATTTTCCCGGCACCACATTTTCATGGACCTATACGCTGGGCTCAGCCAACCTGAGCGGTGCCACTAACGGGAATGGGAATTTTATCAATCAAACCCTTTTCAACTCGGGATTTACCATCGATACCGTTACCTATCACATCACTCCTTTTAACATCGGTTGCCCCGTAACTGTGTTCGATGTGAAAGTGGCTGTTTACCCGATCCCGGATTCATGGTCCACCCCATCTTCTCAATCCTTCTGTGGCGGAGGTTCAACTCTGCTCAGTCTCTCCTCTCACGTTGCAAACGCCACCTTTACCTGGACAGCATCCTGTCCTTCTCTAAATATCAGTGGTTATGGGCCAGGCAGTGGAAATTCCATTGTCCAGACATTGACAAATTCAGGAATTACCAGTGCGATTGTCACATATATCGTCACGCCCCATGCAAACGGTTGTGACGGAACCACGGTGACCATCGTCCAGGTAACGGTAGGACAGGGTCCGGTGCTGACCAATGCAACCTCATTTTCTGTTTGTTCGGGAGGGACTACAAATATTATCCTGCAATCCATCCCATCACCGGCAACATATACCTGGACGGCCGGCGGCAGTTCCCCGAATGTAACGGGATTCTCATCGGGTGCGGGACCCGTCATCTCTCAACCCCTTGCAAACAGCGGATTTAACATTGAAACCGTAACTTATAAAGTAACCCCGACTTTTATGGGGTGCCAGGGTATAACTACAAATATTCTGGTCACCGTATTTCCTGTTGCAGATGTTTATTTCACACCCAACGGTCAAACCATTTGTTCCGGTACAGCGTCTTCCATCGGACTCAACTCTAATGTTACCGGTGCCAGCTTCACCTGGAATGCCTTCGGAAGTTCAGGAAATATTACCGGGTTCGGGCCGGGCTTCGGAAATACGGTAAGCCAGGTGCTGGTCAATACAGGAACCCAACTTGAAACAGCGACCTATACCGTAACCCCGTCTGCCAATGTTTGTAAAGGAACAACAAACAACGTGGTTGTCACGGTAAGGCCAGCATCGGCAGTTTCATTTATCCCCTGCACCGATATGGTCACCACTACCGATGCCACCCCGTTTACGTTGAAAGGGGGATTGCCCCTGGGTGGAACCTATTCGGGAGCAGGCGTCAGCGCCGGACTTTTTAATCCAGCTGCAGCTGGCACCGGTATGCATGCCATTACATACTCCTACAGCAATGTATATGGGTGTGCCAATTTAGCGTCCCAGAATATCACGGTACTTAATCCGGTTCCGTTTTTCTGCAACAGTCCAATCACGGATGTCAGGGATAATCAGAAATACCCGACGGTAACACTTGGCACACAATGCTGGATGGCAGCCAATCTCAATTTCGGAAGCCAGATTCAATCTTCATCCATGCAACGCGATAATTGTATTACCGAAAAATATTGCTTCAATGATATTTCCGGCAACTGTTCGACCCTTGGCGGACTTTATCAATGGGATGAGATGATGCAATTCAAAACAGTGGAAGGCCTTCAGGGTATGTGCCCTCCCAGCTGGCACATACCTTCGGAGAATGAATGGAATATACTTTTCGGACTTTATGTTAACAATGGGTTTGCCGGTGGTCCGCTGAAATACTCCGGATTATCTGGTTTCAACTTATTTCTGAGCGGGATCCGGTTTGACAACAGGAACTGGAGTTTCGATAATTTTGCAACATTCCTGTGGTCGTCCACGTCTCAGGGTCCATCCAAAGCCTGGGCCCATGGCATGAACTCCTTCAATCCAAGTGTTTCCTATTACCCGGGAAACCGTTCCAACGCGTTTTATGTCAGGTGCATTAAAAATTAGTTGGCGGGTGATAAATGGCGAAGTAGCGAAGTAGCGTAGTAGCGAAGTAGCGAAATAGCGAAGTAGCGAAGTAGCGAAATTTTCATATATCTTTGTGTGAAATACTTGTACCTATAATCTGGTATCCGGCATCCATTATCTAATACCTAATACCTAATACCCAATACCCAATACCCAATACCCAATACCCAATATCCAATACCCAATACCCAATACCTAATACCTAATACCTAATACCAAATACCAAATACCAAATACCAAATACCAAATACCAAATACCCAGCTTCCGGTAAAAATGAAGATCCTGCTAATTGAAGACGAAAAAGAGCTGTCTTCCGCCATTCAATCGTACCTCACTAGGGGAAACTATTTATGTGAAACTGCCCTTACCTATAACAGTGCCCTGGAGAAGATCCACTTGTACAAATACGATTGTGTGATTGTGGATATCACGCTTCCTGACGGGAACGGGTTGGATATCATCCGGGAGTTGAAAGAAGAGTACATCGATACGGGGATCATCATCATATCAGCAAAAAATTCATTGGATGATAAGATCATAGGGCTCGATATCGGGGCAGATGATTACCTGACCAAGCCGTTTCATCTTTCTGAGTTGAATGCAAGGATCAAATCCATTATCCGCCGGAGAAATTTCGGTGGAACCAATGAGATCATCCTCAATGAGATCAGGATCGTCCCCGAAGAGATGCTGCTGTTCATCCACGAGAAAGAAACCACCCTCACAAAAAAAGAATTCGATCTTCTGATCTTCTTTCTTTCGAATAAGAACCGTGTCCTGACAAAGGAATCCATTGCGGAGCATCTCTGGGGAGAAGAGATGGATATGGCTGATTCGTATGATTTCATTTATACCCATATCAAGAACCTTCGTAAAAAAATGCTCGAAAACGGCGGCCATGATTATATTCAGACCATTTATGGCATGGGATATAAATTCCTCACCACATGAACCTTCTCACCCGTTCATCGATTAATTATATCTTTTTCTCCGTCGTAGCTTTCGTGATCGGCGGAATCATCTTCTATCATGTAATAAAAAACGTTTATTACCGGCAGATCGATGAAACGCTCAAGACAGAAAAACTGTTGATCGAAGAACAGATCGACTTTTCGGATAGCCTTCCCGATTTCCGCCAGGTTTTCAGCCATATGATCGAAGTGACGGTATTCAATTCGCCCAAGAAAAAATTCGAATTCATCAAGGATACGATGATTTATGATAAAACCCGGGATAAACTGTTACCGGTTCGCCAGCTGATCTGTGAAAACACTTCTATCCAGGATCAAGGCTACATTATCAGCATCTCAAAACCCCTGGCAGAAACCACCCAGATGATCACGACAATCGTGGGCACGCTCGTTTTGCTTTTCGTTTTTCTGACCGGCCTGCTCATCTTTGTAAATTATTTCATTTCAAAAAGCATATGGGTACCCTTTAACAAAACCCTGGAGAATCTCAGGAATTTTGATATCAGCAGCGGTACTTCCCTTGCCCTTACAGAAACAAGGATCAGTGAGTTCAGGCAGCTCAACAAAACCCTGGATCGCATGACGAAAAAGATGAAGCGCGATTATATTAACCTGAAAGAATTTAACGAGAATGCTTCCCATGAGATCCAGACTCCCCTGGCTATCATCAAATCAAAACTGGAATTGCTTATCCAGAGCGAAGGATTGAACGAAGAGCAGATGGGAATGATCAACTCTGTTTATGAGGCCGCAACCCGGATGTCGCGGCTCAACCAGGGATTATTGCTGATCTCGAAGATTGACAACAACCAGTTCCATCATACCGAACAGGTAGATCTTCAGAAGGTCATGGAAAAAACGCTGGAACATTTTGAAGAGATCATTAACCTGAAAAAGATCCGGATCCTTCATCATTTTAATGCTCCCGCCTGCCCGCAGATGAACCCGGCATTATCAGAGATCCTGGTTTCCAATCTGGTCAGTAATTCGATCCGGCATAATATCGAAGAAGGAGAGATCCGTATCACGATGGATTCCAATGGTTTTGAAATCACCAATACCGGCCATCCCCTTACATTTCCACCGGAAGAGCTCTTTAGCCGGTTCCGGAAGTCCGATAGAACAACCGATTCTGTCGGACTCGGACTTGCCATCGTAAATAAGATCGTCCAGCTCTATCAGTTTGATATCCATTATGAAGTTAAAGAAAATATTCACCGGATTAAGGTGGACACGCATGCCGCCAAAAAACCGGATTGATCCAGCCTCGCTTCAGATTTGAAACAGATTCATGGTTGACTTTTGCCGTTCATACTCTGCATGTTTTACGTTAAATAAAAACCAAAATGAAAAAAGCAATAGTATTTATGGTTGCCATGTTATTTGTAACATTCGCGTTCTCACAAACCAAAACCGAGATCAAACCAGGTGATCTCTCAAAAGGTGTTTCGATATATATCACAAAGAACTTTTCCGGCTATGCTGTTGAGAAAGCTTTTAAAGTTGACAATAAAGGTGTTATCTCAACAGAAGTATTAATTGCAAAGGGCAATGAGAAACTGGCGCTCACATTTGACAAAGATGTAAAGCTTACCAAAAAAGAAGCGATCAAGCCCGACCTGAAGATGCCTCCTGCAAAAGATGACAGGAAACCTTTACCTCCGGTTAAAGAAGGAACAGGGGCACAACCTGTAAAAAAATAATTTTCCCCTAAAAAAAGGCCGGGCATGCCGGTCATGCGATTCCTGCAAACTTTACTAAGCATTGCACACCGGGTGAATTTTCTCATACCCGGTGTGCTTCATTTGTCCGGATATCAGATCAAACATAATCCTGGTAGCGATGCGGTTAATTGATGAGGCTCAGGGATTGGCGGGTATGATGTTTCCTTAAATATCTTGTCATTATCAGGAAATTTTGTTATGTTTGTTGGGGAATTCTGACAACTATTTTTCCGAATATAGTCTATAGTTCAACAGTTGTGCGGTTCATAATAAAAGGTGAAATAATCGGATGCCAAGAAATTTACTCCTTTTATCTTTTTTTTCTTTTTTGCTGACCAACCTCTGCGGGCAAACAACCCTCCTGACCAGCAACGATACCACTATTTGCCTGGGAGGATCCGCGACCATGACTGCAACGGTTACCACCGGCAGTTATGCGACAACCAGTTATACTTTTCAGAGCATACCTTATACACCGGAACCTTTCACAGGGGGAACTCCGCTTGACAATAGTTTTTCTCATTGCTCAGGCGCAAGTCCACATGATGATTGCTATGGAGGGCCATTCCCCATTGGGTTTTCTTTCTGTTTTTTCAATCAAACCTATACACAGTTTTATGTAAGTTCCAACGGATGGATAAGTTTTTCAGCACCCCTTACATCCTGGATTAATTATACACCACTTCAATTGCCAAATGATTCTTCAATTGTTCCAAAAAATGTGATTTTCGCTCCCTGGCAGGACTGGCAGCCGGATGGTCTGGATACAAATAAGCATATGTTTTATTATAATATGGGATCAGCCCCAAACCGGAAACTTGTGGTTTATTGGAAAAGCTGCCCAATGTATGGATGCACTGGCGGTGGCGGGCTTCATCCGTTGGGAACATTTCAGATTGTAATCAACGAACAAAACAGCATCATTGAAAACAATATTCAAAATAAACCTTCCTGTAGTACCAATATTGCCACACAGGGAGTCCAGGATTCAACAGGAACGGTAGCCTTCATCGTACCTGGCAGAAATCAAACAAGCTGGACCACTACCAATGAGAGCACACGTTTCGTGCCCGGCGGAATCGTGTGGTATACAGGAGGCTATCCTGGTGGCAGTGTGGTGGGTTATGGAACCCCGTTTACCGTTTCACCCATCGTTACAACAACATATACCGCTGTTGTCCAGGAATGTGACCAGAGTATTGCAACTGGGAATGTCACTGTAACAGTGGTCAGCGCACAATTTAATTATTCCCAATCTTCCTATTGTCAGACGGATCCGAATCCTACTCCAACGGTGCTGATCCCTACCGGAACGTTTACTGCAAATCCTCCAGGGCTCGTATTTGTAAACCCGAATACAGGCGCCATCAATATCGGAGCAAGTACACCGGGCACTTATACGATTACATATACTATTTCATCTCCCTGCCTGGTTTCGTTCAATCAGCCCCTGACCTTGAACATTACACCAAACACGCCGACTCCGCTGGCATCCTATGTATCCCGTTGCGGTTCCGGACAGGTTACCTTCGGAGTTGTTCAGCCACCGGGAGTAACGATACACTGGTTTGATGCAGCTGTCGGAGGAAATCTATTACCCTTCCCGGGAGCCCTGGTCACAACAAATGTCCTGTCAACAACGCATTATTATGCTGAAGCGGAAACAAACGGCACAACCTGTCGCAGCACTGCCAGGGCCGATATTATCGTTGTCATTAAGCCAATCCCTGTAATCACCAACAACATACTCAATTATACCATTTGTTCCGGTGACTCCATTAAGATAAACCTGACATCCACACTTCCATCGTCCATCTTCTACTGGACTGCATTTTCAAAGGCTGTCACGCTGACGGGTTACTCAAACGGCTCAGGATTAAGAATTGCGCAGAAACTGATAAATTCAGGTCCTGTCAATGATACTGTCACTTACTCGGTAGTGGCAGTCGCCGATACCTGCACAAGCGACACGGTGAAATTTGTTGTCGTCGTAAAACCTTTTTTCGATGTTTCTGCTGCTCCTGCTGCTCAAACCATCTGTTCAAATAACCTGATAACGGTCAATTTATCTTCAGGAAATCCAACAACTCTTTTCTCGTGGATTGCAAAGGGAAATTATCCCGGTCTCTCCGGTTATTCAAACGGTTCAGGCAAAACCATCTCACAAACCCTGGTGAATGCCGGCCCGGCCGATGGTACCGTTACCTATAAAGTCTTCCCCAAGGGAACAGGTTGTTCCGGAGATACTGCTGTTTCTACGGTCCTTGTTCATCCGCTACCAGTGCCGGCAATCTCAGGATTAGCTGCACTCTGTGTCGGATCTTCCGGTATTATCTATACCACCCAACCGGGAATGACCAATTACCAGTGGACGGTTTCCGGCGGTGGAACGGTTACTGCAGGTGGAACCACCACCAGCAGTTCTGTCACAATAACATGGAACATACCCGGAGCCCAGTCTGTTTCCATCAACTATCATAATGCAAACGGATGCACTGCCGCTGCCTCCACGGTTTATCCTGTCACGGTGAACCCGCTGCCAGGAGCCTCAGGGACCATCACCGGAACAGCTGTTGTTTGCCAGGCCGCAGCAGCTGTCGCATATTCGGTAAGTGCCGTAGCCAATGCAACCAGTTATTCCTGGACCCTCGTTCCCGGAACGGCCGGCATCATCAACGGAAATACAGCTTCCATTACAATAAACTGGTCAGCGGCCTTTACAGGAACCGCAAGCCTCATGGTTATGGGTGTGAACAATTGCGGAATTGGAGTTTCATCGCCGGCATTCTCTGTCCTGGTAAATCCCAATCCGTTGGTCTCTTTTACTATGTGTATCGATTCCATCACGATTCCCACTGCCAGGATCATCCCGCTGAGAGAAGGCATCCCCCTGGGTGGAACCTGGTCGGGGGCTGGGGTCAATACAATAACCTCGACTTTTAATCCTGCGATGGCGGGGCTTGGTGCACATACAATCACCTATTCTTATACCAATGTTTATGGTTGCGCAGCAACAAACTCCCATATTATCACGGTTACCAATCCCGGTTTGTTCAATTGTGGCGGGAACCTGAAAGACGTGCGTGACAATAAACTCTATCAAACTGTCCAGATCGGAACCCAGTGCTGGATGTCGGAAAGCCTCAATTACGGGAATGTTATCGGCTCAACACAGCACCAGCGCGACAACTGCGAACCTGAAAAATATTGTTACGGCGATATTCCTGTGAACTGCAACAATTACGGTGGTTTCTACCAGTGGGATGAAATGATGGCATACAGAGATATTTCGGGATCGCAGGGAATCTGTCCACCGGGATGGCATGTACCTACAGAAGCCGAATGGACCCTCCTGTTCAATAATTATGTCAATAACGGGTTTGCAGGAGCCGTACTAAAGTCTACTGGATATTCAGGTTTCAATGCCCTGATTGCTGGTGACAATTTCTTCAACCGGAATTTCTTTTTTAATAATTTTGCCGGATTGTATTGGTCGAGCGATTCGCGCGGGCCATTCAAAGCATGGGCACACGGGATGAATTTCTTCAACCCCAGTGTTTCCTTTTACCCCGGCAGCAGGTCAAATGCGTTTTCGGTAAGGTGCCTTAAGGACTAAAGGTGATTCGTGAGCGGTGAATTAACCTGAATCCGGCATCCAGTTTCAATTCCCGCTTTCCGGATTCATTTATTTTGTTTATATTTGCGGTATAAAATTATCTTGTTGAAGCAACCTATCCGGGACAAGATTGTCCAAGAGGTGTAGTCGTCGATTTTCATGGTTTTTTATCATTTGACATTCTGAATTTTCATGTCAACAAAGAAATTATTATACCCATTTTTAGTTATTAAGCTATTTATTGCGTTATCTGCGTTACTTCCCTCTTCTTTCCTTTTTGGTGGTATTGTCCATAATAATATTCTGAAAAATGATCTGGCAGTTTCCGTTGAATCCAATACAGATTCGACCCGGTGTGCAGATCTTTCAAATGATTCACTCAAGCGCTTTGTAAGATTCGACCATACCGATGGCGCTTTCAATTACTATTCCATCAGGTTGTCCATGTTTAACTCTTCCTCCGAACGAGGTTACTTTTATCAGGCAGCGAGGGCAAGTGAAATTTTCATGAACGACAAGGGTGATTTTGACAAAGATACCACCCTGTTTAGGACGGGAAACCTGGACAAGGAAAGAACGCTTCACATTTTCTCTGACCTTTATGATCAGACAATCCTTACAAGACAATCACACTTGTTTTCCGGTTCAGGGTTCTTTCAAAATGACAAGTCTCCACTCTCCAATATAACACCAACATGCAATACGGCCCAGGTATCCTGCTCCGGCAATGTTTATACATTTCCGGCAGGGACATCGGGTACAGCTCCTCCTCCGATACTTGGTTATCCGAATTACGGATGTCTTGGGTCAGAACCTTGTCCGGCATATTATTATATGCAAGTCAGTGTTGCGGGTAACATCATTATTAACATTCAACAAAGTGGCAATCATGATGTGGATTTCATCTGTTGGGGACCCTTTAACAGTCTTTCAGATGGTTGTTCATTCGGGTTGACCGGAACATGTAATATACCCAATAAGCCAAGTTGTTGTAATAACAACCAAACTGGGTGTACAAACTTCTATCCCCAGGGGAACATAACCGATTGCAGCTATTCAGGCAGTTATACTGAAACCTGCCATATCCTGAATGCACAGGTAGGACAGCTGTATATTCTCTTAATTACGAACTTCAGCCAGCAGCCAGGAACAATAACATTTCAACAAACCGGAGGAACAGGTGTAACTGATTGCAATATCGTCGTCCATTGTTCGATGATTGCGATGACGGCAAACCCTTCTACCTGCGATGGTCTTACTAATACCTTCTCCCTTTCAGGACATGTTGAGTTCAGCAATCCTCCCCCCACCGGCACACTGACGGTCACAGATATCACAGCTGTTCCTCCTGCATCACAAACGCTATTCCCTCCATTTGTAAGCCCCCTGGCATACAATTTATCCGGCATTCAATGCGACGGAGCCGTGCATTCCTTAACGGCTGCTTTTTCTGACAGTTTAACCTGTAACATGACAGATCAGTATACTTCCCCGCCGGCAAGTTGTCCGCATGCCGATATCAGCGGAGGAGGAGAAATATGCAACGATGGTACAAGCTCAGTTCCTGTCAGTATCAGTCTTGTGGGAATGAGTCCTTTTAATTTCACCTATGCTCTCAACGGTATTCCCCAACCTGCCATTAACAATTACAGCGGACCTTCTCCCTATGTTTTTAACACAGGAATCCAGGGAATATACACCCTGGTTTCGATTTCAAATTCGATTTGCTCCGGTCCCGGACTGATTTCAGGATCAGCAACGGTGATTGTCGATCCCCTGCCCTTACCTACCATTACAGGTTCGGGAACGATTTGTGAAGGATCCACCGGAATTATTTACTCCACCGAACCCGGCAATTCGAATTACCAATGGACTGTTTCTGCAGGTGGAACGATTACATCCGGAGGAAGTACTTCCGATCAAACGGTCACGGTTACATGGAACACACCGGGCGCTCAATCCGTCAGCATCAATTATCACGATCCCAAAGGATGCACTGCTGCTTCTGCCTTCATCTTCCCGGTTACCGTCAATTCATTGCCAGTGCCAGCGATTTCCGGAAGTCAAAATATCTGCGAAGGAACAGCCAATGTCAGCTATACAACCCAGGCAGGTATGACGAATTATTCCTGGACCGTTTCCGCCGGAGGTACCATCACTTCCGGGGGCACAGCCGCAGACAATACTGTGACCGTTTCATGGATTACAGCGGGTGCGGAAAACGTTTCAGTCAACTATAATGATGCGAATAACTGCAGCGCAGTTGCACCTGTGGTATATCCCGTTACTGTGCATCCACTTCCTGTTCCTACGGTTGCAGGACCAGCTACGGTTTGCTCTGGAATACCGGGTTCGGTTTATATGACTCAACCGGGAATGACCAATTACCTGTGGGTGGTTTCGGCTGGAGGAACCATTACAACCGGAGGTACTGCAAACGATAATAGTGTGACAGTAACCTGGAATACAGCAGGGCCGCAAACCATAACTGTCAATTATCAGGATGCAAACGGGTGTACTGCTGTATCATCCTTCGTCTACGACATTACCGTCGACCCATTGCCGGTACCCGTGATCGGTGGAAATAATAAAATCTGTGCAGGAACTACCGGCGTCATATATGCGACGCAAGCGGGGATGACCAATTATACCTGGGCAGTCTCTGCAGGCGGAACCATCACAGCCGGCGGAACGATAAATGACAATACCGTTACCGTGACATGGAATACACCAGGTGCCAATACCGTATCGGTCAATTTAAATGACCCCAATGGTTGTACTGCCGTTTCATCCACTTCCTATTCTGTGACGATAGATCCTTTGCCGGTTCCAACGATCGCCGGCAATAACAGCCTTTGTGCAGGCACTACCGGCGTTATTTATACAACCCAGGCCGGCATGGCAAATTATACCTGGACCGTTTCTGCAGGTGGAACCATCACCTCAGGCGGATCAGCAAATGATAATACGGTTACCGTAACCTGGAATACGGCGGGTGCACAAACCGTTTCTGTAAATTATAACGATGCAAATACCTGTACCGCAAACTCCCCAGTGATCTGGCCCGTCACCGTTAATCCGCTTCCCCTTCCGGTTATTGCCGGATCTGCTGTACTTTGCGCAGGAACCACCGGCGTAGTATATTCCACACAGCCAGGAAACTCCAATTATCAATGGGTTGTCTCTGCCGGCGGAACAATCACTGCCGGGGGAAATACCACCGACAATACTGTCACCGTGACCTGGAATATACCTGGTGCCCAATCCGTTTCCGTCAATTACCATGATCCAAACGGTTGTACTGCTGTATCCTCTGCCATTTATCCGGTTACCATCAACCCGCTACCCGTTCCGGTTATAGCAGGCCCGGTTGCAGTGTGCCTCAATTCATCGGCAATTTATTCAACAGCACCAGGAATGTCAAATTATTCATGGACGGTGCCTCCCGGAGCAACCATTACAGCAGGCGCCGGCACCAATGCCATTACGATTATCTGGTCGGCCAACGGGATCCAGACCATCACCGTGAACTATTTCGATGGAAATGGTTGTACAGCCGTAGCACCAGGTTCTTACAACGTCACTGTTAACACTTTGCCCGTTCCAAGCCTTGTCGGATCAAATTCGATCTGTGTGGGATTTCCAACAATCTATATTACCGATCCCGGGATGACCAATTATTCCTGGAACATTTCGGCCGGTGGTTCAATCACCGCAGGCGGAGGGACAATGGATAACACTGTGACCGTTTTATGGAATACAGCAGGACTCCAAACGGTATCGGTCAATTATGTGATGGGTACCGGTTGCACTGCCCCGCTTCCAACCGTCTATAATGTCGCCGTTCATGCATTGCCTGTACCCGCCCTGGCCGGAACCAATATCCTGTGTGCCGGGACAAGTGGTATTGTGTATTCCACCCAGGCAGGTATGACGAATTATCAGTGGATAGTCTCTGCCGGAGGAACCATTACTTCAGGCGGAACAATTTCCGATCATACTGTAACGGTTACCTGGAACACTCCCGGAGCGCAAAGCGTTTCCGTTAATTTCCAGGATATTAATAATTGTACTGCGCTGACGCCAACTTCCTATCCGGTTACCATTAATCCTCTCCCGGTTCCTGCAATGTCGGGTCCCGTTTCCGTTTGTCTGAATTCAACCTCCATTTATTTCACCGATGCCGGAATGACCAATTACACCTGGTTGGCTTCTGCGGGCGGAACCATTACAGCTGGCGCCGGGACCAACAGTATCACCGTGTTATGGACCACCACAGGGGTCAAGACCATCACAGTGAATTATTCCGATGTCAATAATTGTTCTGCAGCACTCCCCTCATCCTATTCCGTGAATGTGAGTACCCTCCCGCTTCCTTCCCTGAATGGGACAAACAACGTTTGTAAAGGAAATTCCATCATTTATTCATCGGATGCGGGAATGTCGGGCTACTCCTGGATTGTATCTGCAGGTGGCACCCTCACAGCCGGCGGAGGACCTTTGGACAATACTGCGACCGTAACCTGGAACACGCCCGGAGCACAATCCATCAGCGTAAATTATCAGGTGGGGCCCGGATGTATGGCGGCTCTTCCAACGGTACTTCCCATAACGGTCAAGCCGCGCCCTGCGGTGACAAATGCTGCGAACTCATCCGTTTGCTCGGCAACAACCCTGGGCATCATTCCACAGGCCGACCTGCCGGGAACTACATTCAGCTGGACAGCCACGGGAAGTTCGGGAAATGTCACCGGGTACAATTCATTAAGCGGGATAATTATTAACGATCACCTTGTAAATTCAGGATTCAATATTGAAAACGTAACCTATGCAGTGTTACCCAGCCTCAATGGATGCGACGGAGGCAGCTCCAATTACGTTGTTACGGTAAACCCCATTGCGGATGTTATATTCACGCCGAATGGTCAGACCTTCTGTTCGGGAGGAAGCACGAGCATTTCTCTAAGTTCGCATGTTACAGGAGCCACTTTCACCTGGAGTGCAACCGCAAGTTCAGGAAGCATAACGGGATTCGGGCCCGGCGCCGGGAATACGGTCTCACAACCACTCACGAATAGCGGATTTATTAATGAAACTGTGACCTATCATGTTTTGCCGGCTGCCAATAGTTGCCAGGGGACAGTCAGCGATGTTGTCGTCACGGTAGTGCCGAACCCATCGGTAGCATTTACTCCCTGTACAGATATCACCACCACCACCGATGCCAAACCGTTTACATTGCGGGGAGGAACTCCGTTGGGAGGCACTTATTCCGGCACCGGTGTAAATGCAGGGATCTTTTACCCTTCCCTTGCAGGCACAGGAACGCATCCTATTTTATATTCTTACTCCAACACCAATGGTTGCGGCAGCAATGCTTCGCTGGGTATTTCAGTACTCGGCGCCGGCGCATTTACCTGTGCCAATACGCTGACCGATGTAAGGGATAATGCACAATACCCTACCGTCAAGATTGGTACACAATGCTGGATGGCAACCAACCTGAATTTCGGGATTACGATTCCGTCCACTTCGATGCAGCGGGATAACTGTCAGGTGGAGAAGTACTGTCTTAGTGATAATGCAGCCAATTGTTCTTCCTTTGGAGGCCTTTATCAATGGGATGAAATAATGCAATTTAATGCTTCGGAAGGGATCCAGGGGTTATGTCCGCCGGCCTGGCATATCCCTGACGAGAATGAATGGACCGCCCTCTTCAACTTTTATACCAGCAGCGGATTTGCAGGTAACCCTCTGAAATCGACCGGTTATTCAGGGTTTAATGCACTTCTGGTTGGGATTCATTTTGATAATGTGAACTGGAATTTCAGCAATTTTGCCACCTTCTTCTGGTCATCTACACAGCATAGTCCCGCCAAAGCATGGGCGCATGCCATGAATACTTTCAACCCGAGTGTATCCTATTACCCCGGGAACCGTTCCAATGCATTCTCCGTCCGGTGTATAAAGGATTAGTTGATGAGCTAATGAGCTGGTGAGCTGATGAGCTGATGAGCTGACGAGCTGACGAGCTGATGAGCTGACTAGCTGATGAACTGATGAACTGATGAACTGATGAGCTGGTGAGCTGGTGAGCTGGTGAGCTGTTTATGGGGGGGGCAAAGACCCCGCAGGTCACATTTTTCTGGCCAGGAAATTGAAATACAAATAAAAACTCCGTGGGCGACATTATTCTCAATAGCAGAAATTTCCGCATTCTTGCATTCTGAATTCCTGCATTCTACTAATCCAGTATTTACTACTTTTGGTAAATGAAACGAACCTGTTTTTTTCTTGTTCTTATTCTCTTTGGATTTTCCTGTAACCGGGAGAAGAAAGCCGAAACTTTCACCATCCAGGGACAGTTTTCAAATTCAAGGGGTGAAAAGATTATTCTTTGCGAAATGGATGTTAAGGAAATTATTGCCATTGATTCTGCCAACATCAGCAAAGAAGGGAACATTCATTTTTCTCATAAGATTGATCAGGCAGGATTTTACTTGCTGGTATTCCCCGACGTACGAAGGATCATCCTCGTCATAAAGAGAGGAGAAGAGCTCTTCATAAAGGGAGATCTTATGAATTCAACAGGTGATCTCGATATTTCCGGTTCAGAAGATTCTCAATTGCTAGAAAATTTTTTCCGTTCAACGACGAAAAACAAAGCCAGGATCGATTCGGTAAAAAGAGAATTAAGCCGGCATGAAGGCTCAGAGGATTTTCTCAGGTTCAGTATGTTTGCTGACTCTTTGTTTTTCAGGATATCCGGGGATCAGAAAAAGCTGGAGAAGGAATTTATAGACCGGAACCCTCAATCGCTGGCCTCCCTTATCGTCCTGAATTATTCTTTCGGCCCAAAGCCGGTGCTCACCCTGGAAGAGGATCTGCCTTATTACCAGAAACTGGCGGGACTGTTCCGAATCTACCCAGAAAACAAACATGTCCTCTTCCACCTGGCCAGGATAAGGCTGTTCATGAACAATCTCAAAAATCCCGTAAACTGAATTGCGGGATCAAACCGGAAATATTTGTAAGTTTGGCTGAAATTTAAAAAATGCAAAAGAAGATCTATTTCGCATCTGATTTTCATTTTGGCATTCCTGACCGTAAGGAAAGCCTGGAAAGGGAAAATTTATTCACGGCCTGGCTTGAGATGGTCAGGCAGGATGCCTCCGAGATTTACCTGATGGGTGATCTTTTCGACTTTTGGTTTGAATACAAAACAGTGATCCCGCGAGGTTATGTGCGGTTGCTGGGGAAACTTGCCGAGATCACTGATTCAGGAGTAAAAATTCATCTTTTCAGGGGAAATCATGACATGTGGGCTTTCGATTATCTGAACACGGAGGTCCAAATTGAAATCCACCGGGATCCGGAATTTAAGGAATTTGACGGGAAAGTTTTTTACCTGGCGCATGGGGATGGACTGGGACCCGGAGATCATGGATATAAATTCATCAAGAAAGTTTTTCAGAACCGTATCAATCAATGGCTATTCCGTTGGATCCATCCCGACCTTGGGATCCGCATCGCCTTGTTTTGGTCGAGGCAAAGCAGGTTTGCAAGCCTTGTAAAAGAAGGGAATAGCGAGCGGGATAAAAATTTCATTGAATCCAGGCTGTCGGTCCATTCAAAGACAATCCTGGAATCGCACCCGGAGGTGGATTATTTTGTTTACGGGCACTGGCATTTCCCATC
>Ga0182021_10002457_pt1 | contig 21656 bp, 16 predicted proteins | sample 612E3MmetaG_FD_120493 | JGI IMG/M metagenome (GOLD analysis project Ga0182021, IMG submission 120493) | Permafrost microbial communities from Stordalen Mire, Sweden - 612E3M metaG (Illumina Assembly) | ecosystem: Environmental > Terrestrial > Soil > Wetlands > Permafrost | place: Sweden... | reverse complement strand
GAAGGCAGGGGAACCGATATCCCTCGGGGGTTCAACCGGCAGAAGCCGCGGGCCGCATTGCCACTTCGAACTGAGGTATAAGGATATTCCCCTCGATGCACTTAGGGTTATTGACTTTGATAACCAGAAACTCATGGCCATGAGATTCCCTATTACCAAAAAAGTATTTTACCCTAACGACTATAATGTCAATGCTGTTTATCACAAGATCAAAAACGGCGATACCCTGGGACACCTGGCAAAGAAATACCACACCAATGTGAAAGAGATCTGCGCCATGAACAAGCTTAAACCCACAACTTTGCTTCGGGTTGGAAGTACAATAAGGGTGAAGTAATTTTCCTTGTTCGCTTTTCACTATTTTGTTGTAGGAAATATCCTGCGCTGAAAAACGATCAGCATAAGCACGCCTGTGGTAATGGCTGAATCGGCTATGTTAAATACAGGCCTGAAAAATACGAACTCGTCCCCTCCGTATAACGGAACCCAGTTTGGAAAACGGGTTTCAATGATAGGGAAATAAAACATGTCGACCACCTTGCCATGAAGGAAAGAGGAATACCCCCCCCCCTTAGGGAACAGCGTTGCAAGCTGCATATATGAGCTTTCATTGAAGATCAGCCCGTAAACGGCCGAGTCGATGATGTTGCCGATTGCACCGGCAAGTATCAGGGAAATACAGACGATCATCAGATTACCTGCCCCCTTTTTCGCAGCAGTATAAAGCCACCAGGATATACCTATAATGGCAATGATGCGGAATATACTCAGGGCCAGCTTCCCCCATTGTCCTCCCAGTTTCATTCCAAAGGCCATGCCTTCATTTTCTGTAAAATGAAAGTAGAACCAATGGCCCGCTACCGGATGGCTTTCTCCGAGATAAAAAGTAGTTTTAATCCAGATTTTGAGAATCTGATCCGCGATGAGGATCAGGAGTACGATCCAGATAGCTTTTTTCATTCTTCGTGATCCAGCTGATCTGTAGTCAGTCGTTGAGTGAAGGAAGGTGCGGTCTGAACACGTTTTGCCTCAATACTCAAAGTTGCATGGGGAACCGACCGCAAACGGTCCTTGGGAATAAGCTTACCAGTAACACGGCAAATTCCGTAAGTCTTGTTTTCGATCCTGATAAGTGCGTTTTCCAGAGATTTGATAAATTTTTCCTGGCGTGCGGCAAATTTGCTGTTCTCTTCCTTTGAAAAAACCTGATATCCTTCCTCAAGAACTTTGAAAGTCGGAGAAGTATCATTAGTATCATGCTCATTACCGGTTGTGTAAGCGTCGGTAAGAAGCTGCAGGTCATTGTGGGCCTTTTCAAGCTTCTGAAGAATGATCTTTTTGAACTCATCAAGTTCCTCGTCGGTATATCTTGTCTTTGCTTTCTCCTGTAATGTTGCTTTTTTCATAGCTCATCTGGTTAAGGTTCTAAAACAAACAACGACAGAAATCTAGCTCCCTGCCGTTTGAAAATCAGTCCATCTTTTTGATGGAAATATTGGTTTTTATGGTTTCTGTCAGCTCAATCTCATCAATGTCGTCATCTTCTAATTTCCCAATAATAGTAAATGACTGAGCCAGAATTTCGCTGCAAATATAAGAATTATTCTGATTCACCGCTTTATCCATTTCCGGATGAGACTGTAATTTCACGTGGATTTTATCGGTTACTTCGAATTTTTTATCCTTGCGCAGGTTCTGGATACGGTTGACAAGTTCCCTTGCTATACCTTCACTCCTTAATTCAGGAGTGATTTTTGTGTCCAATGCAATGACGAGAGCTCCCATAACAGCTGTATTATACCCCGGAAGGTCGTCACTCTGAATTTCAACATCGGTGGTTTCAAACGTATAGGTATTGCCGTTATGATAGGTTTTTGTGAACGCCTTCTCTCTTTCGAAATCCGCTATTGCAGCCTGGTTCCAGGACTTCATGTCCTCCGCGATCATCTTCATGTCCTTTCCGCATTTCGGTCCGAGTCTTTTGAAATCGGGTTTGATCTTTTTGGAGAGGATGCCCTCCGTATCGGTGATGTATTCGATCTGTTTTACATTCACCTCGGAAAGGATGAGGTTTTTCACCGATTCGATCTGTGCTTTCAACCGTTCATTCAGCAGTGGGACCAGGATACGGTTCAACGGCTGACGAACCCGGATGTTGGTCTTTTTCCTGATCGAAAGCGCCATGGAGGAGATCTTCTGGGCCATTTCCATCCTTTCTTCCAGTTCCTTGTCAATCATGGCCTGATTGGCTTCAGGGAACTCAGTCAGATGTACGGAATCAGCGCTCTTTCGTCCGGTGACGCTGTTCATATCGGTAAACAGCCTTTCGGCGAAGAATGGAGCAATTGGGGCCATAAGCCGGGCAAGCGCTTCAAGGCAGGTGTAGAGTGTCTGATAGGCGCTTACCTTATCAGATGAATAGTCGCCTTTCCAGAAACGGCGGCGGCAAAGGCGCACATACCAGTTGCTGAGGTGTTCATCAACAAAATCGGCAATTGCACGGCCGGCCCTGGTTGGCTCATAATCGGCATAGCTCTCATCAACAAACCTGATAAGGGAGTTGAGTTCCGACAGAATCCAGCGATCGATCTCGGGACGTTCATTCAGCGGGAGTTCTGCTTCAGCATATGAGAATCCGTCAATATTGGCATACAGGGCAAAAAATGCATAGGTATTATATAGTGTTCCGAAGAATTTACGTTGGGATTCCGTAATACCGTCTTCATCAAATTTCAGGTTATCCCAGGGCTGGGAGTTGGTGATCAGATACCAGCGTGTAGCATCCGGCCCGAATTTTTTAATTGTTTCAAAAGGATCCACTGCATTGCCCAGGCGTTTCGACATCTTGTTCCCGGCCTTGTCAAGCACAAGCCCATTGGAAACACAGGTCCTGAAAGAAACCGAATCAAAAAGCATCACGGCAATGGCATGCAGCGTGAAAAACCACCCGCGGGTCTGGTCAACGCCTTCAGCAATAAAATCGGCCGGGAAAAAGCTTTCAAGTTTGCGGCTTTTATCGAAAGGGTAATGATACTGGGCATAAGGCATAGCGCCTGAATCGAACCATACGTCGATGAGGTCAGGTTCCCTGTGCATAGGACGTCCGTCGTCGCTGACTAAAACAATTTCATCCACAAAGGGGCGGTGCAGGTCGAAAGTGTGGTAATTCGCTTCGGTAAGATCGCCATACTTAAATGATCCCAGAGGATTGTTTTTCATGAAACCTGCTGCCAGGGCCTTTTCAATTTCTTTCTTCAGCAGTGCAACCGAGCCTATGCAGATCTCCTGTTTGCCATCCTCCGTTCTCCAGATTGGCAGAGGAGTTCCCCAGAACCTTGAACGACTGAGGTTCCAGTCGACAAGATTCTCCAGCCAGTTACCGAATCGTCCGCTTCCGGTGGATTCGGGTTTCCAGTTGATGGTATTGTTCAGGCTGATCATCTTATCCTTATAAGCCGTAGTGCGTATGAACCAAGAGTCCAGCGGGTAATAAAGCACAGGCTTATCCGTACGCCAGCAATGCGGGTATGAATGCTCGTATTTTTCCGATTTGAATGCCTTGTTTTCGTGTTTCAGCCTGACAATAATGTCAATGTCGACCGGAGGGCAGTCCTTGTTAGCGCAGTCGTCATCATATTCAACCTTTACATAGCGGCCGGCAAATTCGCCCATTTGCCCTGTGAACCTACCCTGCTTATCCACCAGGGTCAGGGAGCCCAAGCCGTATTGTTTGCCAACCCTGAAGTCATCAGCTCCGAAACTGGGAGCGATATGCACGATACCGGTTCCGTCTCCGGTAGTAACAAAATCCCCGATAACCACCCTGAATGGATCGCCGTCCTCAGGATAAGCGTAAGGGAGCAGCTGTTCGTACCGTATATTCTCAAACTCCGAACCTTTGTATTCCGCAATAATCCTGTAAGGGATGTTCTTCTGTCCTTCATGATAATCGTCCAGCTCCAGATGTGAATTCTTTTCAGGCAGGAACTGGTGAAGCAGATCTCTGGCCATAATGACCGTCTGTTCACGAAAGGTATAGGGATTGTATGTCTTTATTAGCAGATAGATAATGTCTTTCCCAACTGCCAGACCGGTGTTGGAAGGAAGAGTCCAGGGAGTGGTAGTCCATGCCAGGAAATATACATCGCCAAACAGATCTTTGAATAGAAAATCCGATCTGGCATCATTGATAACCTTGAACTGGGCAACAACGGTATTATCCTTGACAGTTTTATATGCCCCGGGCTGATTAAGCTCGTGTGTACTAAGGCCTGTTCCGGCTGCGGGTGAATATGGCTGGATAGTGTAGCCCTTGTAAAGAAGGCCTTTTTCATAAAGCCTGCTGAGAAGATACCATACCGATTCGATATATTTGTTTTCGTATGTGATATAGGGATCGTCGAGGTTCAGCCAGTATCCCATCTGTACCGTAAGCTCATCCCATAGATCCTTGTATTTCATCACCTCGCTGCGGCATTCCTTATTGTAATCTTCTATGGAAAATTTTTTGCCGATGTCTTCCTTGGTGATCCCGAGTTTCTTTTCAACACCTATTTCAATAGGAAGCCCGTGAGTGTCCCATCCGGCTTTACGGCTCACGTAGAAACCTTTCATCGTCTTGTACCTGCAAAAGATGTCCTTGATCGTCCGGGCCATTACATGGTGTATCCCCGGAATACCGTTTGCTGACGGGGGGCCTTCGTAAAAAATATAGGGAGCCTTGCCTTTGGTAAGCTCAAGGCTTTTCTCAAACGTATTATGTTCCTTCCAATAGGATTGTATGTCCTTCCCGATTTTTGTAAGGTCGAGGTTTCTGTATTCAGTGTATTTCGTCTTCATCCCTGAAAAAAAGTGTGCAAAGGTACGTTATTTTAAAGAAAATAAGAAAATTATGAATTGGGGAATGTGAATGAATATCGAATTTTGATCAACGAATGCTGAAGTGCGAACTATTCCGCAAAAGTCGTTTTAGTTATAGTGAGCGAAGCACTTCACACAAGCCGCCCTGATATTTGAAGCGAAGCATTTTGCATAAGCGGCATCAAGTGATGCGCAGCGAACCGTAGCCGCGTTGCAAAGATGCGAGCGATAGGACACCCAGCGGCGGTGTGAAGTGCGAGCGGAATCACGCCATGGGAAACATCAGCTTCACGCTGGCGCCACCTTCCGGATTATTCCTGATTTCCACCTTGCCTCCGTGAGAGTCCATGATCATTTTAGCAAGACAGAGATCAAGGCCCACGTTTTCGTCAATATGCTCACCTCCCATGCCAAACAGGGTAAAGAGGTTTTTTAGCGCCTGTTCACTGAAACCAGGACCGTTGTCAGTAATTTCGCAACCTGTATACCCCTTTTCAACAATCAGGCGAACGCTGATTTCACCTCCGTCGGGTGAATATTCTATGGCGTTTTCAATAACACCCTGAAAACAATTCCTTATCAGTTTCTCATTCCCGTCAACAAAAATAGCCATAAGCATAGGATCGATCAGAGTATTGATGCCTTTTTTCCCTGTTTCAACAACATATTCATTCAGACAGACCTCAACTATCATTCCGAGGGATATGGGCTTTTTAGGAAGCGGGCGGTCCCTGGCGATGAGTTCTGTAAGTTGGAGCACCACGGCAAGAAATTTCTCAAGCCGCATGGAAGAATGATATATAAAATCAACATGTTCCTTTATCTCCGGCGATTCCACTTCCCCTTTAAGAATATTCGTAAATCCGAGAATTGCATTCAGGGGTGTACGGACTTCATGGTTGATCATATGCAGGAAATCTGTTTTTGCTTTGTCGAGAGATTGCAGACTCCTGTATGCTTTTTCCAATTCCTCGTGGGCCGACCTCAGATCTTCTGTCCGTTCTTCCACCTTCTTCTCCAGCCAGGAGTTGACGTCAAGGAGCTTCTGCCGGCTTGATTTCAACTCCAGATGAGTCTTTACCCTCGCGATCAATTCTTCGGGAGAGAAAGGCTTGGTGATGTAATCGACCCCACCGCTGGTGAAGGCTTTGTTAAGGCTGGTCATATCGGTCCTTGCTGTCAGGAAAATCACCGGCGTCAGGGTGTTCTTCGATATGCTCTTGATCCTGATACAGGTCTCATATCCATCCATGCCCGGCATCATGATGTCGAGAAGAATCAGATCATAACAATTGGCTTCAAGCATAGTGATGGCCTGCGGTCCGCTGAAAGCATAATCGACCTGGTAACTCAGGGGCGCAAGCAGTGCAGCCAGTACCTTAAGGTTCCTGGCGTTGTCGTCAATAGCAAGTAGTTTAAAATTTTCGTTCTCCATATCAGAAAATTAACCTGTGAATATCTGTTCTTTTAACCCTTGACTTACTGCATGAATAATAAATTTTTGAACAAACCTCTGTGAATTTATCCTTGAACAGCATGTTATGGTATAAATCCATTATTATTATGTAAGTTTGAGTAATTTTGCTGCAGTATGTCCGGAACTTCTGAATCCGATATGCCACATTCCTGTGAAGGAATAAGTAAAACCATCATTATGAGAAAAACTATTTGCCTTTTACTGTTGATCACAATACTGGCGGGTGGCTGCATCCGTCACAATATTCTGAAACAGGGGCCCTATATGGGCGTTATCCGGATCGACAGCGCCGAACATGAGATGGATCTTCCTTTCAATATGATCTATGCTGTAACTCCTGACGGGCAAAAAGTCATGCAGGTGTCTAATGCCGGAGAGATTATTATGATCAATGAACTTGCTCTTTCACGGGATACGGTTTTTATGAAATTCCCTGTATTTACATCCGAGATCATCGCTGTCATCAGACATGATTCCCTCATCGGCAGATATTATCCGAAAGGAAAAGAAGCAGGCAAATGGTATTCATTTTATGCAGTGCAGGGTGTAACAGACCGCTTTCCATGGGCAACCCAAAAAGCCAATGCAAATCTGACGGGCCATTGGAAGATCATCGAAAACGCCGGCACTCCCGATTCCTCTGTCATGGTAGGTGAATTCGTTCAGGACAGCAACCATGTTACAGGCACCATTCTGAATACCGGAGGAGATTATCGCTACCTTGAAGGAAAAGTTTCAGGGAATAAATTCATGATCTCAGCAATTGACGGGGCTCATACTTTGATCCTGACGGCTGATATTTCCTCCCGGGGTAAACTTGAAAATGGCAGGTTTATAGGTAGCCCGAAATGGAAAAGCATATGGACTGCAGAGAAAAATGAAACCTTCACACTTCCAGGGATGGATGAACTTGTGAAGGTAAAACCAAATTCCCGCCCTTTCACCTTTGATCTCCCGGATGTCAATGGAGACAAGGTTTCACTTGGCGATCCGAGATTTAAAGATAAGGTTGTCATCGTGATGGCAATCGGGACATGGTGCCCGAATTGCATGGATGAGACCATGTTCTTTAAGGATATTTATTCAAATTACAGGAATAAAGGCCTCGAGATCGTTGCCTTATGTTTTGAAGACAAAACCTTCGAAGCCTCAAGACCTGCTATGGAGCGGTTCATTTCCCAGACCGGTGCAGGATACCCGTTTCTTTACGCCGGACCACGTGGCCGTGAATCCTTGCGCTCCTTGCTCTTTAACCTGGAAGGCCCTGTAGCTTATCCGACTTCTGTTTACATCGACAGGAAAGGGTTGATAAGGAAGGTTGAGACAGGATTTTCCGGCCCCGGTACAGGCCGGCATTACACGGAATATACAGAAGAAACTACGAAGTTTATTGAAAAATTACTGGAAGAGAAGCCGTGATGCATTCTAATGACAGATTGACAGTCATTTAGTAGGCCCATTTGAGCCAGATACTGCCCCAGGTGAATCCGCCTCCGAAAGCAGCAAGAATGATGTTGTCGCCTTTCTTCAGCTTATTCTCCCATTCCCATAGACATAATGGGATTGTTCCGCCGGTTGTATTGCCGTAACGTTCAATATTGATCATGACCTGCCCGGTTCCAATACCCATTCGCCTTGCAGTTGCATCAATGATACGGAGGTTTGCCTGGTGAGGGACAAGGTATGCAATATCTTCTGATTTCAGGTTGTTTTTGGCCATGATCTCTGCCGCCACATCAGCCATTTTAGTCACTGCAAATTTGAATACCGGCTGGCCTTCCTGGAAAACGAAATGCTCCCTTGCGTCGATAGTCTCATACGATGGAGGCTTCTGAGAACCACCGGCTTTCATATGAAGGTAGAAACGTCCTGATCCGTCTGAATGCATGATAGAATCCATAATACCTACTTCTTCAGTGGTTGGCTCAAGTAGTATGGCTCCGGCAGCATCCCCGAACAAAACACAGGTATCCCGGTTTTTATAATCGGTGATCGACGACATTTTATCGGCACCGATAACGATTATTTTTTCGCAGGTCCCGGTCTCTATATACTTGGATCCGGTAACAAGGGCATAAAGAAGACCTGAACAAGCGGCATTAATGTCGAAACCAAAGGCATTCCTGATCCCTGTCTTGTCGCAGACGATATTTGCCGTTGCAGGGAATATCATATCCGGCGTAACAGTTGCACAAATTACCAGGCCGATCTCTTCGGGGCGGGTCCCTGTTTTTTCAAGCAGACCTTTAACAGCTTCAGCGGCCATATCGGACGTTGCCAGTCCTTCGCCTTTCAGGATGTGCCTTTCCCTGATGCCCGTGCGGGATATGATCCATTCATCCGAAGTATCCACCATAGACTCCAGCTCTTTATTGGTAAGGATATATGGCGGAACCCAGCCTTGAATTCCTGTAATTGCCGCTCTGATTCTGGTCATGAAATTTGGTTAAATGTTATTGATGGTATACTGCTCAAGAGCATGCTTTATTCTTGCAGTAAGCTTTGCCTCATGAATTTCCCTTGAAAGCATGATCATGTTCTTGATAGCTGTACTGTTTGAGATCCCATGACCAACGATTACGTTCCCGTTCACTCCAAGGATCGGCGTACCGCCATAGATCTCGTAATTGAATCGGTCGAGATATGAATCTTTGATTCCGCGTTTTACCAGAACACGGTACATGGCTTCGACCTGCTTAAGCACAATATTGCCTACAAAACCGTCACAAACGATGACATCCACATTGTCCCTGAATAACTCCCTGCCCTCCACATTTCCGATGAAATTATAATCTTTCGATTCCTTCATCAGCTGAAAGGCCGATTGGGTTGTAAGGCTTCCTTTTTTTTCTTCAGATCCGATATTCAGAAGGCCAACCCTGGGATTTTTTACATGATAAACATTCTCGGCAAACAGGGATCCCAGCATGCCGAACTGGTACATCACATCAGGCTTGGCATCAGGATTCGTTCCCACATCAATGAGAATTGATATCCCGCCATTCTCCTTGGCAATATAAGCCGGAGAGCTTGGACGGATAATGCCCTGAATATTTCCGACACTATAAATGGCCCCGACAAGCATAGCGCCGCTGCTGCCTGCACTGGCAAAGGATTGTATTTCCTTGTGCTTCAGAAGGCGGAAGCCGGTTGAAATACTTGAATTCGGTTTGTTAACAAGAGCCTTTGTAGGGCTTTCATCCATCTTTATCAGATCGGGGGCATCCACGATCTCAAATTTCGAAGGACTTACGTTCTCTTCTTTCAGAAAAGCAAGGATGCTTTCCTTGTCCCCTAACAAAACGATCCTGTCGGTGGAAGGCAACTCTTTAAGAGCCATAATTGCACCATGCAAAGTGGCATTCGGTGCAAAATCACCTCCCAAAACATCTAAGCCGATCTTCACTAGTCAGAATTTAGTTAAACAACTGAATAATTAGTCGGTGAATGATCCTGTATAACAGGATTATTCTGCAGCAGCCTTTTCAATAGCCTGCTTCCCGCGGTAATAGCCGCATTCAGGACATACCCTATGGTAAAGAACTGGCGCACCGCAATTCGAGCAAAGAGCAAAGGTAGGAGTTTCCGCTTTATCGTGAGTACGTCTTTTATCCCTGCGTTGGTTGGAAATTTTTCGTTTCGGATGTGGCATATAATATTAAATTACAATTATTAATAAATACTATTTCTTTTCTTTGAGCTTATTCAGAACCTCCCAGCGGGGGTCAGGGGCATGGGATTCCTTTAACTCCTCAAGTTTCTTCAAAACGACCGGATTGCAGAGGTTTCTACCCTTACCGTCATCTTCATGAACCCGGTGTACAGGAAGCATCAGACTTACAAATTCATAAAGGAATTGGCTCAGGTCAAATTTGCCCTCCGATTCCTTTACGATCTGGACATCTTCACTTTCTTCTTCGTTATGGTCACTGAGTTTAACAACCAGACTTTGCTGACCCCCGATCTTCATGGCGAGCGGATCCCCGCAACGGTCACATGCTAAATTGACAATTCCGCGGATATCGAACCGGAAAACAAGCATGCGGTCCTCCTTTTCCATTTCAACATGAACCCCGATGTTGCTGTCAGTGATGTCATTAAAATGGTAATATTCAAAGAACGAATGATCCAGGTTGAAATCAAAACTGTGAGTCCCGGGTTTCAATCCACTGAACTGGATCTGGTATTTCTCCATCTTCTCCGCTTTACTTGAAAAAGCCTGCAAAATTAAAAATTTATTTGGTGACTACCAAAACTGTAATTACTCATATATTTGTCATTGCATATTTTGAACCTTAAAATTCAGCGGTATGTTCAATAAGATAATTACCTGGATGATCCCTTTCATGCCCAAAAAACTTGTCTGGATCTTCTCAAAAAAATATATTGCAGGTGAGACTATTGATGATGCAATAAAAGTGAGCCGGAACCTTAACTCCAACGGTATTAAGATCACAATTGACCTGCTGGGTGAATTCATTACAAATCTTGACCAGGCTGCTGAAAACAAGAAAGCCTACCTGGCAATTATTGAAAGGGTTCAGCAAGAAAATATTGATGGGAACTATTCCCTCAAACCTACCAGTTTTGGTTTGCTTCTGGATAAGGAAATCTGTTACGGCCATATCCGCGAGATCGTTGCCAAAGCGGTTTCTTTTTGCAATTTTGTGCGGATCGATATGGAAGATTCCCCTTGTACCGACCTTGAGATCGCACTTTTCAGAAAGCTGAAAAAGGAATTTCCGGAGAATGTCGGCCTTGTTATCCAGGCATACCTGAAACGCACCCTTCAGGACCTTACAGACCTGAATGACATTCATTCGGCCGGAACGCCTCTTAATTTCAGGCTTTGCAAGGGCATTTATATTGAACCTGAAGCCATTGCATATAAAAAGTATCAGGAAATCAACAAGCATTTCCTGGCAGATCTTGAGTATATGTTTGCCCATGGTTATTACCCTTGTATTGCCACCCATGACAGACCATTGGTTGAGGGGGCATACAAGCTGATCGAAAAATATAAGGTTCCAAAAGTTCTGTACGAGTTCCAGATGCTTTATGGCGTAACGCCTGAATTACGAAGGAGTATTGTGGAAAAGGGCCATACCATGAGAGTGTATGTTCCTTTCGGTAAAGAATGGTTCGGATACTCCACCCGCCGCCTGAAGGAAAACCCCAAAATGGCGACGCATATAATCAAGGCGCTGTTTGTGAGAGGATGATGAGCGACATCCGCGTTGCAAAGATGCGAGCGAAACCACGATTTATTTAAACGCCTTTTCCGGCATACCGTCGCCGCTGAGCTTCAGCCGGTCAAAATATGCGGGCGTTTGTTTACCCTGCAGTTTATCGACATACATGCTCGCAAGGTACTGACCAAGCATAAAGCCCTGGCCCCTGAGGCCAAGGAACAATCCCAGTTCAGGGTCTATTACCATCCTCGGTTCAACATAGTATCCTGCCCAAACGGCCTGGAAACCGACCGATGACAGTTCGGGTATCCAGTTGGTAAAAACCTCGGAAGCTATTTCAATAAAATCCTCTGTATTGACCTTGATATTTTTATCCGCTTCCTGGGGATCAACTGCGGGCGAGGCACAGCCTATGATCTGCCCGGTTTCACCGAGCTGTTGCCCGTAAACAGCTGAAAATCCCTTATACCTCCTCCGGTCAATAAGCATGGGAAGAGGGCTGCCATTCTTACCAAGCATGGGTAGCCGCCGGGTTATGAATGCCTGGTGCTTAACAGGATAAAGCCCTGTATCATAGCCAAGGCTTTTAGCAAATTTGCCGCCTTCAGGTCCGAGGGCATTGATAAAGATCCCGGTCTCATATTCCACGTATTCCTTCTTATGGTTCATTGCCAGGACCTTGTAATGCCCGTTTTCTTGTTGTACGTCCACAAGCCGGCAATCTTCCTCTACCTTTCCCCCTTTTTCAATACCCATCCGGCGTATCAGGTCGATGACCCTGCCGGGAGTCGCCTGCCAGCAGTTTTTTGTGATCAGGGCCGCCCTGTAATTGGTAATGTAAGGATTGATCCTGGGGGATATTTCCTTCTGAAAGTCTTTTGGGCCGACCATAATGGCGTCGGACCATGACATGGATGCTTCCAATGCATGGTACATCTGCTCGTCATGAGCAAAGGTGACATACAGTATCGGCCGGAAATCAATGTTATGAATGTTCTGCAGTTCTTTAAATATTTCCAGGTTATGATTTGCAATATCGCTGAGTTCCGGCAGGGAGAAGTTCGGCCGGCCGCCTGCAATGTTACGCCAGGAGGCGCCACGCCCGTAATTCAGGAGTACAGGATCCATACCGGCCTCGCTCATGTAACGGAACAGAGCGCTTCCTCCGATGCCGCCACCGGCAACCACTGAACGTACCTTGATTTTTTCTGTTTTCTTCCCGTTGATTTCTGTTATCACCTGTTCATGCACATTCCTCGGATACAATTCGCCCATTGCAACCTGGTTCGACATCGGTCCCCTCGGTGTAGGCTCACCCACAATGCTTATCCCGGTGCCGGACAGACGGGTCTTGAGCCGCTTGATACAACGCTTCCCCCGGCAGGCGCCCATTCCGAGCCGTGTAGTGTGCTTTACCTCATCCACCGAAATAAACTTCCTTTCACCAATCACCTCCATGATCTCGTCAAGGGTTACGTCGTCGCAATGGCAAACATACGTGGGTTCCTCCGATTCATGCTTGTATGGCTTAAACTCAATAGATCCGGGATAATTCTGTTTAACGATGAATCCCCTTACGCCAATAAGGTTTTCACCATGAATGTCAACCGCCCTTACACGGGCAATGTTTGTTTTGTTAGGTTTACGGAAGATCTTTTCAACTATACCCTCGCCAAGCTTTTTACCGTCGTTATCGACAAGGAAACATTCTGATTTCTCATCAACCGCGTATTCAATTGGCAGGAACAACCAGTCTTTTTTGAAATTATATCCGAAAATGGCCAACCCGGGACATTGGTAAACACAGTCCATACATCCTGTACATTTATTGAAATCAATTTCAGGTACCGTGCTGGTGGATGACTTGGTGATGGCCCCCTTCGGGCAGGCAAATGCACAGGGATTGCAGGCAAAACCATGCAGGCAGTCGATGAGCACAAAGCCTTTTTCATTCATTCTTTCCCTGGATGGCAGATACGGGTCCTGTATCACGCGAACCGGATGTTGCTGAGAATCTATATATTCCTTTGACAAGGAAAGGAAAGCATCATAATCATAGCGTTCTCCCATTTCCTGAAGTATCTCGTACGCGACCTGTTTGCCGCGAAGCACCGCACTTGTTCCTTCGCCAATGCGTATTGCATCACCTGCACCAAAACATTTTCTGCCGAAGACTTCATTTCCCTTGATCAGAAGCTGGTCGTCGCAGACAAGGCCGGTACAGATATTGATTGCGTCAATACCGCTTATTATTTTTTCCGTACCCGGAACGGCTTTGAAGTTTTTGCATTCCGCTATAACGGCGCCTGTGATGCCGTCATGGGTTTCATTGGGAATGGCCTTAAGCAGAATATGTGATGTCAGAATGGGAATACCAAGCCTTCTTACCCTGTTGGCCTGCACCGGGAATCCTCCCTCATCGGGTAAAGCCTCAAGAATGGCTTTTACCCTTGCTCCTGCCTGCATAAGCTGGTACGAAGTGAGATATCCTATGTTTCCGGCGCCTATAGTGAGAACGTTCTTGCCAAGCAGGGTGAATTCGTTGTTCATCATTTTCTGAACCACTGCTGCTGTATAAACACCAGGGAGGTCATCATTTTCGAAAGTTGGCATGAAAGGCACAGCCCCGGTTGCGACGATAAGAAACTCGCTGTCAACAAAATAGATTTCGTCAGTAAGTATATTCTTTACTGCCAGCCGCCCTCCTTCAAGGATATCCCATACAGTTGAATCAAGAAATATCCCTTCGTGGTTTTCACCGGCCAGGGTTTTTGCAATATCGAAACCCCGCATTCCGCCGAATTTCTTTTCCTTTTCAAAGAAAAAGAACTGGTGGGTCTGCATCAGGAACTGCCCGCCAATCTTATCATTATTATCGATCACAATGCAATCGACCTTATGCCGGTTCAATTCTTCACGGGCTGCAAGTCCCGCCGGACCGGATCCTATAATGACAACTGTTGATTTATAGACTTTTAACGGTTCATTCTTTTTGACTTCAACCGGGGTTGGTTCATAATTACGGGGGATCTCTCTTACTTCTTTGATCCCATCAACCCTTGTAATACATATCCGTTTGATCTGTCCGTCGACCAGCATTTCGCAAGCCCCGCATTTCCCTATGCCGCATTCAAGGCTTCTTTCGCGATTTTTCAGGCTGTGGCTGTGAACCGGGAAACCAGCCTGGTGCAAGGCAGCTGCGATGGTGAATCCTCTTTCGCCGGTGACTTCCCTGCCTTCAAATTTAAAAGCGCTTACCTGTGGTGCGGGAACTTCGAGAATGGGATGTTGGGTGATCTTGTACATATATCAATAAATTATGAATTAGAGAAATACGAAGTATTCATGAGCACGCAATTGAAATGAACGATTGGTGCTAATAAATAGCGAAATATAGAAATAGTGAAACTAAATGTGAGAAGAAATCCTGACAGGAGTATTACCCGGAATGAATTATCAGAGTTCAATATGGCAGTATGTTGAGTCAAAACCAGGGTGTAAAATTACAATTTTTAATCAGAAGAGGCATAAATTGTGAAAGTTTTCACAAATGGAAGTCGAAACCAAATGAAAGCAGGTTTTCTATTTGCAATTTCCGGCTTACATCTTCATCGTAAAACAGCCTCGTTTGCAGGCTTGTTTTAAGAAAGCGGTTGATCCTGTATGCAAAAAGGTTTTTCAATGTCATGTCTACAGCCGATTTGTCGGCTTTAAACAGCAGGAGATCACAGTCCCATTGTAATTTCTTTCCGATCAGCCTGTTGACAAGCAGGTGCAGGCTCAGCCCATATTCGAGAAAACTGCTCTGTCCTTTTTTAACTCCGTAAAACGAATCCCGGCCTGTTTTATCGAAAATACCGCGGTCCTGTATGTAGGTAAGTTTAGCCGAGCTGACACCGATATCAAGCATACCGGTTTCCCTGAAATTAAATCCAGGCCCACCTGAAAAAGTACAGATCAGTGGAGTGAGGAAAGAAGAACTAATTGACTTCACAACCGACCCTCCGGCGCTTTGCGAGACATCCCAGGCATTGAAAATCCTGGTAGTAAGAATAGAGGAAGCCGAAAGTTTAACACATTTTACTGCGTCGTACGTTATCCTGGTAGTCAGGGTATTGTCGTCAGTTTGAAATTTACTGATACTGTCAATATAATACATCAGTCCAAGGTTATGAACAAAATCGTTGGTAAACTGAAACCGTGATGATGAAATCCGGAACTGATATTTAAAGCTTTGGAGAAAGGCAAATTGTCCCGCGGTTTTATCCCGGGGACCATTCATGAAATAAAAGCCGGATATGGCAATGCTGTATTCGAGATCATTTTTGAAGCTGAAGCGGCCTGGTATTTTTGGAAGGGCTGCCCTGAAGACAAGGGAATTGCATGAACTGTCCCAGTTAAGGTCCTGGGCAACAAGGCGTGCTGAAAGGAAACATGCTGTGAGCAGCCAGCCCGGAAACTGCATCCTCCCCCTTTTCATTCATTGATATTTTAACCATATGTCAGGTAATACTCAGCGCGTCCTCGTTTCGGTTCTGATCATGTTCCCTGAAACCTTCCAGAAATCAAGAATATCCATATCGACAAACAGTATATTCACTCTCCCGATTTTTGCAGGCTGGGATTTCAGGGCCGAGCAGGCTATCTGAAAGCTGGATCCATTTAATTTTCCTATGAATTTTGCCCAGAAAATTACACATGTAAAAGAGTATTTTGAAGGATCAAGATCAACCTTTTCGCCAACCGGAAGCAGATTTCTTTTAAGCTTTTCAAATGTTGCCAGAGAATCGATCCTGTATGCCTGGTTGACTTTCAGGTTACCTGCAAAGTCTGTTTCAACTCCTGAACAGAAAGTTGAATCCTGTGTAATGATACGGTATCCTGCCGTATTGTAAAACTGTGATCTTCCCGGCAGGTTTTTATATTTAAACCAGTCGACAAGAGCTGCCGAATCCCTGAAAACACAAAGGTATTCTGTATAAACCCGTGAATACTGCATTAACTCGTTTCTTACCGACTCAAGGGTTTCTATCTGCGGATCCCTGACCGCGTACTGTCTTATCAGGGCCGACTTACAGGCAGCCAGTCCGAACATAATAACGGCCAGCAGAATATATAATATTTTCTTCATAGCTATTCGGTTGTATTGATATAGAATCATTTACATTGTTTCCGGAAGGGTCCCCGGCGGAAAAAACTGAGTTTTTTCCGCCGGGGACCCTCACTTTACCAACTGGTAATTGCTTCCTTTTATCAGCGACAGAATTAAATCGGAAAAGTAACCATATATGTATGAGCTGAGGCATCATTTACAACAGGATATGAACCGGGATTAATAGTAATCTGCCGGCCGGTACCAAGATGTTTTGTTACAGGATCGGAAAACGTATAAGGATCCTCAATAGTGATTGATCCTTTCTTGAAATACGGAAGTGCATATCCATTCTCATATTTCAGCAGGTCTTCCTCGGTAACCAATAGTTCAAGCTGTCCGGCTGTATTGATCCTGGCCTGGGCCGGGCAAACGTCCGGGCCTGATCCGGCAGATTTTTCAGTCCCGATCTCGACATCAAAGCAAATCCCAAATCCGGATTTACACTGCAGTTTTGGGCGATGGAATGTTATAATGAGCTTTACCCAGACCGAGAATGAAGGCGAAGGGCCGGGGTTCATATAAATGGTATTATACGTTGAGGCATGCACTGCACCGGTTAACATCAGCAGGCTCAAAATGCAAATAGTGATAATTTTTTTCATGGCTTTCAGGTTTTATTTTTCCCCGCTCCTATCGCGGGGAGCGGTTCCGCCGGCCTTGCTTTAAACCGGGAAGGCCTAAATACCGTTATAATAATGTATGTCCGAACTGTTAAAACGTCCCTCTTGTCAACTTGTATCCACACATCCCCCTTTCTTTTTCTTCTTAATCCCGCTTGAAGCTGAAAGTGATAGGTCCTGAGAAAAAAAATATTTAATTCAATAGGAATCATTATTTTAGAGGAAACACTTGGAAATTATCCGAAAAATTTTTAGTATCTTTGCAGCCGGTTTTGAATCAGGAAAAAAAATGAAAGAAATCATGGAAAAAACAAAAGTACTTTTTGTTACACAGGAAATCATGCCATACCTCAAAGACAGCCATATGGGAATGATCGGGCGTTATCTTCCACAGGGTATCCAGGAGAAGGGAAGGGAGATCCGCACATTCATGCCCCGTTTTGGCAACATCAACGAAAGGCGCAACCAGCTTCATGAAGTTATACGATTATCAGGGATGAACCTTATTATCGATGATACAGACCATCCTCTGATTATTAAAGTAGCCTCAATCCAGCAGGCCAGGATGCAGATATACTTTATCGATAATGAAGATTATTTTCAGAGGAAACATACCTTCTATGATAAAAATAACAAGTTCTTTCCCGATAACGACGAAAGGGTGATCTTTTACTCAAGGGGTGTCATAGAAACTGTTAAAAAACTGGGTTGGGGGCCCGATATCATTCATTGCCACGGATGGATGACAAGCCTTGTGCCTCTATATGTCAAGAAAGCATTTTACGAAAATCCGTTATTCACCGATACCAAAATCATTATATCTCTATATGATGATGATTTCACAGACATCATGAATAAGAATTTTGCGGAAAAAGTAAAACTGGACGGAATAAATGCCAAAGACCTTAAACACTATAAAACGGCAAACTTCGTTAATCTAATGAAGTCAGCAATAGATTTCTCGGATGGGGTTATCATCGGATCACCATCTGTTAACCCGGAAATAATGGATTACCTGAAAAATACCGATAAACCTTTCCTCAAATTCCAGCCGATGGACAAGTATATCGAGGCATTTTCCGATTTCTATGACGAGATCCTTGTCGCTGAGCCGGTTTCAGTTGATTAAACACAAGATCCAATATTGCCTTGAACACAAAACTTCGTATTCTTCTATCATCACTTGCACTTTCCCTACTGATCATTCTGGTTCTTTTTTCCTGTAAGAAAGATCCGTATCAGGTTGGTCTTGACCTTTTACCTCCCAGCGATACCCTCAAGATAAAGTCAACCGATACCTGTACCGTCATTGCCTATACCGAACGGGTTGATTCCATTGCGACCAGCAACTGCTCGGATCTTTCACTTGGCAGTATTGCCGACCCTATATTCGGCAATACAACAATCAGTCTTTACACCCAGTTACAACCCTCTTCAGTTTCCGTTGATTTCGGCACTGCACCGGCATTGGATTCACTGATCCTCATGCTTTATTATTCGGGCTACTATGGTGATACTACAACGCAGCAAAGGATCAGGGTTTTTGAATTGTCCGATGACCTGCATATTGACTCAGGATATTATTCCAACCGAAAGTTGCAGGTTTATCCCACAATGCTTGCAGATATGTCATTCAGGCCAAGACCGAAGGATAGTGTCAAGGTTAACGGGACCATGTATTCTGCACATCTCAGGATCAATTTGGGCAAATTAACCAATTATTTTGCGAATAAATTACTTTATGGCCCGCCTTCTGTATATTCCTCAGCAGCTTTGTTTAATATTTTTATGAAAGGCCTCTATATAGAGGCTCAGCCAGTGAATTCCGGAGGAGCTTTTGTGAAGTTCAATATCTCGGAAAGCCTCTCACAAATGATGCTGTATTTTCATAACCAGACGACAGATTCTCTGAGCTATTCATTCTTCGTGAACACTGGTTGTGCCAGGTTCCTCCATATTGATCATAATAATTATATTGATGCGGCACAGGATCTTAAACAGCAATTGTATAACCGTGATACCCTGCGTGGCAAGAATATGCTTTACCTGCAGGGGCTGGGCGGGACGAGAATCAAATTCCGGATGCCCTATATGATGAATTTTGCGAAAAACAGGAAAATCGCTATCAATGATGCCCTGCTATTGTTCAATGACGCTTCAACCGATACTACACTGCAGCCACCCCCAGGCATTATCTGTATCCGTGACAGCGCCGGCCTGGTTGGTTCAGTCATTGACGAACTTGAAGGTACCGCTTATTTTGGCGGCATCTACAATAAAACAACAGGAGCATACTTTTTCAGGCTCACACGCCATATTCAGAAACTTATTACGGGATATTATACCATTAACCGTCCTTTATATATACAGGTAAATGATCCGCTGAGTACTACCATGTATCCTAACCGTGTCAGCATTAACGGTTACAAACCTTTAATCCCGGGAGCTGCTTCTTCAAGGTTCAGGTTGCTGATCACTTATACACTTCTGAATTGACCATATCAGTATCTTTTTTCTTACCTTTGGACATAAAATGGTTTTGTTATGTGCGGAATTGTTGCATATGTCGGTCCTAAACAGGCTTATCCCATCCTGATCAAAGGCCTTCACAGGCTTGAATACAGGGGATATGACAGTGCCGGCCTCTGCTTGCTGAACGGCGACCTGAAAGTATGGAAATGCAAGGGCAAGGTTTCTGAACTTGAAAAATATATTGAAGGCGAGGACCTCAGCGGTACCATCGGTATGGCTCATACCCGGTGGGCCACGCATGGCGAGCCAAACCAGATCAACGCGCATCCGCATTACTCACGGAGCAAACATCTCTCAATCATTCATAACGGAATTATTGAAAATTATCTTGTACTGCGTAAGGAATTGCAGCTGAGAGGTTTTGAGTTTACCAGCGATACCGATACCGAAGTCCTGATCCACCTGATCGAAGATATTCAGGAGAATGAAAACGTGTCTGTGGAAGAAGCAGTGCGTATTGCACTGACCCAGGTGATCGGCGCTTATGCCATTGTGGTCCTTTCACAGGACCATCCTGATAAGATCATTGCCGCACGCAAGGGAAGCCCGATGGTGATAGGAATCGGGGAGGACGAATTTTTCGTCGCCTCCGATGCTACCCCCATAATAGAATATACCAATAATGTGGTCTTCATGAACGATGAGGAAATTGCTGTCATCGAGCGTAACCAGAAGCTGAAAATGAAGACTATCCGCAACCAGGAGAGAACTCCATATATCCAGAAACTGGAGATGAGCCTTACTGCCATTGAGAAAGGCGGGTTTCCCCATTTCATGCTTAAGGAGATTTTTGAACAGCCCCATTCCATCCTCGATTCTATGCGCGGCCGGCTGCATCTTGACCAGGATACGGTGACCCTGGGTGGGATCAGTGATTACCTTCCGAAGATACTGCATGCCGAACGTATCATCATTACTGCCTGCGGTACATCCTGGCATGCCGGACTGCTGGGTGAATATATTATTGAGGACCTGGCCCGCATCCCGGTTGAAGTTGAATATTCCTCCGAGTTCCGTTACCGCAACCCGGTGATCAGAGAACAAGACGTTATTATCGCGATCTCACAATCGGGTGAAACCGCCGATACTCTTGCGGCTATTGAACTGGCCAAATCCAAAGGCGCTACCGTGCTTGGAATCTGCAATGTGGTCGGGTCTTCCATTGCCCGGACCACCCATGCCGGGGTTTACACTCACGCCGGGCCGGAGATCGGTGTGGCATCCACCAAAGCTTTCACTGCACAGGTGGTTGTGCTTACCCTGATTGGCCTCCTGCTGGCCGAAAAGAAAGGTACTATTGCCGAGTCCCGGCTGCATAAGATCAGGCTTGAACTCGGAATGATCCCATCCAAAGTTGAAAAGATTTTACAAAGGTCCGATGCCATCAGGGAAATTGCAAAAATCTATAAGGACCGCACGAATGCCCTTTACCTTGGCCGGGGCTATAATTTCCCGGTTGCACTGGAAGGCGCTTTGAAACTTAAGGAGATCTCATATATCCATGCCGAAGGATATCCAGCTGCCGAAATGAAGCACGGCCCTATTGCCCTTATCGATAAGCATATGCCTGTGGTGTTCATTGCCCCCAAACGCGGGATCTATGAGAAGGTGATCACGAATATCGAGGAGGTCAGGGCACGTAAAGGAAATATCATCGCAATCATCACCGAAGGTGACGAGAGTGTAAAAAAGATGGCCGATCATTATATCGAGATCCCCGATACCGAGGAAATGCTGGTACCCCTGCTGGCTACAATCCCACTACAGCTTTTATCCTATTATGTTGCTGTAATGCGCGGCTGCAACGTGGACCAGCCGAG
>Ga0182021_10002456_pt1 | contig 21659 bp, 21 predicted proteins | sample 612E3MmetaG_FD_120493 | JGI IMG/M metagenome (GOLD analysis project Ga0182021, IMG submission 120493) | Permafrost microbial communities from Stordalen Mire, Sweden - 612E3M metaG (Illumina Assembly) | ecosystem: Environmental > Terrestrial > Soil > Wetlands > Permafrost | place: Sweden... | reverse complement strand
CATAAAATGTTTTGTATTCCGCGAACCGCCCCTCACCACTTCGCCTTATGCAACCCCAGGTCGTATCCCAGGCGGTTGAAAAGCAAATGCAAAAAAAACGTCATGAAAAACAAAGTGATCCAAATGCTCAAATCAAGTTTTAAGTAAGGCTCCAACGTTACAAAACAGCCGATGGCGTAATTTGTCTGGTCCCAAGGAACGAATGCCGCGCCGGGCTCAAGCCGGCGCCGCCGTTTGATGAATGCCGCCGCCAGGTCTCCCAGCACCACCCCCAAAACCAAAAGGATGCCGAATAACCAGATATTAACCGTCTTATAATCGATAAGCGAGAATTCCATCGCCCACCGGTATTGGTACAGCCACCTTTGCAACAGGACAAAAACCATTCCCACCACGCCCGCCGAGACGACCCCCCGCCAGGTTTTGTGGCCGCCAAAGATCCGGGCATTGCCAAGCTTGCGGCCAAAATCCACCGGCACGTCCAAAAAATGCAGCGCCGGGATGTTTCGCACCAGCGGCGGCGTCATGTTGGCCCAGTAAGCCGGCACAAAAAAATAGAAGCAAGAAAGAAGAAATTGGATTATTTCAAGCATATCTTCCCAGTACCACACTAAATTAATTTAGTGTGGTACTTAAAATACCATATTCATACCTTAACCGATTCATGCTACAAGTAAAGTATCAACATCCAAAAAAATGAAATGCGATTTCCATATCCACAGCCGCTATTCGTTTGACAGCCTGGCCGATCCCAAAAAAATCGTCGATCTGGCCATAAAAAAAGGACTGCAATGCATCGCCATCGCCGACCACGGCAATATGAGGGGCTCGCTTGAGGCTGCCGAATACGCGCGCGGCCTACATATATTGATTATACCGTCCGAAGAGGTCAAATCAAAGCAGGGCGATATCCTGGCTTTGAATATCAACGAACCGATTCCCGATAAACTCTCGGCAATCGAGACCATTGGCCGCATCAGACAACAGAACGGCACGGTGATAATTCCCCATCCGTTCGGCTCGCTCTGCGCCTTCAAATACGACTTGGAAAAATTGTTGGACCGTATCGACGGCATTGAAATTTTCAACGCCTCGGTATTTTGGGGCAACAAAAAAGCCAAAAGTTTTGCGCAACGGCACAGCCTGGCATTCACCGTGGGTTCCGACGCCCATTTTAGCAACCAATTCATCGGCAAAGCCTGGCTTGACCTGCCATTTGACTATTCGCCCAACCTGACAATCGGCTATGTAATGGAAGCGATCAAATCCAAACTCGGCACCCCCGGCGGCCAGCAAGCCAACTTCCTCGAAGCCGCCCTGGACCACTCCTTTCGCTCCCTGACCAAACTCAAGGCGTTTGTAAAAAAATAAGCGAGCAATTTTCGTGTTCGCTATCTTATTAGACAATGAGCATCTTGCAACTTCCACTTTTTGTTTTCAAGATTCCGCATACACTTATCCCACAAAGAATTAGGTATAAGGTTGTAATCAAATAAATTAAATTTTAAAGGTGGACTAAGCTCTTCGCGCGTAATCCGCAGCTTGTAATAGCTATACCAGAAAAGAAACAATAAAGTATTGCAAATTACTCTAATCGGATGCACGATGTCTTCCGATAACCGCAATAAATCATTGATTAAAAACAACAGGGTCAATTGCTTTTTTTGTGATTCAGTCAAAGTCTCCGCCCCGGCATCAATTATTTTCTTAATTCGTTCATAGCCAACAATCATACAAATATCTCCCAAGGTTCTGCGTCAATTGAAACAAAAATTTAATCTAAAATCAATAGTTGGCGTTGTTTTGGAATTAGTCTTAAATCTCTAGCTATAGCTAAAATATTCAGACTAGAATGTTAAACAGGACGTGTTTGGATCGAATTTATAAATAATAATCCCTTCCAAGCCAGCTGTTTTAACCAAATGATCAGGCTTCTCCCTCGAGGCCGCCCTGGACCACTCCTTCCGGTCATTGCTAAATTAAAATCTTTAAAAAGATTCTGTAAATAAAAAACTGTTTATTATTTACTGCTTAATATTTATTAAAAAAGCCGAGAATCGTCCCAGCCACTAATTTATTTGCTTAGCTCCTCTTTACCGGCGGCGATACCGGCGTTATAACATGCTTCCGCTAGCCATGCATGCCCAGGAATCAGATTAAATAGTTCTTCATTATCCTTAAGTCTATTACACATACCGCATAGACCATCGTGTACGCCTTCGAGCCTGCCGCAATGCGAACATTTTGTCATATTTAATTCCTCGATTGTACTGTCCAATATTTAACATTAATTTCTAAAAAATCAACAGGTGGCGACGTTTTTGAAGTGGTTGATCTTGGTTTTGGGGCCAAAGAGGGTTCGCAGGATTTTGTTGCGGCCGGATTCGTAGACTTCGACTGTAATGACGTCGATCTGCCATTTTACGTTTAACGGGATTTTGTTTTGCATCAGCCACAACTCGGCGGCTTTGGATATTTTCCAGAGTTTTTGTTCGTTTACCTTGTCCTGCGGCAGGTAGTTCAAAGACGGATAGTGTTTCACGGTCTTAACTTCGACAAACGTAAAAACTCCTTGTTTTTTGGCAACAATGTCGACCTCGGCGATCTTTGGCCCATGGGCGGCGCGCAGGAAAAAATTGCTGTCCAGTATTTTGTAGCCCCTGGCTTTCAGGAAACCAACGGCGACATTTTCTCCCAATTTCCCCAGTTTTTTGGTCTCCATATTATTGTTGTTTGACATTAACCCAAAAGTCCTGGTCTTTCCAGCCCGCGCCAATTTGAATACCCCGCGGCAAGGCTGCGGGTATACAAATTGAGGATCCCTTAGCGAAGCGTATGTCGCTAACGCGACATTAAGGAGGTTACTCCTTGGGTCGATCCGCGGGGTAAATGCCCCGCAAAATCGAAATACAATTGGAAAATATAAGTATTTACTTTATTAAGTTTTTAAGTTAAATAGATAGCAAGAATATCATTATGGAGCCAAATTTAAGAAAATTGATACTTGTCGGAATATTGTTCGTGGCGATAACCTATGTTTCCACCTGGGCTTTGCTGCGGCAAAAATCCGATATCGCCGTGGGACCAGCCACTGGCCAAACGCAATTGGTCCTCTACACCCTGCCGGGCTGTCCGCACTGCGAAAAAGTGCACGAATTCATCGAGCGGCCGGCCGTTTCAAGCAAAATAAAATACACCGAACGCAGCGCCAGCGACCCCGCGGCGGCGCAAGAATTGGCGGCACACGCCAAAACCTGCGGCATCGCCCAAGACCAGATCGGCGTTCCCCTTCTCTGGGACGGCGTTAATTCCAAATGCCTTGTCGGCGACCAGGCGATAATCGATTTCTTTACCAAGGAAGCTAACGACGCCACACTTTAAATTTCATGCCCAAAAAATTATTATTCCTGATGGTACTGGCCGGATCGCTGCTGGCCGCGCGCCAGGCCCTGGCGATCTGCCCGGTCTGCACTATCGCCGTCTGCGCGGGACTCGGATTATCCAGGTGGCTGGGCGTCAATGACGCAGTCACCGGCCTATGGATCGGCGGCTTACTGGTTTCAACATCGGTCTGGACGATCAATTGGCTCAACTCCAAGCACATCGATTTTCCCTGGCGCAGTGTCGCGGTGACTTTCGCCTACTACGCCATGGTGCTGATACCCTTGTATTATGCCAAGGTCATCGCCCACCCGGTCGATTTTTTGTCTTCGTGCGTCAAAGACAACCTGCTCCTGGGAATAATCCAGGGTAGCGCGGCTTTTTCCTTTGCCGCCATGCTTTATGACTACCTGAAAGAAAAAAACAACGGGCACGCGCACTTCCCGTTCGAGAAAGTGGTTTTTCCCGTAGGCGCGTTATTAATCTTTACCGTGATATTTTATTTCATAACCAAATAATTTTACTATGGAAAACAATCCCGGACCGATCAAAAATCTCGATGAATTCGTCGCCAAGATCGACGAAATGAAGAAAAAAGACAAGATGGACCTGTCCAGCGACGAAGACCTGTCGGTGGCGATCATGAACCTGGTAGGCATCGAGGAGCATTTCTTTTTTACCGCGGAGAAAACCGGCAAGAAAGAATACTACGACTATCTCTACGAGGTGCGCGAGATGCGCAAGGAACTGTTAAAAAAGATCGTGGGCACGCCCGAAGGCGAAATCTGGTGCATCTCCAAGCACCTGTTGGCATCATCTTACCGCTTAATGGAAGTGGGCACCAAACAGCTGACCATGAAAAACAAGGAAGAAGCCTACGGCCTCTTCGATAAAGCATTCAAGCTCTACACCCTCTTCTGGGGCCTGAATATGGGCGCGATCCAAACCAACGACGTAAAAAAGATCGACGACAACGCGATCAACCGTCACGACACCAACCCCGCCCCCCAAGGCCTGTTTGCCAAACTGGGAGTCCTGGTAAAAAAAGCCATCAACTGCTGCATCGAATAGGGCAGATCACAAAAACAAAAACGGCCCACCGGCCGTTTTTTTGTTAAATTAAAATTGACAAATGGTAAATATTGATATATAATCATCGAACTCGAAAAAATATTGGAGAGCATAAGACATGGCTGAACAGAAAGGCAATGAAAAGGTCATTTCAGACCTAATTGACCCGCTCATTGAAAAAGCCCGGGAAAATCCGGGCGGAAAAGAAGCGCTCATGATGATTGCTTTCATGTGCGATATCTTAAAAAGGCTGGTCGGGATAGTTTTTGAAAACAGTAACTACTGGTATGTGCTGAATAGTCATATTGAAATACTAGCCTTGTTAAACCAAAGCCACAATCTCATGCCAAGAAACCGCGAATTAATGAAAATCTTGGCACAAGATAGCGCAGTGTGTATATATAACGATAGTCCGGGCGAGCCGTTAGCCAATTTTTATGAAACCCAATTAACGGATTTGCGGAAATTGACAACGATCGCCGTTGGCTGGCTTACAAGAACTATTTGCGCCCTTAACCCGAAACTTATTAATTTGTGGCCGCAAAAAGAGGCAGAAGACTTAATCTTGGGGGCCGACATTAAAAGATTTATTTTTTCCGAAATCCCGAAAATATTGGCCGACTTCGACAGGTTACACAAAGGCAAGGGAACTATCGAATCTTACCAAGGCTTGATTATAGACATAGCCAAAACCCACTTCGGATAGAAAATCAAACGGAATTAATTCCGTTCTTTTTTTAATCCACAACCTCTTTGTTGATCGTGTCGATCACCTCCTGGATCTTGTAAGCCGGGATTTCGTAGGCGCCTTTGCCGGACAATAGGCCGGCGTCTTTTAGGCGCTTGAAATTTGGGTCGACCGTGCCTTTTTTTAGGCCGGTCTTTTCGTATACCTCAAGCGCGGTGATGGCGCCGTCTTCGATCAAACCTTTGCGATGCAACAGGTTTTTGGCCAGGCCGTAAGCCAGAATCTTGCGCTCGGCCGACAGCTTGGCGTCTTTGAAGAATATTTCGTAATCCGGCTTCTGGATCACGATAAACGGCAGCAATGCCCTGACCGCCGCCTCTTCGTCGAACGGGCCGCTGTCCGAGAACAGCGCTTCAATTGTAAGTTTTTTATTGTCCATGACTTATATAAGTTTTAACTTAGATTCACAGTTTCGCCGGGTTATCCCCACCATATAAGTATTATGGCAAAAAACTTACTTTTTGGACATATCCCCACCTGTTGATAACTATCAAAAAAGGGCGGCGGCGCCCTTGTTAGAAACAATTCCTATGAATATAATCTTAATTGTTATCGTCTCATTCGATAAAAGGGAGGAAGGAATATGATTCAACTTAGCGATCTGTTGGCATCATTGAAGGAAAGCGAGCTGGGCATCAAAGGAACCTTAAAAATTGAATTATCCAAAGAGCTGGATCCAAGCGACGCAAAAGAATTGCAAAGCAGGCTTCAGGCCCTTTTTGACCGGAATTACGCGACAACCAAGACCCCAAACAACGCGGCGAATGGACTGGTTTTGTTGTCCGTAATCGAATATCTTGGTCAATTGTCCGGAGAAAAACCGGGCAATTAATTGTGGGCGCGATGGGCGCCCCTTTTTATAACCAATTTAGAGTTCGATATTTTTATTGTTTTTAAGCATCAAATACAACTGGATAATCTGCGGGTTTTGCGGATCAAGCGCCAACGTCTGCGTTATGATCGACAGCGCCTTTTGCTTGGCATTGGCATCGTTGCCGATATTGTCGGCCCCATAAAGTTCTGCCAGGAAAAATTGCATATTTTCGTTTTGGGGAAATTTCTTTAATGATCCTTCTAAAAAACTTTTTGCCTCATCATAGCGTTTTAATTTGATCAAAATATTGGCAATATTCTCGTGAGCCAGATAATAATCGTCCAATGCGGCTGACTTGCGGTATTGGTTTAAGGCTCCTTTTAAATCGCCCTGGTGCTCCAGCACCGCTCCCAAGTTGTTCTGGGGATAAGTCCATTTTGGCTGAAGCTCAATAGATCTCTCAAAATGTGTCCGCGCTTCATCGATCCGGCCGGCGCGAAACAACTCCACCCCCAGATTATTCTCCAGGTCATAACTCCCCTGCGGTGACGCTTGCGCCTCGAGAGCGGCATCGTGGGAATAAAGGGTCAAGCCATCCTTCCAATTCTCGTTGCGGGCGACCGTCCTTACCCCCAAAATACACACGATCACCGCCAACCCGATGACCGCGGCTGGTTTGTAGTTCTTTGGCATGGAAGCGATGAACGAAACCAACACCATGCTGATGGCGGCCAACACTCCCATGATCGGCACATAAAGCCACCTTTCGGCCAAAGTCATGTCCAACGGGTAAATATTCAATTCCGGCAACAAGGCCACAAAAAACCATAGCATAAAAAAGGCAAACAACTTGGATCTGGTTTTACGGGTATAAAACGAACCGGCCGCCAAAACCAGCGCCAAGAATATCAGCGATGCCCAAAACCTGGGATCTGTGATCGCTGACACGACGAAGTGCCGCGATATGGACAGGATTCGCGGGAAAAAAATTATTCCCAAATACGACACGACTTCGTAAGGCACGGTTATGAGCCGCTCAAAAATGGTGGCCGACGATATCGGGGCAAAATGGATCGCCATGGCCGATATTCTGGCCAATCCCTGGCGCAAAAGAACATATACCCCAAGAACCAAGGCCGAGCCAGCAATAAATTTCAGATTGATGTCCTTTTGAGGTTTTAAAACTAGCCAATATAGGTAAGCCAGCGGCAGCGCCACAACCGCGGTCTCTTTTGCCAGCAACCCCAAAAATACCAATCCAAAAAATACGGCCAAAGTTTTTTTGTCGATATCCCGGTTTGAATGGACGCCGCGGGCAAAAACAAGCAGGGCCAGCAACACAAAAAAAGCGTACATTGTTTCTCCGATGCTACCGACGTATACCACCGATTCGACGTTGGCCGGGTGGACGGCGAAAAGCAAAGCCGCAAGCCCAGCGGCCAGATCGCCATGGGCAAATCCCTGGTTACTAAAGATCTTTTTTAACAGGTAATACAAAAGCAGTACGTTGGCAATATGGAAGACCAGCTGGACCAGCCTAAAACCGGTAGCGTTTGGCCCCCACAAGCGATAGTTTATAAAATAAAACAAAGTCACCAGCGGCCGGTAAAACCCGCCCCGCAAACCCGCTCCCCCGGCGTAAAATGTGCTTGAAGTAATAACCAAAGGCAAGTTGCGCATATCCCGAATAACGACGTTGTTTACCACTTGCTCTTCGTCATCCCAGACAAAGCCGTTGGGCAAAGCGTTGGCATAGACAAAAAAGGCCGCGAACGCCAAAAAAGGAGCGATGTATTTCTTAATCTTGTTTTCATCCATGGTTTGCAATCTACATTTTGATTATACCGCTTAACGCTCCAACATTTACAACCAGCCAGGAAATCACCATAAAAGAATACTATGGATCAAAACTAACATCCGTTAATAGCCTGGTTTGCCAACTTTAATGCCGCCTGGCCAACCCTGGAGGGAAGCAAGCTGGGCAATTAAGTGTGGGCGCGATGGGCGCCCCTTTTTATAATCTGTTTTAGTGGTCTGCGGTCACAGTTCAAATTTTTGGTTGTTTTTAAGCATCAAATACAGCTGGATCGCTCTTTGGTTTTGCGGATCCTGCGACAATACCTGCGAGAGGAGCAACATGGATTTTTGCTTGGAATCGGCAACATTGCCGATATCGTCGGCGGCATAGATCACTGCCAGGGAAAATTGCAGTCTTTCGTTTTGGGGAAAGATCGCCAGCGAGTCCTCAAGGAAAGTTTTTGCCTCACCATAGCGTTTTAATTTCATCAAAATCCCGCCCTCATTCTCGTACGCCAGATAATAATTGCCGGCAGTAATCGACTTGCGGTATTGGGCCAGCGCGCCCTCAAGATCGCCCTGGCGCTCCAATACCGCGCCCAGGTTGTTTTGCGACGATGACCAGGCGGGCTGCAGTGAAATCGATTTTTTAAAATGCTCCCCTGCCTGCTCGACAAGCCCCGCACGAAACAGTTCCACTCCGTAATTGTTTTCCAAGTCAAAACTTCCCTGCGGCGACATCCTGTCGACAATCGCATCGTCGTGGGAAAAAAGAGCCAGCCCGTCTTTCCAATTTTCGTTCCTGGTAATGGTCCTCACCGCCAAAACGATAACCAAAATAACGGCCAAAAATCCGGCAATCTTGCGGCCGTTTGCGGGCAACGCCCGGACCAACCGGACGGCAACAATAGATAGCGCCCCCAGGATCCCGATGATGGGAATGTACAGCCAGCGCTCCGCCATTGTCATATCCAGGGGGATAATGTTTAGGGCCGGCGCCAGAGCTGACATAAACCACAACAGAAAGAATATTAAAGGCTTTGATTTTATTTTGCGCGCATAAAATACGGCGGCGGCGATTAATATTGCCAAAAATGCGAGCGCGCCCCAAAAATGGGGATCGCCAAACGAACGGATGGCAAAATGCCGGGAAATCGACAGGTCCTTGGGAAAAAAAATTATCCCCAAATAAGACAAAACCGCATAAGGGATGGTCATCAGGCGCTCGAGCAGTGAAGCGTGCGTTATTGGGGCAAAATCAGCCGGGACCGCCGGGATCCTGGCTATTTGGAATCTTAGAAAAATATATAAGCCGGCGGCGGCGGCCGAACCGATGAAAAATTTGATGTAATTGCCAAGCCTAAACTTTACGAACAGCAAAAGGTAAAAAAAGATTATGGGCAAAGTCACGATCGCGGTCTCTTTGGCCAATAATCCAAAAAATACCAGCGTAAAAACCGCTATCAACGTTTTGCCGCCAATCTTGCCGGTCAAGCGGTCGACGTCCTTAATAAAGACAATGATCGCCCAAAGCGACAGGAACGCGTAGATAACTTCCCCGATACTGCCGATATATGCCACCGATTCAACATTGGCCGGGTGTACCGCAAAAAGAAGGGCCGCCAGCCCCGCGGCCAAGTCGCCATACTCCAGGTTGTTTTTGGCAAAAAAAATCTTTAGCAGAAAATAAACCAATAAAACATTGGCCGTGTGGAACAATAACTGGATGAACCGGTAACCAGCCGGATTCAATCCCCACAGCCGGTAATCGATGAAATACGAAAGGGTGACCAGCGGCCGGTAAAATCCACCCTGCAATCCGGCGCCACCGGCATAAAAAGTGCTGGAAGCAAAAACAAGGGGCAAATTGCGCCAATCGCGGATAACCGTGTTGTTTGCCACCTGCTCTTCGTCATCCCAGACAAAACCGTTGGGCAAAGCGTTGGCATAGACAAAAAGGGCCGCAAATACCAGGATCGGGACAATATATTTTTTAATCTTGTTTTCATCCATGAGGCCTAAGATCAAGCTATGTTTTGATTATACCGCCTAATACTCAAATATTTACAGCCGGATACAGAATAACTATAATAAACTACACTGGGGCAAAGCCCCGATGTATTCCTTACGCTCCGCTACCGCTACGCGAAAGGAAAAGTTTGTTCAACCTCCACTCCGCTTCGCTGCGTTCCGGGCTGGCATTCATCCCCGGGGCAGGCCCGGGGTATTCTGCCAGTTGAATAAAATACTATGGATCAAGACCAACGTTCGCCAACAGGCCGCAAAAACGGCTGGGCAAAAAACTGGGCCGCCAAACTTTTGGGCCAAGCCCAAATAACCATCGACGGCAACAAACCCTGGGATATCACCGTGCATAACGACGCGCTCTATTGGCGCGTGTTTCGATATGGATCGCTGGGACTGGGCGAAGCCTATATGGACGGCTGGTGGGACAGCCCCTCCCTGGACCAGTTTTTTTACAAGATCCTCTCGTTACGGCTGGACGATTCTTTGCGCTTAAACCTGGGAATGCTCCCCGAATGGCTCTACACCCACCTTTTGAATCCACAAACCAAATCGCACGCTTTCGTGGTCGGCGAAAAACATTACGACATCGGCAACGACCTTTACGAAGTAATGCTCGATTCCGAGCTCATTTACAGCTGCGGTTTTTGGAAAAACGCCAAAAACCTGCAGGAAGCCCAGGAAGCCAAAATGGATCTGATCTGCAGAAAGATCGGGTTAAAACCCGGGCACAAGGTTCTGGATATCGGCGGCGGCTGGGGTGGTTTTTCCAAGTTTATGGCCAAACGCTACGGCGCCAAAGTTACTATGCTGACAATATCGCGCCAGCAGGCCGAATTGGCCAAGATCCGCTGCCAGGGACTGCACGTTGATGTGCGTTTGCAGGATTACCGCGACATCGACGGAAAATTTGACCGCGTCGTATCAGTCGGGATGTTTGAACACGTGGGCGTTAAAAATTACCGGAATTTCATGGAAGTGGCGGCACGCTGTTTAAGTGACGACGGGCTGTTTTTACTGCACACGATCGGCAGCGAACTTTCCGAATTCGGCACCGACCCCTGGTTTGCCAAATACATCTTCCCCAATTCGATGCTGCCCTCAGTTGCCCAGATCGGCAAAGCCGCCGAAGGATTGCTGGTAAGCGAAGACTGGCACAACTTCGGCGCCGACTATGATAAAACTTTAATGGCCTGGTTTGCCAACTTTAATGCCGCCTGGCCAACCCTGGAAGCCAAATACGGCCAGCGCTTCTACCGGATGTGGAAATATTACCTTCTTATCTGCGCGGGCAATTTCCGTGCGCGCCGCGCCCAGCTATGGCAAATTGTCCTATCAAAACGCGGCGTCAAGGGAGGCTACCAAAGGATCTGCGAATAAACTGATAAATACAACGCTAAGCGTTGTATTTAATAAAATAAACGACAAGGGGACGCTTAGCGTCCCTTTTAGTTGTTTCAAAATACTATGCGCCAAAATGTATCACTTCTATAGTAATTTTAACTGAATATTCAACATCCTTATTGCAGCGATGGTGGGACGCTTAGCGTCCCGATTACCACGCTTAGCGTGGTGGACCCGGCGAGAATCGGACTCGCGCTTCCGCAATGCGAATGCGGCGTCGTACCACTTGACTACGGGCCCAAACCCGCCTCTGGCGGAAAATCTCAATTTTCAAATTCCAATTTTCAAACTACAAAAACTTTTTTAATTCCTTGAACAGCGATATCTTATCACAGTCAATCCCCAAAGCAATCCCGTCGCGATCCATTAAAACCGCTTTGATGCCGATGGCCTGAGCCGGCAGGATGTCGCGTTCAATGCTGTCCCCCACCATCACGGCTTCATTGGGATCGACCTGCATTTTTTCCAACACCGCCAGGAAAGCTTTCAACTCGGGCTTGTCGGCGCCCGTTTCTTTTGGCGTAAAAATTTCAAAATCGCGCAACCCCGAAAGGCTTGAGACCATAAATTTGCTGGTTTGGGTCAGGATCGCTTTCTTTTGCGGCAGAGTCAAAATATCCACCACATCGTCATAAAGCTTGAAGCTCAATTTCCTTTCAAGGTAATCCTGCAAGCGCTCCCGTTCTTCGCGTTCGATCGTTGCGCCGGCCTTAACGACCAAGCGGTTGGTAAAATCTTCCCAGCTTAAAGAATTATCGGCGCTCTCGGGTAGGACGCTTAAAAAGCGCTGGGAGAGTTCGGGCGTGTCGATGCGGATGGAAAAATCCTTCAGCCTGGCAAAAAACTCCTCCCAATTGGGATTCGCCCGCCGCGCCAGTGTACCGGCAAAATCAAAGATTATTAAACGTATCATCCTTTTTTTAAGATTCGGTATCCTCAAAATACCAGAAAAACAATCTTAACGCAAGCTTACCGGAAACAAAAATTCAAAAAAAGAAAGGGTCCTAAAGTGTAACCCTTTTTAATGATTCATTGCGTGTCTCGTTTATGACAGAATGTCCTGCCGCTGCCAGCCAGCCACCAATTTTGGCAAGTTCATTCCACGCCGCATTCAATGCGTAATATCCCGCCGCTGCCAACCGGTTCCTGACCCAGTTTTCGTCATTCTGCGGACTAAGGTACCAAAGGATACGCTGGAACAGATTATACCATCCAACCGTCCATTCCGGTGGTGCATGCACTTTCACCACTTTCCCGGGGAACCAGATACCGGCCGTCATAACCAGCGGACTGGCAGATTTGCCTGACTGCTGTCCCAACACTGCCACCCATTGCGGCAGAATCTGTCCAACCACGACATGTTTTGGTATCCGAGCCCCAGACGCAATCTTTTGTTGATCGACAAGCTGGATTGCGGTCGGTCCATTGGCAAATTCCGCCGGCTTTCCGTTTGGAAGAATGAAAGCGGGCTGCCAAGGCTGGTTTAACACCATTGTGTCATAGGCCATTGGTCCGATAATAACGAATCCGATGTAGATAGCCACAATGGCACAGATGGCATACTTTAAGCGCTTTGGCTTCTTCGCCAAATAATCCAAGGGAAGCCCCAGGCAAGCTCCATACATTCATTCAACCTCCATTGCTTTTACTGCCGCCATTTTTTCTAATATTACCGAAACCGGTTTTTATTACCTCCAAGAGATTTTTTGCTTTTTGCCGAATCTGTACTCGCCAAGATTGATCGTCTTCTATATCGTCGGCATGTCCTTTGGTCCACGTTTTCTGGTGAATATTTAAGACAAAATCCATCAGACAGCTGTAGCTGAATATACCCAGCTCAAGAGGAGCGGTAAAAAGATAAAGAGCCCAGCCTATTACCAAGACTTTGGTCTCTATCTTTAACTCCCAGCCCCGGATCAGTACGGCTGGCAGTACGAGGCATCCCAGAGCAAAAAACATGGCCACCGAGACATTCGGCACAGATGCCAGCCACGACTCCATAACATATTTAGGCATATACAGTGCGGCGATATTCCCAATATCAAACTTCGTGCCCCATGCGACAAGATAGAGCGCAACGCGCAACCAGGCAAGGAAAGACATAGCGAATTCAAACGTCGTCAAACCGACGAAGAAAGCCAGGCCGGGATTTCTGGTTATTTTAAAGAAGAATTCCCGCATGATCCACCAAAAGCCCCGGTACCACCGCGCTTCCTGCTTGATCAACCTCCATAGAGTCTTCGGGTCTATCGGTTTACAAATCGCCGCGCGGACAAACTCATTGTCCCAGCCGTGTAACAACGCGTTAACGGTCGTATGCATGTCTTCAGCTGGATGGTTCCGCCTGATACCGCCAAGCTTATTTAGCATTGGAACATTCATTAGTAGGCAACACCCGCTGGCAACGAATGGATTGGTCCAAGGTTTTGGAAAAACTTCCTGAACTCCAAGTAAATTATGTACTGGACTGTGCGTAGCATTTCTATCCAAGTTTGGCGAAACTGGGGCACAAGATACGGGCTGGCGCAAAAGACTTTGTGCAGCGGTGTCGTATCCAACAAATGCGCAAATTCTTCCGCGGTAATCACATAGCCGTCGTTGAAAATCACGGTTTTGGCAGTCCTTATTTCCTGGATCAATAGTTCCAGCTTTTTAAGCGATTCTGGCAATTCGTTAACCTTTTTGGCTCCAATAACGACCTGATCGCCAACTATCGCCATTCGTGCAAGACAGTCTAGCAGGAAGTTGGGCAGCGCCATTGGCGGTATCAAGTATTCCAAGCAATGCGGGTCAAGCTTAACGTCGGCATCCAAAACGAGTAGCAACCAGGCGAAAACATACTTCAGCAATTCATCGATCACACCCGCCTTCATGCCTTGGCGAGACAAATTGATCACCGTTGCGCCAGCAACTTGAGCTTCAGCAATGGTATTATCTTCTGAATCATCATTGCCGACCAAAACTTTAAAATGGCACACTTCGCTCAAATAGATCGTCTGCTTCCAAATGCTATTTACGGTATCCCTGATGCAACGGTCTTCATTATGAGCCGGTATGATAATGGTTAATTCTAACGGATGATTCTTATTCCACAAAACGTATGGCCAAGGGACCTGTGGAACAATGCCATTCTGGAAATCATCGGTTAGTATCCGGTCTTCGAGTTTTACTGGAACTACCATTGCTCCACCTCCCTTTCTTCTATAGCTTGTTCATTTTCATCCCTTCGATACCAAGCACACTCGAGACTTAAAAAAAATTGTGAATGTGCTCAATCTCCCTTTATCCGCTTTTTAGATTAGCCAATCGGACATGGGTTGTCAATGAGCTTGTCCATACTAAAACCAGGAACGGCCAGGCGATGGCCTTGACTTTTCAATGTCCTACCCTATATTAAATCTTGGGACTTTCCCAGGAGAATATTGGTGATAAAAAAATTATATTTGTTTATACTGTTGCTTCTAATTTTGTCAATGCCCTCGCAAGGCCAAGAAAATTATGTGCCGAATCCGACGCTGGACGTACCCAATCAAGGTGAACCCGGAGTGCCGCCAGGCTCAAATCCCGAACACTGGCACAAGGGTTATTGGCTGGAAAGTTCATGGGCCAAATACGATTACAAATACGCGGGACACTCGGGTTTATGCGTTGGCATCACAATCCTGTACAACGGGTCGCTGAATGCCAAGTGGTATTTTGACTTGTGGCCAATCGACGATGATCAGGTCTGTGAGCTGACCGACTGGTATGAGTCAACCGTCACCACCCAGGTGTTTGTGGCTTTTGGCATGGTTAACGGCACCATCAAGACCGTCGAACTTAGACCGGCCCAGCCCTCGCCTTTTGGCTGGTCACAGTACTACGACGTCGTCTACGTGCCCAAAGGAGCCAGGAACTTTACCATCTACCACCAAATCAACCGCGCCGGCCGGTTGTGGACCGATGATTACTCAATGACACCCGCACCCGAACAAGTGGCCACAATCTGGAAGAATAAAGCAAGTCAGGCCCAGAAGATGATCAAAAAGAAGCAGGCGGAAGCACATCAGGAGACAATCGACGAATTACAACGGCTGGCCAGAAGCCAAAGCACCCAGATAAAGGCATACGAAGCTTCCCAGCGGCCCAAACCATTGACAGAATCAGTAACCGACTACATTTCCGGAGCTTTCGACACCTTGACATCGTAGACAGCCAGACACTCTGGCTTCTTTTTTTAGCCTGGAATGCCTACACTTTATTTAAGCTAAATTAAACTAATTTACCCGATATCTTGTTCAAATAACGAATTTCGTATTAATTGTTTTTATTCCTCCTTTCCTAAAGGAGGTGTCCCGCCTTGGCGGGACGGAGGATTTTGAATTCAAAATCCCTCCCCCTACGGGTACTCCCTTTAGAAAAGGGAGAATAAATGCTTCATAAAAAAAGCGTAGACACCTCAGTTACCTTCTTTCATTGACTTTTTATGTGTTAATGATAGGACATAAATTAGTCATGAATTAGAAAAAGGAGGCGGGATCATTAAAAAAGCAATAAAAAAGAAAAAAGCAATAAAAAAAATCGGACTTTTAATATTTGTGATCGTGGTTATCGGTGGCGGTTATTTTATTTTTACGCAACAGGATAAGGTTGGCTACAACTTGGTACCCAATGCCGAGTTAAAGTATGCCGACCCGGACAATCCGCGATTACCGTTTTTTTGGACCATTGGTAACTACGGCCAGAATAGAATGGCATCTTTCTGGAACCCCAAAGGGCTCAACGGCAACGGCGTCCTGACGGTCAGCCTAAGCAAATGGCACGACGGCGACGCTAAATATGAATTTGCGCCGGTCAAACTCCAAAAAGGGGTTTGGTACCAATACTCCCACAAATACCGGTCAACCAATACATCGAATGTCACTGGCTTGGCGGACAACGAAAATATTTTCTTCGGATCGTTCCCGACAACTAACAACAAGTGGAAAGAATACAAAACAGAGTATTATTCCACAAAGAACGTGAGTAAATTCGTAATTTACCGCGCCCTGGTCGGGAATGGCAGTTTAAGCATCGCGGACGTCAAATTGGAGCCGCTGGATCTGCCGGAACAGGAAAAACCGCTTTATCGGCCGCTGGTATCGCTGGCTTTCGTCAACGATAGCGCCACCGGCTACTTTAACGACGCCTTGGCCCTCTCCAGCCGCGGTTATCCCGCGACCTTCTACGTAGACGGCGAACTGATCCGCGACCTGCCCTCTTACTACCAGAATGCCACACAGATCGACCGGGCATATTGGGCGGGCAATGAGATCGGATTGACCGGATTGGGAACGGCCAAATTATCCGGGCCGGAATTGGAAACCAGGCTCAACGACACCCGGACAGCCATGGACATCCGCTGGCAGACTGAATCGCTTTATGGCGATTTCAACAACAAAACCATATTACAGGAATACGGCTACAAATCGCGCCTGAACACGCAAACCGGCTACAACAATCTGACGACCGACCCCTATGACATCCGCTCGCAAATCGGATCGGCGGCGACAATGGCAACGTTCCGGCACTGGGTCAACGAGACGACCAACGATAGTTGTTGGCTGGTCATAAGATACGACGGCCCGGTATCGCAAAGAACGCTGGCCAACCAGCTTGATTACCTGTCGAGCAAAAACATGACCGTCGTCCCAATCTCGCACGCCCTCACCGAAATCCAAGCTCAACTGCCGTAGGCTCCCACCCACGGTCTTTTTTTACATAATCGCCATTTTGGTAAAAAAAGACCCGGAGGTTTTCCTCTAGGTCAGCTGGTTTAAAAACGATTTCAGGGTGCGCTTTATGTCCCTAAACGACACCTCGATCTGGTGGCTGGTCATGTTGGCAATGGCATCGGACAGCATACGATAGTCCTCTTGCTTAAACGACCAATCGACATTTTCTTTTTCTTTGCTCTTGTTGTCGGCGAAGAAGCTTAACACTATCTTGGAGTCTGGGGCAAGCTGTTTTAATTTGAGCATTTCTTGCTCAATCGAGATCATGATTGCTTGCTTTTCCGACAGCAGGCTAACAGTCCCCCGGTAATTCGAGGCAATGCCGGTATGGACGATGATGGTCTTGGTACCAAGCTTATTGGCTATCCTGGCGACCTCATCGGCATTGATGAACTTTGAGGCATCAACCTCATTGGGGTACGCAATCGACTTGGGGAAGCCCTGCAGGATAAATACGTCGATATTCGCTTTATCGAGTCCGTCAATCCAGGCGTCCAGTTTCGAATGTGTCCAACTGCCTTCATTGTCCGTCAATGAATCCAGCAAGATGGCCGTTTGCGCCTCCGGTTGGGTTGTCCTGATAATACTGGCAATATGGTTGACCCCAGCTACATACTTTTCCGACGGCACGTTTCCTATGTTATTTACCTCTGATAGGATGGCATATATTATTCCGCTGCCGTCCCCGCTCTTTTGTCCCAGAGTGTCGAAAGTGTCTTGCAATATGCCGTCGTAATCGCCTCTGATCAACGCATCGAAGTCCAATACGTCGCCTTCGTTTTGGCTGGCTTCCAGGACAACCAACGCGGTTTGCCCGCTTTTCTTAATCTCTTGCAGGCTGTTGTTATTGGCGTCGTTTACCTGCCAGCTAGCATCGGCAATCGCTTTATCCGTATTCGGGTGCAAAGCCAGGAAAATCATCTGCGTCTGGTTTACCAACGCTTTATTGATAGTTTTGTTGGTAACTGATGATTTAGCTGGGACCACTGGTACCACTGGCTGGACAGATGGCGTGACTAGTGGCGCGGCCATGACATTGATCAACACTTGAGCGCTAGCCGACGTAAAATGCGCCGTATCCATCGGTGTGAAATCAACGCGCAGAGGCTGGTCATAACCGGCCGGAAGTATTTTGCCCGCTGGTGGAGTGTAGTTAAAGCTTCCCAGCACATTGGTTCCCTGCACGCTTGCTTGCGCGTTCAACTGCTTAGCGCCCAGCGGCATCCCGACAGTAATGTCCACTGGAGTATCCCAGGTTATGGCCGGTGTCAATTTTGCGACTGGAATTACCGACGGCACTGGCTTTACTGCTGGTACAGGCTTCACATTGATCATTACTTGTGCGCTTGCGGACGTGAAATGGTCCTTGTCCGCTGGCGTGAAGTCAGCGTGAAGTGTCTGATTGCCCACTTCAAGCCTTGTCCCGGCTGGCGGTGTGTAGTTGAATTTTCCGTCAACATTCGCTGTCGCGTCCAACTGCTGGTTACCCAGCAGTGTTCCATAAGTGATGTCTGCCGGATTACTCCACGTTATTATTGGAGTCGTTTTCGGCGGGAAAATTTGCGGCAATATAATAAAGTTTATAACTAACGCCGCTAATATTACTAACGCGGTTAACAACAAGATCAGCTTTCTGCTGGCCATTTCTAATTTCCTCCTAAATTATTTTACGCCCTTAATTAAGATGGATAAGGGCTGGGTAATCTATACTATTTTAGATTGATTTTGTCAACGAAAATGCGGAACAAAATGGCCTGCGCCGGCCCTTTTGCCATAATTCATTTTTTACTGCGCGCCGACTTCGGCCACCGCCGTGCTCACCGGTTCCACGGTAATACCGGTGCTTTTGATATAGGCCATCTGCTGGGTGAAGTCCGCCATTAATGTATCGTAGTCGCCCGGGCTGGAACTGACAATCTTATGATAGGCAATGACCAGCCATGATCTGTCTTTGATCGCCTGGTTGATCCAGCTTTGGTATTCGGCCATGGTCGTTGTGCTGGCCATGTTTTGGACCTTGAGACGGTAAGCGTCGAAATTGTTTTTGACGTTGTAGCCGACATCAACGGGACGGTGCGACTGGTAATTGGCCTTGATCGCGTTGAGAACCGCGGTGTTGTAGGCACCGTAAGGCGAAGCAAAACTTTTGACATTGCCGGCGCCCACGACGCCTTCCAGATCTTTCTTTGACTGAGCTAGTTCGGTGTTTAACTGACTTGCCGTCAATGTTGTCAGGTCGGGATGCGACACACTGTGCGAGCCGATCTCAAATCCGGCCGCCGACATGGTTTTTAGCTGGGCCGGGCTGATGTAGGCGCCACTGGTATCGGTTAAAGTGTTTGAAATGATGTAGGCGGTTGATTTAAACCCGTCGCCGGCAAGAATCGGGAAAGCGTTCTTGTAAATTGTTTCGTCGCCGTCATCGAAGGTTAACGACATCACTGGGCGGCTAAAACCGCTAAGCGTTGTTTTTGTCAGCGAATAGTCGTCAGTTACCAGCCAGCCCGCGTTCGATATCAAGTGGAAAACCGTCATCGACTTCACGTTGGACGGAACCCAGATAATGTCGGAATATTGCGCCCAGCCAGACGACGGCGGAACGTTGCGGATCTCCCCATAATTATCCGTGCCGTCGGTATTAGTGAAATCAATTACAACCCGCGAAGTCAAATTTGATTGGTACCAATCCGAGAACAGGTAAACATCGCCGGGCGCAACCGTAATTGGATCGAAATACCATTTGGCGTCGCCGTCAGTATAGCTCGTTATTTGGACTTTAAGCGAATGGTTGCCCGTATGTCCGGTGGCCTGATAGGCAAACGACGCACTATTATTTCCCCAATTGTCGCTATTCCAATTTATCGGAGAACCGCCGCTGGCAGTTTCAATCGAAGGGTTGGGTACAAAATTATAGCCTGCCGGCACCGTGTAGGTGTTGGTAATAGTGCAGATAGCGGTATTGCCGGCGGCAACGGTAACACTGCCGCAAGTAGTGGCTGTCTGTGTCCAGCCGCTGCCAGACGTGCCTTCGGTGACGGTGTAGACGCCGGGATTCAGATTATTGATCGTGTAAGATCCAGCGCCACTGGTCGTGGTGATCGCAAAGGCCGAAATGCCCGTACTGCCGGTGAAGTTAAAGGTTCCGTTGCCATTAACCGCGACCTTGGTAACCGTTATGGAGCCAGTGGCCGGAGCCGATACCGCAACTAGCGAGTAGTCATCGGTAGTTAACCAACCCACCGCCGAGATCAGGTGGAAAACTGTCATACTAGCGGTGTTGGCCGGGGCGATAACAGTGGCGGTATATTGTTTCCAGGTAGTAGCTGATGCCGGGGCGGTAGCCAGTTCGGTATATTGATTGGTGCCATTAGCTAAAGTGAACTGGACAATCACATGGCTGGTAATATTGGACTCATACCAGTCAGAAACGCTGTACGTTTTGCCCGCAGTCACTGTTTGGGGCGTGTAATACCACTTAGCGTCGCCGGAAGTATATGCGGTCATCTGCAACATGACACTCCGCGTTCCCGTGTGCCCGGTCGTCAGATAGGTGAACGTCGTGGTGTTGGTTCCCCAGTTACCGGTCAGCCAATTAAGCGGGGTATTGCCGCTGGAGGTTTCCAGCGAAGGATTGGGTACCAAATTAACCGTTTGCGCATTTACGCCAAAAGCCATTAAGGCAAAAAGAATTCCGAAAAACAAAACACAGATGGCGTTAAAATGTTTTTTCATATTTATTATTTTTTAAAAATTTTTGCAAAAATCAATTTAACATTCGCTTACGCGCATGAATAGGAAATGAATCTCCCCGGGCTTACGCCGCGGGATATCTTCTTAAACCGCCTTCCGCTGCGCTTCAGGCGTTTTAATAAAACATCCTAATATTTTTATTAATTCATCCGACCCGAATATACCATTAAAACAGTGCTTATGTTTATGAATACTACAGGTCAAACTTTTGGCAACGACAAATCCCCCCTATTTTTTGGGGGGATTTGTCCAACCGTTTAACGATTTGCTATTGCTGGATGACCGAGTAATCATCCGTGGTCAACCAGCCTACCGCCGAGATGAGGTGGAAGATAGTCATGTTAACCGCGTTGGCAGGAGCGGTCACCGTGCCGGTATATTGCCTCCAGGCGGTTGACGAGGCGGGTGCTGTGGCCAGCTCGGTGTACTGGTAGGAACCGCTGGCCAGCTGGAACTGGATCATGAAGTGGCTGGTAATATTGGACTCATACCAGTCAGAAACGCTGTACGTTTTGCCCGCAGTCACTGTTTGGGGCGTGAAGTACCACTTGGCATCGCCGGAGGTAAACGCAGTCATCTGGACTTTCACACTCCGTGTTCCCGTGTGCCCGGTCGTCAGGTAGGTAAATGTCGTGGTGTTGGTTCCCCAGTTGCCGGTTAACCAGTTAAGCGGTGCGCTGCCGCTGGCAGTTTCGACCGACGAGTTAGGTACAAGATTTGTCGATGCCGTGTAAGTATTGGTCACTGTGCACGTAGCGGTGTTGCCCGCGGTCACTGTCACGCTCGAGCAGGTGGTCGATGTCTGCGCCCATCCGGTTCCCAAAGTGCCTTCAGTGATGGTGTAAGTGCCGGGTGTCAAATTACTGATTGTATTACTGCCCGTACCATTCGTTGTCGTGATAGAGAAAGCTGAGAT
>Ga0182021_10002454_pt1 | contig 21667 bp, 19 predicted proteins | sample 612E3MmetaG_FD_120493 | JGI IMG/M metagenome (GOLD analysis project Ga0182021, IMG submission 120493) | Permafrost microbial communities from Stordalen Mire, Sweden - 612E3M metaG (Illumina Assembly) | ecosystem: Environmental > Terrestrial > Soil > Wetlands > Permafrost | place: Sweden... | reverse complement strand
GGCCCTGGATCAGCGCCACCAGGACCGAGATGATCAGGCCGGCCAGCAGGTTGAGCCAGGTGCGGTTGATCCAGGGCCCGAGGACTTGCTTGTCGTTGCAGAGCAGCAGCAAGAACACGGTCGCGCTGGGCAGGAGCACACCTGCCAGAGCCTGCACGGCCGTCGTGATCAGACCGAGGGGCGCATGGGGGATGAGGACGATGCCCGCCGCCACGATCACAAGGGCGCTGAACATGAGGTAGAACTGCTTCGCGTCGGCGAGGGTGCGGTGCAGCGAGTGGCGTATCCCGAAGATGTCACCGAAGGCATAGGACGTCGACAACGTCACCGCCGCCGCCCCGATGATCGAGGCATTGAGCAGCACGAGGGCGAACAGCGGCCCCGTGCCATGGCCGACGTAGCGCTCGAGGCCGGCGGCCACGTCCTGGGCATTGGTGAAATGGCCCGCGAGCGGCGTGTGCCGGAAGGCGAAGGCTGCAGTGATGATGAGCGCCGAGGCCGCCACCACGACCACGATCGAGCCGATGGCGGTGTCGGCCCGCTCGTAGTTGATACATCTCGGGGTGATCCGCTTGTCCACGATGTTGGACTGCTGGAAGAACAGCTGCCAGGGGGCGACCGTCGTCCCGACGATGGCGATTATCAACAGCACCGCCGCCGAGCTCAGCCCTCCCTGGGACCCGGGAACGAGGAACCCGTGAACGATCGGGCCGGCGTGCGGGTGGACCAGGATCACGAGAGGGATGGCGAGGAAGTTCACGACGACGAAGACGAACATGAAGCGTTCCCAGATGCGGAAGCTCCCGCTCGCGGTTATGGCGATCAGCCCCGCCGCCGCGATCGGGACCGAGATGTAGGCCGATATGCCGAAATAGCCGAGGGCGAGGCTGACCCCGATGAACTCGGTCGTGATCGTGAGGAAGTTCAGCACGAACAGGTCGCCCACCGAGAAGGCCGCCCAGAACCTGCCGAACCGCTCCCTGATCAGCCGGGCGTGGCCCACGCCGGTGACCGCGCCCAGGCGAACCACCATCTCCTGGTTGACGATCAGCACGGGGATCAGCAGCGGCAGGGTCCAAAGCAGGCTGAGGCCGTACTTCTGCCCCGCCTGGGAGTAGGTGGCGACACCACCGGCGTCGTTGTCGCCCACCATGACGATCAGTCCCGGGCCGATGATGGCCAGTAGCGTGACGACCTTTTTCCACCAGGAGCGCCGGGCGGCGAGGTCGTGCTCCCGGATCGTGCCGAAGGCGCCTTGGATGTCGCCCACGTGCGCGCTGTCGAGGACAGCCGAGGTCTCGTGCCACTCTTCTTCGGGCACAGTGTCGCCGGGCGCGCCGCGGTCGTCTTCGGACGCGTAGTCGTCGCCGAAGGGCGGGTCCTCTGGCTTCTCGTCGTCGCCTGGAGGCAGGTTTTCGACCATGTGACCTCTCGCGCCGGCATCGGCGTAGCGGGTGTGTGGGCGTTGTCAGTTGCGCACGCACACCAGAGGTCGATCAGGCCTCAGCGGAGCAGTCGCTCCTCTTCGGCAGCGCGCGCAGGAAGTTGGTGGGATAACCAACCGTCGGTACTCAGCGGTGCTCCGTTTCCTGACCCATCGTCAACCTGCCCTGGGCGAGTGGCGCCGGCGGGTACCGGCCTCAGCCCGGCGCCAGCCGGGTGCACTCTGCTCACCGTCTCCGGAGAAGGCGTGGCTGCTTGCGGCCACAATCCTAGTCGTCCCGCCCCGCTTCCGGTCCAGAATTGGCGGGGAGGGGAGAGGTTCGCCCCGCTCGCGTCACTCGTCGGCCGTGGTCATCCCGAAGTCGCGGCGCCAGCCTTGCGGCAAGAGGAGCTCGAGCACGTCGTCCACGGTCACGACACCGATCATCTTGTGGTCGTCGTCGATCACCGGAGCGGCGGAGAGGTTGAAGTCGGACATCTTCCGGACGATGGCGTGCAGGTCGAAGTCGGCCTTGACGGCTACGGGGTCCATGTCGGCGACCTCGCCGACGCGCGCCGCCGACGGGCTCTTCAGCAGCCTGACGACAGACGCCGTGCCGGTCAGGCGACCCTCTTCGTCGGTCGTGTAGATGATCCCGAGCGCCTCGGGCGCGACGGGGCTGCGGCGTATCTCCTCGATCGCCTCGGAGACGAGCGTATGGCCGGGAAGGGCGAGGAACTCGGGGCTCATGAGGCCGCCTGCCGTCTCGGGGTTGTAGCTGAGCAGCGCCCGGACCTTCGCCTGGTCGGGCTGGGGCAGGGCCTCGAGGACCGACAGCCGGCGCTCCTGCTCGAGATCGGCGATCAGGTCGGCGGCATCGTCGGGCGCCATGGTCGCCAGCAGCCGGGCAGCGTCCTTGTCCGAACGGGTTGTCAAGAACTCGAGCTGGTGCTCGGTGTCGAGCTCCTCGAACACATCCGCCTCGAGCTCGAGATCCTGCCCGACGGCGTTGATGATCTCCTCGCCTTCTTCGTGCGAGGCCGCCTCGACAAGGTCCGCGATCTGGGCCGGGTGCAGGCGGGCCAGCTTGCGGTACGGGATGCGCAGGCCGGCCGAGGGCACGTGGGCCACGAACGGCTGGATGCTCTCCCAGTCGACGATCGCTTTCGGCCCGATGCGCTGCGCGAGCATGCGGGGGAGCAGCCTGCGCAGCACCGGCCGGCTCGTCGGGTCGACGCCGATGACCTCCAGGGAGCCGTCCACGAGCGCCAGCTCGATCTCGTTCGCCCGGATGAGCCGGGCCCCGACGATGTTGATCAGATGCCTGGCCGACAGGTCCTTGGCGAGGAGCAGCTCGCCGGGCCGGCGCTCGAAGCGGGCGAGGTTGAGCGTCTCGCCCTGGAGCTGGACGCATCCAGTACGGACGGTGCCCACCATCGACATCGGCACGAAGAGCTCTCTCCGGCCGATCGTCGCCAGGATCCCGTTGACGGTGGGATGCACCTGCTCGCCGGGGCGCACGATCACGTCCTCGACCCGGCCGATCTTCTCCCCGTCGCTGCCGAGCAGCGGGCTTCGGACGATGCCGGAAAGATGGATGATGTCAGCTGCCATCAGGATGGGACCCTGCGCGATCGGCACATGGCGATCCGCACGTCTCCATAGTAGTGAAGACGCGGCCGGGCCGGAAGAGGCCTGGGGAGCCGGCTGTCGGGGCGACGGCCTTCTTGCGTATCGCAGCGGTGGGGGAGAGGCTGTTCGACTATGTCGCAGCCGATCCGGCCCCGAAGCCTGGCAGGCCGGCCCGGCCTGCGTATTGCGTTCCTCGTCTACCGGGGCAATCCGCGCTGTGGCGGCCAAGGCGTCTACACGCGCCACCTCACGCGCGAGCTGGCCGCGCTGGGACATTCGGTGACGGTGTTCTCGGGGCCGCCCTATCCGGACCTCGACGATCCGGTCGAGCTCGTGAAGGTCGCGAGCCTGGACCTCTACCGGGAGCCCGACCCGTTTCGCGTCCCGCGCCTTCGCGAGTTCACTTCTGCGACGGACGTCCTCGAGTTCGCGCTCATGTGCACAGCGGGCTTCCCCGAGCCGCTCACCTTCAGCCTGAGAGCGCGTCGCTTGCTGGCGGAGAGGGCCGCAGACTTCGACCTCGTGCACGACAACCAGAGCCTTGGGCGGGGTATCGCCGGCATGATGAGGGACGGCTGGCCCGTGCTCGCCACGATCCACCATCCCATCACCGTCGATCGCGACCTCGACCTGGCCCACGCCGAGGGTTGGAAGCGGCGCCTCAGCTTGCGGCGCTGGTACGGCTTCGTCGGGATGCAGGCGCGGGTGGCGCAGGGGATGTCCCGCGTCGTTACCGTCTCGGAGTCTTCACGGCGCGACATCGCCGACCAGCTCGGGGTGAGTCTCGAGCGCATCGCCGTCGTGCCGGTCGGTGTCGACAGCTCGGTCTTTCGGCCCATGCCGGCGGTGCGCAAGGTGCCGGGGAGGATCATGACCACGGCGAGCTCCGACGTGCCCATGAAAGGGCTCCTTCCGCTCCTCGAGGCGCTCGCGAAGCTGCGCGTAGATCACGAGGACGCCCATCTCGTGGTCGTGGGGCGCTTGAGAGACGGCAGCACGATCCCCGCCGCGCTCGAGCGGCTCGGGCTCGGGGGTGCCGTCCGCTTCGTCTCGGGCGTGAGCGACCAGTCGATCGTCGACCTCTACGCCGAGGCCCAGCTCGCCGTCGTGCCCTCGCTCTACGAGGGGTTCTCGCTGCCGGCGATCGAGGCGATGGCATGCGGCGTCCCGCTCGTCGCGACGACGGGGGGCGCCCTGCCCGAGGTTGCCGGTCCGAGCGGTGACTCGGCCCTGCTCGTCGCGCCCGGCGATCCGGACGCCCTCGCCCAGGCCGTGTCGAGGCTCCTCGGCGACGAGTCGCTTCGCCTGCGCCTCGGTGCCGCCGGCCGGCGGCGTGTGGCGGAACGCTTCACCTGGCCCGTGACGGCTCGTGCCACAGCCGAGCAGTACTACGAGCTGCTGGCGTGCTGACCGTCGACTTCGGCCGTCTCGGGCTGCGGCCGGCCGATCGGGTCCTGGACCTCGGTTGCGGCGCGGGGCGGCATGCCTTCGAATGCCTGCGCCGGGGGGCGGTGGTCATCGCGCTCGACGCCGATCCTCTCGAGCTCAAAGGAGTCTGCGGCCTCATGGCGGCGATGGCCGATGCCGGGGAGGTTCCGCCGAGCGGAGCGGGAGTGGGGGTGAGAGGTGACGCGTTGAAGCTGCCGTTTCCCGACGGGGTGTTCGACAAGGTCATCTGCGCCGAGGTGCTCGAGCACCTGCCGGACGACGCCGCGGCCATGGCGGAGCTGGCCAGGGTGCTGCGTCCCGGCGGCCTCCTCGCCGTCAGCGTGCCGCGTTATGGGCCCGAGGTCATCAACTGGGCGCTCTCGGAGCGCTACCACAACGTGGACGGGGGCCACGTGCGGATCTACCGCCGCCGCCAGCTCAAAGAGCGCTTCGAGGCAGCAGGCATGGAGCTCGTGGCCACGCATCACGCCCACGCCCTGCACAGCCCGTACTGGTGGCTCCGCTGCCTGGTCGGGGTGGACAACGACCGCTGCGCCGCAGTGCGCGCCTACCACGGGCTGCTCGTCTGGGACATCACGGCCGCCACCCCCTTCACCCGCGTTCCCGAGCGGATCCTCAACCCGGTGCTGGGCAAGAGCCTCGTCGCCTACCTGCGGCACCTCGCGAGATGATGACCCCTCCTCGCCTGGGCGCGGGGCGCATCGCAGAGACGGTCGAGTCGATCCGGGCCGTCCAGCTGCGAAACGGCATGATCCCCTGGTTCGGCGGTGGCCACGGTGACCCGTGGAACCACGTCGAGGCCGCCATGGCGCTCACCGTCGGCGGAGCCGTCGCCGAGGCCGAGCGCGCCTTCGAGTGGCTGATGGCGACCCAGCGCCCCGACGGCGCCTGGCACACCTACTACCTCGCGGACGGCCAGGTCGAAGAGCCGCGGCTCGACACCAACGTCTGCGCCTACGTGGCGACCGGGGTGTGGCACCACTTTCTCTCGACGGGAGATGCCGGTCACCTGGAGGGCCTCTGGGAGACGGTCGAGAGGGCCATCGGCTTCGCACTCGGCTGGCAGCGTCCCGGCGGCGAGCTCGTCTGGTCCGTCGACCCCGACGGGACGCCCGGGCTCTACGGCCTGTTGTCCGGGTCGTCCTCGGCTTACCTCAGCCTCCGTTGCGCCATCGCCTGTGCCCTCGAGCTCGGTCTCGAGCGGCCTGACTGGGAGCTTGCCGCCGGCCGGCTCCGCCAGGCGATCGCCCGCGGCTCCGACGGCCTGGCCCGGAAGGACCAGTTCGCCATGGACTGGTACTACCCGGTTCTCGTGGGCGCGCTCGACCCGGGTCCGGCACAAGAGCGCCTCGAAGAGCGTTGGGACGAGTTCGTGATCGAGGGCTGCGGGGTCCGCTGCGTCTCGGACAAACCGTGGGTGACGGCCGCCGAGACGGCCGAGTGCGCCATGGCGTTGCTGAGCATCGGCCGGGGTGACCTGGCTGGGCGCCTGCTGGAGTGGATCGGCCAGCACCGCCGCCCGGACGGGTCCTATCTGACCGGGATCGTCTACCCGCAGCGTTCCACCTTCCCGAGCGGGGAATGCTCGAGCTACACCGCAGCCGCCGTCGTGCTGGCCGAGGACGCCCTGGCGGGACTCAGCCCGGCTGCTCAGCTGTTCGCCGGCCGGTCGCTCCCGCGGGGCCTGGATCTCGACTCGACCGCGGCGGTCACGCGTCTGAGCACGCGAAGGCTTCCCGTGTCCGCCTCCGGCACCTGCGCGAACTCCTCCGAGGCGAGCGCCCGCGCGTAGATCTCGAACGGCGGGCGGCCCCCGTCGGCCGGGTCCTCGAAGACGTCGTGGATCAAGAGCCAGCCGCCTTCGGCGACGTGCGGGGCCCAGCCGAGGTAGTCCGCCAGGGCGGGCGCCTCGCCATGGCCGCCGTCGATGAACACCAGGCCGGCGTCCAGCCGCAATCGCGCCGCCACGTCGGGCGAGTCACCGACCACCGCGACCGCCATGTCCTCGGCGCCGGCGAGCTCGACCGCTCGTCTCCAGAACGGCAGCGTGTCGATCCGGCCCGTGTCGGGGTCGACGAGGCCGGCGTCGTGGTGCTCCCAGCCAACCTGGTTCTCCTCCGAACCGCGGTGGTGGTCGACGCTGAAGATGAGCGCAGGCCCGGCGCCCCTCTCGAGAGCGCGGGCGACGCCTGAGGCCAGGTAAAGAGTCGACCGGCCGCACCAGGCGCCGATCTCGACGATCGAGGCGAAGCCTGCGCCCGTGGCGTGCTCGGCGACCGCCGCGAGCGCCAGGCCCTCGTCGTCAGGCATGAACCCTTTCGTCGTCCTCGCCGCCGCCAGCAGGCGCTCGGACCTCTTTCCGGGGCTCACCGGTCCTCCCGGCGCCGGCACAGCCACGTCAGCCGGTGGCGATGCCGACGAGCGAGTACGCACCGAAGCCCAACAGGGCGACACCCGAGATTCGCCTTACGACGGCGAGGGGCACGAAGCGGGTGATCGTGCGCCCGGCCAGCACGCCGCAGACCGACACGAGGGCAAAGCCGGCCGCCGCGCCCGAGAAGACCGCCGCCCCGTCCCGGTACCGCGCGGCCAGGTTCGCTATCAGGACCTGGGTGATGTCTCCGAACTCGGCCAGGGCCACCACTCCGAAGGTGATGGCGGTGACACGCCAGAAGCTGGGACCTCCGCCGGCAAGAGCCTTCTCCTCCCCGGAGGCGAGGATCTCGCCCCGCTCCTGTGCGGCGCGCTCGCTCGTGGCCAGCAGGTAGACCGCTCCCCCGACGAACAGCGCCGCGACGACCGAGCGCACCGCCACCTTCGGCAGGAGGGTGAGCAGGCCGCCTGCCACCACGGCCAGGCCCGCCTGCAGGACGAGCGCCGACACCGCGCCCACCCAGACCGGCAAGGGGCGGTGGCGGGATGAGAGGACCAGGCACGAGATGAACGTCTTGTCAGGCAGCTCCGCCGGGATGACGAGCGCGAACGTCGTCGCCGCGACGGCAAGGTTCACAGGCGCCCCCTAGGCTCATGCCTTGAGAAGCAGGGCCCGCAGGTACGGGCGTTGCTGCAGCACGAAGCGGACGTTCACCGCCAGGCGCTCGAGGCTTTGGTCAACCGGCCGCTGCTGTCCGCCGAGGCGGTGCGCCGCCAGGAAGGTGCCGACGTCGCGGGCGAGCCTCGGAGTGCCGTCGGGGTCCAGCCGGCAAAGGCGCGAGACCTCGATCATTCGCGGGATCGAGTTGGCCGGGTAGAGGTGCAGGAGCTCGGCCCAGTGGCCGGCGACGAATCCCCAGACCACCGGGCCGACGGCCCGGTTGGTGAGGAGCTTGCGCAAAAGGTAGGGAGCGTCCTGGGTCCGGATCTCGCCCAGGCACAGCTCGCAGGTCCGGGCCGCCAGCCCGGCATCTTGGACATAGCTGAGAGAGTCGAGGTAGCGCTGCTCCTCGAGCGGGTCGGCCGGGGAGCGGAAACCTGACAGCAGCGACTCGTACTCGGCCGGCCCTGCCGTGGTCGCTACGACGTGGAGCACCGCCGACGCGATGTCGACGTCCAGCGCGCCTTGCTGGCCGAGGGCGGCCAACCTGTCCCGGCTCAAGGCCCGCACGATCGGGTCGCCACCGGTCGTGCCGAGTGCGCCGATGAGGATCGAGCGCCGGCGGGGGGCGTCGTTGTCGTCGTCGGGACGGGGATCCCACCCGACGCGCCCGAGCTCTGGCCCGAGCAGGGACTGGACGAAGTCCTGCAGGACGCCGCGGTCGGCATCGGCGACCGCGAAGTCCAGCAGGCTCAGCGCGCCCGCGACCATCCCCCACACGCTCGGGTCGGTCTCGCCTTCGAGGCGCCGGATGAGGAAGAGGAACTGTTCGAGGGGGACCGAGCCCGCCAGAGCGCAGGCCCATGTGTCGGCCACGAGCTTGAAGCGCTCGAGCGGCTCGAGCCGGCCGAATCCCGTGAGGATGTCGGCGAGGAGACCGTTGTCGTAGCGCAACCTGTAGACGCCGCTGCCGCCCACGTTGACGACGAGCATCCCGTTGCCCGCCGGCACGCGTAGGGGCTCGTCGCGCAGCAGCTCGTAGCGGGGCTCGAGGCCGGCCGCCTGACCGTCCGAAGGCCTGCGTTCGAGCGACACAGGGACCAGCCATTCAGAGCCGATGGCGCTGGGGGGCGAACCGACCGGCCGGTCGTTCTCGGGCAGATAGGAGAACGGCGTCTGTTCGATCAAGACCTCGTGCCCGCGGGCGCGAGCGGTCACCAGGGGATGGCCGCCCTGGCGGATCCAGGAGTCCATGAGCGCCCGGATGGGCTTGCCCCCGGCGGAGGACTCGATGGCGTCCCACAGGTCCGTTGTCTCGGTGTTGCCGTACCGGTGTGTGCGCAGGTAGCGGCGGACGCCGTCACGGAAGCTGTCCGTGCCGAGATACTGCTCGAGCATCCGGAGCAGGCTGGCGCCCTTCTCATATGTGAGGGGGTCGAACATCGACTCCACCTCACCCGGGGTGCTGACGGGGAACTCGATGGGACGCGTCGAGTGGAGCCCGTCTATGGCGAGCGCCATCTCCCGGTCGCGGCTGAACGAGACCCAGCACTCATACTCGGGCTTGAAGTCGTCCAGGCTGCAAAGGGCCATGTAGGTGGCGAACGACTCGTTCAGCCAGACGCCGTTCCACCAGCTCATCGTCACGAGGTCGCCGAACCACATGTGGGCGACCTCGTGGCCGATCACCGAGGCGATGTTCTGGAGCTCTTGGCGAGCCGAGCGGGCGGGGTCGGTCAGGAGCTCGACCTCGCGGAAGGTGATGCAGCCGAGGTTCTCCATCGCCCCGAAGGCGAAGTCGGGGATGGCGACGAGGTCGAGCTTGTCACCCGGGTAAGGCTGTTCGAAGTACCTGGCGAAGAACCGCAGGGCATGTCGCGCGGCCTCGATGGCGAAGGACGTCAGGCCCTCCTGGCCCGCCATGTGCACGACACGGAGGTCGATGCCGTCGACCTCGACCGGATCGGTGGCGACCAGCGGACCGACGACGAAGGCGACGAGGTAGGTCGACATCGGGATGGTGTCGGCGAACGCGACCCGGCGCTTGCCGCCCGGAAGCGCTGTCGAGGACTTCTCCGCCGCGTTCGAGATCGCCAGCAGCTCGGCGTCGACGTCGAGCACGACCGAGAACACCGCTTTTCTGTCCGGCTCGTCCCAGCAGGGGAACGCCCGCCTCGCGTCCGTCGACTCGAACTGGGTCACCGCGAGGACCTGGTCTTTGCCCTCCCCGTCGCGGAACGAGCTGCGGTAGAAGCCGCGGAGCTTGTCGTTCAGCACGCCTTCGAAGTCGCACTCGAGCACGCACGGGCCGGGAAGTACCTGGCGCGCGGCCTTGAAGCTGACCCGCTCGAGGGCCTCGTCGAAGGAGATCTCGAGGTCCACCGGACCGGGCGAGCCGCCCGGCCAGCTCAGCTTGGCGTTGGCGATGGAAAGCTCGGCCGCGTTGCAGACGATGGAGCTCGTGGGCGCCGCGACCTCGAGCTCGATCCTCTCGTGGCCGACGAACCGCGCGGCAGCGAGGTCGGGAGCGATGCTGAGCTCGTAGCGTGTGGGCACGACATCGCGCGGAAGGCGGAAGTCAGAATCGGCTGCTTTGGGGGTCACGAACCTCCAAGATTACTCGTCCGGGCATTTGCACCCGCTACGGTCGGGTCTCGTGCCCGAGCCCACATCGACCCGAGTCGCCTCGAGCGTCCCCGGCAACCCGCCCGGCGGGAGACGCACCGAGGTCGTCTGCATCGGCCACGCCATCGTCGATCGGCTCGCACACGTGGACGCGGCCACGGTCCTCGCCTCCGGCGTCGAGCCCGAATCGATGACACTCGTGGACGCACCGAAGGTCGCGAGGATCCTCGAGCTCGTCACCGGCTGGGTGCAGGTTGCCGGCGGATCGGCGGCCAATACGGCGGCCGGGCTGGCGTCCTTGGGAGACAGCCCCACCTTTGTGGGCTCTGTCGCCGACGACCTGCTCGGCGAGGGCTATGAGCGCGACCTCTGCGCTCTCGGCGTGCGCTGCGTGCTTGGCCACATCGAGTCCGGCCCGCCCACCGGGCAATGCCTCGTGATGGTCACCGCGGACTCGGGGCGCACGATGGCGACGCATCTCGGCGCCGGCGTCGTCATCGGCTGCGACGCCGTCGAACGGGCCGAGATCGCCTCGGCGGCGGCCGTGTACGTCGAGGGCTATGTGCTCGACTCGCCCGGGACGCTCGACGCTGTGGAGCTCGCCATCGAACAGGCGCGGTCCTCGGGCGTGCTCGTCGCCTTGAGCCTGTCGGATCCGTTTCTCGTCGAACGCCACGCCGAAGCCCTGGCCGAGCTCCTCGGCAGAGTCGACCTGCTCTTCGCGAACGAGGAGGAGGCGAGGCGCTTCACAGGGGCTGCCGACCTGCCGGGGGCGCTGGGCGCCCTGGAACGACCTGGCCTTGTGGCCGCGGTGACCCTTGGCGCAAAAGGCGCCGTGCTGATGGACGGCACACGCCGGGCACGCGTCGAGGCGTGGTCGGTCGGCCCTGTCGACGACACGACCGGAGCCGGCGACCTCTTCGCCGCCGGCGTCCTGCACGGCATCGTTCACGGTGCCCCCCTCGAGGTGGCCGGCCGCCTCGGGGCCCTGGCGGCGGCCGAGATCGTCTCGCATCTCGGGGCTCAGCCGAACGTCTCGCTGAAGGCGCTGGCGGCTGGGAGAGGGCTCGTGAGGCCCTTCTAGCCGGGCCGTTCAGACCCGGTCGGTGTCCTCGTCCGGTGGCAGGAACGCCAAGTCGAGGTCGGCGAGCCGTACGAGTGCCGAGGCAACCCAACGCGCCAGAGCGGCTACCTGGCCGTCGAGCTTGGTCGGATCGTCCAAGAGCGGTTCTTCGAGGCGGATGCTGCCTTGGTAGGCGACCTCGATCGCGCAGGCGGGGGCGGCGGAAGCCTGCTCGTAGAGCTGCTCGACCATCGGACCGGACTGCTCGAGGCGCTCGGACCCGAACTCCGGCGGCTCACCCGCGAGCGCGGCGAGAACGAGGGCTGGGTCGGGCACCCCGGCAAGGCGCTGCACGCGGAGGGCGATCTCGACGATGAGCTCCGGCGGTTCTGCGGGAGGCTCGCCGATGGACCACGACCGGTAGGCGCTCTGGCTCCATGTCGGCCAGTCGAGGCTCAGGTCCGCCCTCACGCGCGGTGGGCTGTCCTCCCCCGGCAGGCTGTAGGAGGTCTCGAAGGCGACGTCCCCGAGGAAGACGTCGATCTGGAACCGCTCCTCGACTGCCTGCTGCTCCAACAGCGCGCCCTCGAAGGCTTCGCGGAGGGCGGCGATCACGTCGAAGAGGATGTGATCGATCATGGCCAGCCCGAGGCTACCCGTCAGGCGGGCGGCAGGCGTACTCAGCTGGTAGACAGCATTCGTGGCCGACAACGCCTGGCTCGAGCGGCGGGTGATCGCCTATGCCCACCAGGGCGGGGCGAAGGAGGCCCCGTCCAGCACCCTTCACGCCATCGGCCAGGCGCTCGAGCATGGAGCCACCGGGATCGAGCTCGACGTCCATGCCACCCGTGACGGCCACGTGGTCGTTTGCCACGACCCGACCCTCGACCGCACCACCAACGCCACCGGCAAGATCGCCGAGGTCGACCTCAAAGGCCTGCGGGAGCTCGACAACGCCTATTGGTTCTGTCCGGGTGAGGACGCCGTCAAGGGGCGTCCGGACGCCGACTACGTGCTGAGGGGCCGGGCGCCGGCGGACCGCGACCTCGGCGTCGCGACGCTGGCGGAGGTGCTGGAGGGCTTTCCCGGCGTCGTCTTGAACCTCGACATCAAGCGGACGGCACCGGAGGTACCGGGGTACGAGAAGGCCCTGGCGCGCGAGCTTGCAGAGCACGGCCGCACCGACGACGTGATCGTGGCGTCGTTCTCCGACTCGGCCACGGCGGAGTTCGCGAAGTGGGCGCCCGAGGTGGGCATCGCGGCGGGCACGGAGGCGACGACGGAGTTCTACCGCAGGCTGCAGGCCGGTGAGCCCCCCCAGGACGACGTCGGGCGCTACGTCGCGCTCCAGCCACCGTCGCGCCTCGGTCCCCTCACGGTCGTGGACCAGAGGTTCGTCGACGCGGCGCACTCGTGCGGGCTGGCCGTCCATGTATGGACCATCGACGACCCGGTGGAGATGGAACAGCTGGTCGGGCTCGGCGTGGACGGGATCATCTCGGACAAGCCGAGCGTGCTCTCGGCCGTGCTCGGCCGGCTCGGAGCGAACTGGAAGCGGTGACCGTCAGCGGCCGCAGTTCGGCTTCTTGCCGTGGTTGGCCTTCTTCTTCTTGCGCAGCTTGCGCTTCACAGTTCGTTTGGACACAAACGGGACAGTGTAGTGGCTTCTACGCTGGCACTTTTTTTGCCACGGCCGCCCGGGCGTTCGGTAGCGTTGAGCGACACTGGACCTGGGCTGCGACGGGGATGGGCAAATGGCATGGCTGTTGCGTAACGGCGAGGTGCTCGCAAGCCTCGATGTCGCCTCGTCGGTCGTGAGCAAGTCGCGCGGCCTGCTGGGCAAGAAGGGCTACGACGGCGCGATGCTGCTCCGTGGCACCCGCTCGGTGCACACGATCGGGATGCGCTTTGCCATCGACGTCGCCTTCCTGGCCGACGACCTCCGAGTGGTCGCGACGGTCACCCTGAAGCCTCAACGGGTCGCGCTCCCGCGACGCGGCACCCGTTCGGTGCTCGAGGCGGAGGCTGGTGCCTTCGAGCGGTGGGGGCTCGCCCCGGGCGACCTCCTGGAGATCAAGGGGTGACGACCGGGCCCCCGGGCCGCGGCGCCCGAGTCGTCCGCGGCTCGGCCCGGGAGGCGACCGTGGGCACCGGTCGCGAAGCGGAGAAGCCTCGGGTCGCGGGCGAGCTGAGCGTCGTCGCGACCCCGATCGGCAACATAGGAGACCTCTCCCCGAGAGCTGCTGCCTGTATCCAAGAGGCCGACGTCCTGTGCTGCGAGGACACCCGTCACACGGGCCAGTTGCTGGCGCGGCTCGGTCTCAGGGCGGCGCGTCTGTTGTCGGTGCACGCGCACAACGAGAGCGAACGGGTCCCGGAGGTGCTCGAGATCCTCGGCCGGGGCGCCAAGGTCGCCCTCGTGTCCGACGCGGGCACGCCCGCCATCTCCGACCCGGGCGAGCTGCTGATCTCGGCGGCCATCGAGGCCGGCCACAAGGTCACGACCGTGCCCGGGCCGTCGGCGGCCGTGAGCGCCCTCGTGGTGGCGGGCCTCGGCACCGCACGCTGGCGTTTCGAGGGCTTCCTGCCGAGAAGGGGGCCGCAGCGCGCCGGGCGCCTCGCCGAGATCGCCGCGGCTTTGCACCCGAGCGTCATCTACGAGGCACCTTCGCGGGTCGGTTCCACGCTGGCGGACCTCGTTCGGGCATGCGGGGCGGACCGCGAGGTCGCGGTGTGCCGCGAGCTCACGAAGCGCTTCGAGGAGACGTGGCACGGGACCTTGGCCGGGGCTTGCGAGCGGAGCCTCGAGGTCCCGCCGCGCGGTGAGCACGTGCTCGTCGTCGGCGGCGCCCGCCCCGGCGGGCAGTCGCTGCCGAGCGAAGATGATGTCCGCGCCGCGGTCGAGGGGCGGATGTCGGCGGGGGCGAGCCGCCGGCAGGCCGCGAACGAGGTCGCCGCCGGCCTCGGCATCTCGAAGCGCTACGCCTACGAGTCCTCGCTCAACCACGGCGACCGGTAGCTTGGAGGCAGTGCAAGGCCGTTTCTTCCTGACCACCCCCATCTACTACGTCAATGACGCCCCGCATCTCGGAACGGCGTACTCGACGGTCAACGCCGACGCGCTCGCGCGCTGGCACCGGCTGGTCGGCGACGACACGTGGCTGCTCACCGGCACCGACGAGCACGGCCTGAAGATGGCCCGCGCCGCTCAGGAGCAGGGCGTCTCCCCGCAGGACTGGGTCGACCGGGTGAGCCGGCGCTACGTCGACTCCTGGGCCGCCCTCGAGGTCAGCAACGACGACTTCATCCGCACGACCGAGCCCCGCCACATCGCGAGCGTGCAGAAGTTCATGCAGGCGATCTACGACAACGGCTACATGCACAAAGGCCTGTACGAGGGCTGGTACTGCGTGTCGTGCGAGGCCTACTACCCCGAGAGCGACCTGCTCGAGGGCCAGCTCTGCCCGGTGCACGAGCGCCCGGTGGAGTGGCTCACCGAGGAGAACTGGTTCTTCGAGCTCTCCCGTTTCGAGCAGCCCCTCCTCCAGTGGTACGGGGAGCACCCCGAGGCGATCTTCCCCGAGTCCCGGCGCAACGAGGCGCTCGGGATCATAAAGGGCGGCTTGCAGGACATTTCGATCACGAGGACCTCGATCGACTGGGGCATACCCGTGCCCTGGGACGACGAGCACGTCGTGTACGTCTGGTACGACGCCTTGATCAACTACATCACCGCCATCGGCTACGGCGAGGACGAAGGGCGGTTCGCGAACTGGTGGCCGGCCGTGCACCATCTCCTCGGCAAGGACATCATCCGCTTCCACTGCGTCTGGTGGCCGGCGATGTGCATGGCCGCCGGAATCGACCCCCCGGCCCGCTACATCGTCCACGGGTGGCTGCTCGTCGGCGGGGAGAAGATGTCCAAGACCCGGTTGAACCAGATCGACCCGGTGGAGCTCGCCAACGACATCGGCGTCGATCCCCTCCGCTACCACCTCGTCCGCGACGTCGTGCTCGGCTCCGACGGGGACTTCACCTACGAAGGGCTCATCTCCAGGTACAACTCGGACCTTGCCAACAACCTGGGCAATCTCCTGGCGCGGGTCGCAGCGGTGGTCGCGGGCAAGTGCGACGGGATCGGCCCGAGCCCGAGGCCGGCCGCGCCCGGTGTGCGCCTCAGCGAGGTCGCCACAGAGGCGGTGTCCGCCTGGCGGGAGGCGTGGGCGCGCTTTGCCGGTCACGACGCTCTCGAGGCGACGTGGCGCCTAGTCCGGGCGGCGAACGGCGAGCTCGAGGCCGTCGAGCCGTGGAAGCTGGAGCCGGGCCCGGCGGTCCGGGACGTGCTGGGCGACGCCCTCGAGGCGCTTCGCATCGTGGCGGTGCTCGTCTCCCCCGTGATGCCGTCGGTGGCGACCGAGCTGTGGCGCCGGATCGGGCTTGCCGGCCGGCCGGACGCGCCCGGGACGGCGGCCGCGAACGGCAGCCTCGAGTGGGGCGGCTATCCGGGCGGGCTTCCCGTGACAAAGGGTGCGCCGCTTTTCCCGCGGCGCAGCGTAGACAGCTGAAGGAAAGAGGAGACGTGGACGAGTCCGGCGACCTGAATGCACCGAACAAGGGCTCCTGGTTGCGGCGCCGCGGCACTGGCCGCGGCTCCCAGGCCAGAGAACGCGAGACGACCGGCGGCTCGGCACCCGGACAGGCCGGCCAGCCCCCGGCATCCGGCGACTCGTCGCTGCCGGCCGCCATCTGGACCGACAGCCACTGCCACCTGCAGGACGACCCCGATCCGGCCGAGACGGTGGCGGAGGCGCGCAAGGCCCGGGTCGGGCGGATGATATGTGTCGGCACCGACGACGTGTCGTCGCGTCGCGCCGTGGCGCTGGCCGACGAGCTGTCGGCAAGCCGCTCCTCGGCCCAGTCCGGCGGCGGGCCCTCCCCTTTGAGCCGGGGCGCCGAGATCTGGGCGACGGTGGGCCTGCACCCCCATGATTCCAAGGCAGGGCTGGACTCGGTGCTCGAGCTCCTCGCCGAGCTGGCGACACCCGACGGCTTTCGCAGCTCGCGCGTCGTCGCCATCGGCGAGTGCGGGCTCGACTTCCACTACGACAGCTCGCCTCGCGCCGTCCAGCGCGACGTCTTCGCCGCCCAGGTCGCCACGGCGAACCGACACAACCTGGCACTCGTCATCCACACACGGGAGGCCTGGGAGGAGACCTTCTCCGTCCTCGAGCACGAGGGCGTGCCGCGCCGGACCGTCTTCCACTGCTTCACGGGCGGAGAGCAGGAGGCCAAGCAGTGCCTTCGGATAGGGGCGTTCCTGTCCTTCAGCGGTATCGTCACGTTCGCGAACGCGGAGGAGCTGCGGCAGGTCGTCGTCCACTGCCCGCTCGACAGCCTGCTCATCGAGACGGACTCGCCGTTCCTCACCCCCGTGCCCAACCGCGGGCGCCGCAACAGCCCGAGCAACGTCACCCTCGTGGGCAACGCCGTCGCGGAGCTGAAGGCCTTCGAGCCGGAAGTGCTCGCCGCAGTGACCTGGATGAACGCCGACAAGGCATTCGGGCTCGGAGGCTGAGATCGTCGAGTCCTCGACCGGCGACCCCGCGTTCTCATCCCGGCGGCCGCCCGGCCGCGCCGAGATCGCCCGCCTCTTGAGCCAGCACGGCCTTCGCCCCTCCAAGGCGCTCGGCCAGCACTTCGTCATCGACCCGAACACGACCGAGCGCATCGCCCGCCTGGCGCGGGTCGGGCCAGGGGACAGGGTCGTCGAGATCGGCGCCGGTCTCGGGTCCCTCACCGTGGCACTCGCCGCCACAGGGGCCGAGGTGATGGCAGTCGAGGTCGACAGGGGCATCGTTCCCGTGCTCCGCGAGATGGTCGAGCCGCTCGGGGTCACCGTCGTCGAGGCCGACGCCATGGCCTGCGACTGGCCGGCGATGCTGGCCTCGGGTGCCTGCTGGGTGCTCGTCGCCAACCTGCCCTACAACGTGGCGACGCCGCTCGTGCTCGACCTTCTCCGGGACGTTCCCGCCCTAGGCCGCATGGTCGTGATGGTCCAGCGCGAGGCGGGCGAGCGGCTCGTCGCGGCACCGGGGGAGCCGGGCTTCGGGGCGGTCTCGGTGCGGGTGGCGTACTTCGCCACCGCGGCGCTGATCGGTCGCGTGCCCGCCGCGGTCTTCCTGCCCCGTCCCAGCGTCGAGTCCGTGCTGGTGGAGATCGAGCGCCGGGCGGCGCCGCTCGTCAATCCCGCTGTGGCGAGCTACGAGGAGATCGATTTGCTCTTGAGGGCCGGCTACGGCGGGCGGCGCAAGATGCTCCGCCGCTCCCTCGCCGGGCTTGTCGACGATTCGATGTTCGAGGCCGCCGGAGTCGACGGGCGGTCGAGGGCGGAGGAGCTCGACGTGGAGAAGTGGGGCAAGCTGGTCGCATGCCGCCGGTCGATCACGTCTTCGCCCCAGCCAAGCTGACGCGCTCGCTGCGGATCGTCGGCATCCGCGGCGACGGCTACCACCTGCTCGAGACGGAGATGACGAGCCTCGATCTCGCAGACGAGCTCGAGATCGAGGAGGGGGCCGAGGGGCTCGAGGTCGTCGACGAAGTGGCCTGGATCAGCGGCAGGCCCGGGGCCTCGGCGGCCCAAGCCGGGGAGGCGGGCGATCGGCCGGCGCCCGGGGCAGCACCAGAAGGTCAGGAGAACCTGGTCGTGCGTGCCCTCGTCGCAGCCGGCCGGCGCGCCCGGGTGAGGCTGCGCAAGCGCATCCCCGGGGGCGCGGGCCTCGGCGGCGGCTCGTCGGACGCGGCGGCCGTGCTCCGTTGGGCGGGCGCACTGGACCCGGCGACGGCCGTCGGACTCGGCGCGGACGTGCCCTTTTGCGTCCTCGGCGGGAGGGCACGCGTCGGAGGGATAGGCGACGAGATCGAGCTCCTCGACCACGAGGCTTTCACGGTCGTGCTGGTGACGCCTGGGCTCAGCGTGTCGACTCCTGCGGTCTACCGGGCCTGGGACGCCCTCGGCGGTCCGCACGGGGAACACGGGAACGACCTGGAGCCGGCCGCCCTGGCCGTCGAGCCGCGCCTTTCGTGGTGGCGCGATCTCATATCGACGGTGGCAGGCCGGCGGCCATGCCTGGCCGGGAGCGGTGGCACCTGGTACCTCGAGCTTGCTCCGGGGGCGGCGCCGGCGCTGGTGGCCGAGATCTCCGAGGCCGTGCGGTCAGAGCACGCAACGGCCCTCGTGCTAGCAGCGGCCAGCGTGCCGCGGCAGTGACCGAACTCGGCCCGCGAAAATACGACGACGAGCGACGAAACGGGGACTGCGAGCGCCTGGCCGGCTGTTGGGGAGGTTTGCTACTTGCCGGCGGCGCGTCGCTGCCAGCGAGTGCGCTTCAACATCTTCTTGTGCTTCTTCTTGCGCATCCGCTTGCGGCGCTTCTTGATCAGTGATCCCATGGCTGGCGGAACGCTAGCCCAACTTGGGCAAGACTTGCCCATCGGCGGTGTGACAGCACCGAAGCGGGGCGCGGCGCCGAGGGCCGTCGGCCAGGCCCGCGCGGTGGGTCGAAGGCGGCCACTGTTGTAAAAATGCAGGCGCAGGATTCCTTCCGGGGTAGTTCAATCGGCAGAACGTCGGCCTTTGGAGCCGGATGTTGGAGGTTCGAGCCCTCCCCCCGGAGCGCTGCTAGGCGTGGCGCGCCTGGCGGACCTCCTCGGTCCACTCCTGCCCGTCGTAGTAGCGGTAGTGATAAGTGCCGAGCGGGTCGAGGTGCCACGAGGCCTCGGTCTCCCGGGGCCGGGGCAGCGCCTGGAGCCGCCGTTTGAGGTCGGCCCTGGTGTCGCCGCCGGCGGCGGCCATCAGCCGTGCGGGGTCGTCGGACACCTCCCGCGTCCAGCGCTTGCCGTCGTAGAAGCGGAACCTCCTCTGCCGGGCCGGGTCCGGGTGCCACCCACGGCTGTCCGGCTCCGGGGGGCGCAGGAGCGGCAGCTCGCTCGCGATCCGCCTCAGCTTCTCGCGCTCTTCGGCCGTGTCGGCGATGACGGTGTCCTCGCGGTAGGCGAGAGAGAGGTCCACGACCGGGGTCGTGCGCACCGCGGCGAAGTAGAGGACCCATCCGATGGGCAGCAGCACGACGTGGATCACCCCCCAGATCGTCGGAGGAATGGCCCAGGGGGGTTTGCCCCGTTCGGAACGGAACCGGGCCGCCCGCGTCCAGCCCCAGCAGAAAAGGACCGCGGCAACGACCGCGCCCCCTGCCAGAGGACCTAGCGGCGCGATGCTGTCCATGTCCTTCCATCGGCACCGGCCCATGCGGGCCTTAGCCTCGGGTGCGGCCGGGCGCGGCTCCGACGGCGCGCCCGGCTTACGGGTCCGCCCGCCCCGGACCTGTCAGTCCGGATAGAGCGTCTCGGCGTAGCCTGTCTCCTGCCATCCGCTGATGATGATGATGAACATCGCGAACGTCAGCACGTGGACGCCCGTGCACCACAGGCAGATCTCGTGGAGGACGATCGCCTCCTGGTAGACCAGGTACACGACCATGCCGATCCCGGCGACGGCGGCCGCCAGGCGTCCCCAGGCCAGCCAAGCGACCTCGGAGCGCCACGCGGCAGGGAGGCAGACCACGCCCATGCCGACGAAGTAGGCGAGCCCGAAGTAGGGCACCGGGACGCCGAAGATGACCGAGGACGGGCTTTTCAGCACCGCCTCGCAGTTGACGACGCCACCCGCATGGCAGATCAGGGCCTGGGGCTCGTAGTGCACGATCAGGAGGTAGATCGAGATGCCGATGCCCACGAGACAGATCGCACAAAGGGCGAGGGGCCGCCACGGCTGTCCCCGGAGGAGGGCCGGGCGGGGCTCGCTTTCGACCCGGGTCATAGCTTGAGAAGCTTGGCCGCCTGCTTGACGACCGGCATGTCGCAGACAGAACCGGGCTTTTCATGGGTCAGCTTGCAGATGGCGGCCGTGTAGTAGGTCGCACCGACCACGATCGGCTGGGCGGGCAGCGCGGCCGGGTTGCTCCCGAGGCTCTGGGCTATGTCCCCCCAGTTGAGGTCCGAGAGGATGGCCGGATTGATGAACGCCCCGTCCTCGGAGTACTTGTTGCCCATGTCGAGGAAGGGGATGCCGCCCTCGTTCGTCGAGGTCTGGAAGGGCGGGTAGTTGTACTTCGAGAAGACTTTCGCAGCGGTTCCGGTCAAGGACTCCAACGGCTGGTAGCCGTTGCACCCCTGGATCGCCGCGGAGCTCGTCGTCGGGATGATGTCGCTGCACTGCTCGACCGCCTTGAAGGAGATGTACGGGCTCGTGTAGGTGGACCCGTGGAAGCTGAGCGTGTTCGTCTTCGGATAGATCTCCGAGGTGCTACCGGCGCCGAGGCCCGACTCGGTGATCTTGAGGCCCTTGAAGGTGCCGAAGCGGGCAAGGGCGACCACGAGCGGCCAGCGCGTGGCTGCGCAGTAGGGGCACCAGTTGGAGCCGACGTAGACGATGAGGGGCTTGCCGCCGAGGCTGAGAGCGGGCTGGGCGGGCTTTATGGCCGCGAAGCTCGGGAAGGGCCCGTTCGTCTGGTCGGCCGAGGTGCCCGCGGCGGTGAAGGCCGAGGCGGGCACGCTGCTGACGTCGCGCATGACGCTCGCCGGTATCGGCTTCATGCCGAACCCCTTTTGGCCGGGGCCTTTGCTCCCGGTCACGGAGACGAGGACGATGACCAGCACGGCGAGGACGACGAGAACCGTGCCGAAGATGGCCGCGGTCATGGCGGTGGAGCGCTTCGCTGCTCGTCCCGCGTTCGCGCGCCGGGAAGCGGGGCCGCCAGCCCGGGCGCGCTGTGCCGCGGCTGCCTGTGCCTTGGTACGCGGGGTCGACGGCGGGGCCGAACGCGCCCGCTGCGAAGCGGTCTTGGCCTTCTGGCCCGAGGTGTTCCGCTGGGCGAGGCGCTCGCGGGCCCGTTCGGCGGCCGAGTCGTCGGGCCCCTCTCCGCTGGATTTGCCCGGCGGTCGGCCCCCACCTTTCGTGGGCTGGCTCCGGGGGGGACGGTTGCCACTCTGTGCCATTACGGCATGCTCTCCTCGTCGGGACCGCGACAGGCGCGGCAGATGGTGCCTCCTCTGCCGAGGACTCTACCTGCCATTTCGGACCTGATCAGTTCGGCTCGGTTGTTGCCCCCGCCTCCTCTGTCGGCGCGGCGGCGTCTCGGGCATGCTTGGGCCGTGATCGGCGCCCTCGTGGTCGAGCTCCATTTCCCGGCCTGTCGCTCCCTCAAAGACAAACGTGCCGTCCTCCGGCCGATCATCGATGGTTCCCGCGCACGCTTCGGCGTGGCCGTCGCCGAGGCGGCCTTCCGGGTGCTCCATCAGCGCTCGGTCGTCGAGGTCGCAGCCGCTGCCGCCTCCGAGCGGGTCGTCACCGAGACGCTCGACGCCGTGGAGCGCTTCATCTGGT
>Ga0182021_10002453_pt1 | contig 21668 bp, 20 predicted proteins | sample 612E3MmetaG_FD_120493 | JGI IMG/M metagenome (GOLD analysis project Ga0182021, IMG submission 120493) | Permafrost microbial communities from Stordalen Mire, Sweden - 612E3M metaG (Illumina Assembly) | ecosystem: Environmental > Terrestrial > Soil > Wetlands > Permafrost | place: Sweden... | reverse complement strand
GGAGCTGGAATTTCAGGGCTAATGGCAGCACTTGCAGCAGCCGAGAACAAAGCTTCAGTTTCTTTAATTTAAAAAAGCGACACTTTCAGCGCCCGCGGTGGAGATGTCACTGCCATCAATAGTCGGCTTCACGAAAAAATTGGCATAAAAATAGATGAAAATAAAGTTCTCCACGATCTTATGAAAGTACAATCATCTCGAGTTCATCAGAGGATCTTTCACCTTTGGGCACGCAACAGCGCAAGGGTGATGAATATAGTAATGGATATTTTAGAGAGGGAGGGATTGGAAAATTATCTAGTCATACCAGCAAGAGATGAACCTGTTGTAATCGATAATTGGCCTAATCCTTCTCATATGCCGTCAAACTGGAACCCGATGGAAGAATATACAGTTGAATACCCGACATGTCACAGACTTGGGGCCGTCAATTCCAATATTAGAGGATGGTTATCAATTATCGAAAAGAAAATCCTTGATAAAGGTGTAAAAATTAGTTACAACACAAAAGCGGTTCAGTTAATTCGTGATCGACAAACCCAACGGGTGAACTCCGTCATTGCTGAGGAAAAGAATGGTTGCTATCTTATGTATGATGCTTTAAAAGGAATAATTTTGGCAACTGGTGGTTATAGTTATAACCGAGATATGGTGGATAAGTACTTTCCAGGAGCAAACCTTCAGCTAGGTATGATTCCCACCTCTATGGGAGAGGGTCATCAGATGGCTATGTGGATTGGCGCTTTAATGGAGAAGACTCCTCATGCACCACTTAATGACATGTCTCACGTATTGGGAACTGATGCCTTCCTGTTCGTCAATCGCTATGGAGAACGTTTCTGTAATGAAGATCTAGACTCTGAAGCAATGGCTCGTCAAGCAGAGGAGCAGAATGGAACCTGGACCGTATTCGATGCTTCGTGGCCGGAGGATCTTCCACGTATGGGGTTAGGTTTCTTTAGAGTTCATCGAGCAACTGAGAAGACTTACAACAATTTACGAGACTGGATTGTAAGAGGAACAGTTTTTGAAGCTGACTCGATTGAAGCATTGGCTGAAAAGATGAAGGTTCCCGTTGAAACGTTCAAAAATACCATCGCAAGATATAATGAGCTTGTTAAGATAGGAAGCGACTTGGATTTTGGCAAGCGTTCTGATCGCATGACAGCTATAGATATACCTCCCTTCTATGCAAGCTGAACACCAAATCCCGACAGCCCAATGCTAATCTTTGCAGGCCTGGTATGTAACGAGCATCTTCAACCATTAGACGCTGAAGGAAAAATCATAACCGGCCTATATTTAGCTGGTAACACTGTGGGAGGCCGGTTTAAGCTCGCTTATCCACTGCTTTGCCCCGGTATCAGCCATGGGATGGCTATGACCACTGGTTATCTAGCTGGCGAGTTCGCTGCTAACAATTGTTAACCGAGCATGTTGATGACTAATTATCTTGTATACGCGCGCGCCGCTCTAACTCGTCTACCATTTCTTTTCGATATGTTGGGAACTTGTCTTTCTGTGGGGCCATGCCCTTTACCCCCATGGCCCTTCCATATGCGGTTACAGATATGTCGGCATATTTCATATACGATTCCTCAACTTCGTCGAGCTGTATTAATTTGCTGCGAATCACGTCCTCCGAAACGCTCTTTAAAGCTGCTTCGCTGAGGGGCTCGAAAAAAGTTTTTTCTTTGGGATATGATGGTGTTGAATTTTTCCAGGCCTTCTTTCTGGGATCGGGTATATTTCTACCCAAATACATCGCCTTCTTGTCCTGATTTTATTATATGGTATATATTGGTGTTTTCTTCTTTATATTTTGTTGTTTATTATATGCGCGTATGATATTGGGGCTTCTTCAGCCCCCCTGATGCGGGTATGTCTTCCTCCTTGGCAGAAAAAGGAAGCGACCTACACACTGAAACACCTCGATATAAAGTGATTTAGCATATAGGGTCCAAAGCGCGCGCATTAGTCTATTTAGTTCTTACAATGTTACATGAATATTATATACGAAACGTTGTTTCTTACATATCGCTAGAGATGGAGCCATCAAAAAGAGATTACACTATAAGGCTATACAGCCCAGGCGCGCGCGCAATCTCACCTATTTTTCAAAATAACCACTTTTCAAAGTAAAATTTTTTTATTGCACGCAAGAGTATTAATCTTAATGGGATTTTTAGGTACTCCAGCGGGAATCCCCGCCGATGTAAACTTAGTGCTTCAAATCGCGATTCTCTGCGTCCTGATATTAAGCCGAAGTCACGCAAAGAAAAAGATCTACGCTAAACATGGTAGATACATGGCAATAGCAGTCGCACTCAACGCCACCGCACTCGCAGTAGTAATGCTGCCCTCTCTCCTATCTGGACTGAGCTTCATAGAAACTAACCCCACAAATCTACTATCAATAATCGAAATAATTCACGCTGTATTAGGAACAACCTCACTAATCTTAGGTGTCTACCTCGTTGCAAAGTGGAGATTCAGCAAATCTTTTGTTGAGTGCTTCAAAAACAAGGACCTGATGAACCCAACAACAGTGATCTGGGCAACAACGGCGGTAATCGGGATAATCCTATACATAGAACTCTACGTGGCTGCGTTCTGATATAATGGACAAAGACCTGATTGACACTTCATTATCGATGTCATGATCCACGGCTAAAGCCGTGGGCTTCCTCGGAGACGGAACGTGAATACACCTATCCTTAACTAATTAAAAGAACATAAATTAGATGAAACCGGAAAAGACGGAGAGGATACAAAAATTACAAACAGGGTTGTTTACATTGGAGTAACTGTAGTGGTCGTAATCGCTTTAGTGATAGGCACCAATTATTGGATTAACCTACAGAAATCGTCCACTCCTCCACCGCCACCCCCAACTCAGTTCGTCACCATTGTGGCAAAAGAGACCAAATTCAATGTCACGAACCCTCAGATCACAGTCACAACTGGATCCGTGGGAATAACTATCATCAACCAAGACACGGTCCCACACAACTTCCTAATCAAGGAGATCCCATCAGCCTCAACGAATATTCTAAACCCAGGGCAGAGCCAGACAATCACAGTAAACTTCACCTCCACGGGAACATACCATTACTACTGCAGTATACACCCCGGGCTGATGGATGGAACAATACAAGTAGTCGCAAAATCTTAAAAATACTACAACTATTTCGCGTACTTAATTAAACAGAATTGAAAAAAATTAAGACCTGATACTTCAGATATCGATAAAAATAAAAAAAGTTGAGTATCTCTAATCGGGACCCTACTTTTGAACTATTCCTCTAATCTCTCCACCCGGGTTGGCTGAGCTGTGAACGTTCACATAGCACATGCCATTGTTAATGTCTGCGACTAAGTCGCTCATCGTCTTGCCCTGCAGATCACCAATGAGGTTAGATGCCGTGATGTCACCCGATGCTAATGTTCCGGTGAATGTTCCAGTCTTAGCTGGACCCGAGAATAGTGATACAATAACTGGGCCGCTTGTTCCTGCCGCCCCGAGATGTATGTGGGCTGCAGTGATATTATACATGTAGTTCACAGTTAGGACGAAGTGCATCGTGTTACCGTCTGAGCTGAGCGTAAACGTGCATACTCCAGTGGCTGTACTGGTTGTAGGTGGGACCTCACCCGCTCCCGTTAGTGTAGAGGTGAAGGTCATCGCCGTCGTAGGCCTCATGTAGGACATGTACCACCAGACGCCGATTACAGCGATGACGATAACTACAGCAATACCAATGTATAGATTCTTATTCGATTTCTTTACATCTGTCTTTGACATAATGTCTGAATCGGAAAAGGACTTAATAAACCTTAGAAATATTGTGTGTTACTCACCTCTAAAGAGGTGGGCTTCCTGATTCACCGAGGCGACTCGCCCAACATCACTGAGCTGGGTGGAGGACACCTCTCCAACAGGCGTAGATTCGGCACGCACCATGCCTATCCCCTTGCGGAGAATGACCCTAGCCGCGTTCACATCCCTGGAAACCGAACTGGGGATAGGTTAAGCTGTTGTAGTCTCTAGCCCGCCTGAAGTGTGGGGTATCAGCCTTCAGCCCAGCCCTTCTCCTAGCCCAGTAGTTCTCAAAGCCTAGCCTCACCATTCTAGCGATGTTCTGTAGAACCTGGCTGAACACATTCTCCAGCTCAGGGGTCTCAACCTTCATGCCTGGAAGTAGGTATGTGAGGGACTTGTATGTGGGAGTTCCTCTCCCCGCCCTTCTCTCATCGTAGCAGTGTTTTAGGAGGGTGTTGTAAGTGAGTCTGCAGAGATTCAGCTGCTCCTCAAGTATCTTTACCTGTGAGGATGTTGGGTTTATGCTATACTTATACGAGAGATTCATAGTTTTTTCTCTCCGATTTTGCTCGCGCACATCGCCATCAGATTCTCACTGAACATCGTGCTTGGCAACGGGCTTGGATTCAGCTCAAGTCTCAACATGACTCGCCCCAACAACATTCAGTAGGATTCCAGGGCTCGACTACTCCTTATTCACAGAGCAGGGACTTCTCACAGTGGTGCTACTATTCCCTGTACTATATCGCCTCGCAAGGCGAACACAAGTGTATTTCAAACACGAAAGAGCTCTTGCATCAGTTAATCCATGAAAACTGGGTGTGCACCTGTTTATACTAATTGTAGAAGAATTTAGAGACAAGTGAGCGCTCGTAAGCGAACTAATTTAATAATCCTCATACTTAAGTCCTCATTACTAGTAAAGCTGGTAACTTTTTGGCTATGTGATTTGATGACCTTGCTATCGAGTAAAATTGTTGCGTTATTTGGAGCACTCGGTGAAGTGTTTTTCGTTTTCGGTCTTTTTGGGTGGTTATATGGGGTAATAATACAAATAACTCACCCCAAGTTTCTGACGTTACCTCTATCGCATCTGACCCCATGGCTGAGGGTTGATACATTCACGATGTACTCCTTTTTAATTAGCGCTTTGGGTTTTTTCTTGTGGAGATTTGTTGTCCGGATAAATAAAAAAATAGAATAATGTGGGTAACCTCCATTATATAGTGCCTGAAAAACCATTGTTGCAATTGGTGTGGTAGCGATTGTTTCTACAATATTAGTAATGCGCGCGCTACTCTTTAATAGCCCTCCTAATTTCTATACCTTCGTGCGCGCGCGCCGTTGTCAAGATTGCTTTCGTTGTAGATAGCGAGATTTAACAATCTTATTTTTAATAGAGCATGCATCATAATTCTTTATTCTCTGGATGGCTGAGGCAACGTGCTTAGCGAGTAGCTCAACAAGTTTCTGATCCTCCTCCGTGAATCCGATAGTATGTTTGTCTTCTAAATTAATAGCAGCTACAGAAATTCCATCGATTATAATTGGAACCACTAATTCGGAGGATCTCTCGTCACCCCGATTCAGGGGGCCCCTCACATAATTCTCATCATCTGTGACATCAAGAACGTACACTGATCTACACCCGCGCACAGCTTGGGGGATGAGACCTGGGCGCGCGCGCTTTCACGATCCGTCCCTGAGGAAGCCCACGATTTTAGCCGTGGGAGGAATTGAGCGCTTTTAAATAGTCAACCAACCCATTGTCGTCCGTTGCTCGAAGAGAGCCTTGTCTGCGCCAAGAAATTTGGATTGACAAGCCCATGAATTTATTCATCGGTAGACGACGTATTGAATTGCTTCCTCGTTGACCTTCCCTATACCAACCCAGTTGTAGCCGAAGATCTTCTCTATTATCTCGCAGGTGATATCAAATTAATCGTCGATTGTCTTGGCCTTGTTGATTTGATAGAGCTAATATTGAGGGCCTTAAGTTTGAGGTTATAAATACGCTCATTTTCAAGTGACCTTATTCTCACAATAGTGGAGCCAACCTCATCCGCGAGAGCTTCCATGAGAATCTCCTCGTTGTCGCTGAATGCGTTCAGTTCAGGGCTCTCCGCGTTTAGCACACCTAGGAGCTCCTCTCTGAATAGTATAGGGACGACCAATTCGCTTAGGGTATGATTGTTTCCTTTGGTGAAGTCCGGGTCTGCACGCGTATCATTGACTAGAAGTGCTTGTTTCTCCCTCGCAGCCTTAGCCATCAATCCTTTTCCCTTGATGGGTAGTGGTTTCTTGATAGGTTTTGCGCCCCACCGAGCTAACATTGTTAACTTTTTCCCATCACTGGTGCGCATGCTTAGAAGGTTGCACTTCAAGTGGGTGTGCAGTATTTTGAGAGTAGCTTTAGCTACCTCCTCTATATTCATCAACTCGTTTAGCACGTGAGCATGATTATGTAGGGCAAGAAGATCATCCTTAGATTCTCTGATGACTCGAAGTTGTTCTATTCGAGATATCGCAGATGCAACGTGTTCCGCGAGGACCTCCAAGATCCTCCGATCTTCCTCAGTGAAGGCGTTGAGACTATCCTTCTCAAGATTAATCACGGCGATCACCCTACCATCGATGCTCACCGGGACCGCCAACTCGGATAGGAGACTTAATGAATCAATATAATTCACAAAACCCGAGTCCAAGCGGACATCGGGGACCAACTGGGACTCACCAGTTTTAACCGCTCTAACCGTAACCCCTCCTCCACTCAGAGGCATCAGCGGAAACCGTTCCACAGGGATGGGATTGGTGTAGATGAACCTCAGATTGTCCGCCTCAACGACTCCGAAGGCCCCCATAGTGAAACCCAGCAGATCCCTGATTATCTTGAAGGTGTGCACCGCAACCTCCTTAACGGATCCAATGTTCGCGAGGCTCTGAGCATGCCTATGCAGCACCTCAAGGTTAGCCCTATATTGCCTAACAGACTCGAGGAGCCCGATCCGCCTCATCGATGATCCGAAACGTACCGCTAGGGTCTCAACGACCTCCCGATCCTCCTCACTGAAGAAACCCGGCTTCTGATCCTCAAGGTTAATCACCGCGACTACCCGGTCATCAATCTTCACAGGAACATCCAATTCCGAGAGATATTCCGCCGAATCAACGTCTTTAACAAAGTCGGGATCCAACCTGGTATCAAGTACAAGCTGCGACTCACCGGTCCTGACCGCCCTGGCGGTGATGCCCCTCCCACTCACCGGTATATCGGGGATCGGGAAAGTAAGGTTACGTGCGAACTTGAACTTGATTGTGTCCCCTTCAACCACCCCGATGCAACCATCACCGAACCCTAGAAGATCCTGGATGACGTCCATCGAGAAATCAGCGACCTCCTTCACCGTGTTCAGCTTGGCGAGGCGCGCCGTGTGCCTGTTCATCGCGTCGATCCGGGCTACATACCTCCTCGTCTTCTCGAGTAGCTCGATCCTGTTGATGGCTGAGGCCACGTGCTCTGAGAATACTTCAAGCAGCATCGCGTCGTCCCGCGTGAAGCGGTTGACCTTCTCGTCCTCGACGTTGATGACACCAACCACCTTATCACCGATTTTAATGGGGACGACTACCTCAGACAGGTACTTGTAACTTGTTTTTGGGCCGATATAGTCAGGTTCGAGGCGAACATCGGGGACAACTATAGCAGACCTCATCTTTGCTGCTCGAACACATACACTCGGTGTGTCGAATGGGTAATCCTTCACCCAATCACTATCTGTAATTACTTCGGGAATGAAGCTCAGTGTGTTGTCTTTGACAAGACCTAGTCCGAAGAAGTGGTAGTCCATGGTCTCTTTTAGGATCTTGTAGGTTGTTTTAGCAACAGCCGTAACGTCCTCGCATCGACTTAGCTCCAGTGCGTGGCTCTGCAGCGCCTCGAGCCTCTCCTTCATCTGGGACTCTAGACGCTTCCTATCGGAGATATCTCTACTGAAGCTCAGAATCACATCGACGCCTTCATGCTTGATTATCTTTGCATTTACCTCAACCGGAATCAGCCTACCATCTCTTGCAACATGCGTAGCTTCAAAGATAGCGTGCCCCTTTCTCGTTATCTTCTCCAAGTAGTCGTTAAAGTCAAAACCCGGGGATGCCACATACTGACTAATCGTCATCCCTCGGATCTCCTCCTTAGAGTAGCCGAGCGTCCTGCACCCAACCTCGTTTACATCAACAATGTGACCATCAAATGCGACTATTGAAATCGCATCACTCGCGTCCTCAAACAGATCTCGGTAACTCTCCTCACTATGCCGAAGAGACTCCTCACCCCTCACCCTCTCATCAATATCTGTCGCATACAATCGCATCCTATCCGAGCCGGGGACAATGTCAACTGAGAGAGCGTACCACACACCATCGATCTTCGCATCCCTAAACAGCTTACCATCATCCGTACCTTGAAGCTGAGCTACGATCTCCCCCCAATCTAAACCCAGAGAAGCCATTGATCTCGCTCGGGTGAGTTCGGGGAACTTTAACGCGGCAGCCGGGTTCGTATAATATATCTTTCCGGAGAGATCGGCCTCCACGATGGGGTTAGGGTTGAGCTGCGGGAAAGTGGCTAACCTAACCAAATCCCTCTGCCTCCTCTTGCGCTCCGTGATGTCCCTGTTGAAGCTAAGGACCGCGTCTACACCCATGTACTTGATGACTTTGTTACTGACCTCGACGGGGATTAGGGAGCCGTCCCTTGACTTGATGGTGGATTCGAAGACGGCGTGTCCTTGTTTTATTATCTTATTAAAGAGATCTTTATTGCTGATGCCGTTTGGCGTAGCATGATCGTAGAATATCTTGCCCAGTAGTTCCTCCTTCGAGTATCCTAGTTTTCTGCAGCCTGCCTCGTTTATGTCAAGGATCTTTCCGTCGAGAGTGTGCAGAATTATTGAGTCGTTTGCGTTGTCGAAGAGGTTCTTGTAACTCTCGTTGCTCCTGCGGCGCTCTACGGCCTGCCTGATTCGCTTAGAGAGAACCTGATAGTGGGCTGGTGACATCTCCTTCCTAATGTAGTCGTCGATGCCCGCCTCGAATGCTCTCTCCGCGACCTCCTCGCTCCCCCGACCCGTATAGATGATAATGGGAATCTGACTGGTCTGCCTAACCTTCCTAGCAAGCGTTATCCCATCCATATCCTGCATGTCATAGTCGGAGACGATGCAGTCATACGCACCCGTTTCCACTAGGTCGAAAACGTCCTTGGCGCAGAGGACAGATGTGACTTTAATGCTTGGATCACCCTCGACGAATACTTTGAGGAACATCTGCTGCTGCTCCTCATCGTCGATGTGCAGCACCCTGATGACTTCAGCTGATTCAGCTGAGGCAGCCGCTACTGTGACCCCTTCAGGGTTCTTTTCATCATCTGCTAGGGTGGTCATAGCCAGCAATATCGGCTAATTGTTTGGTGCAATTTAATGAAAATGGATTTCAATACAGATTATATAATTATGCGCCCGCATGCCTGTTGGAGACTCGACTTCCGCTGAGGAAGTGATCCCGGTAATGCATGTTGAGTCGTTGAATCAGTAAGTCTACCTCTTTAGAGATGGGTAGCTCACTTCTTCGGCACGGATGCAATCTATGTTGGCTTCCTTCGATGCCCTCTGCAGCTGCTTATCCTCTGTGACTAGTATTCGGTTACACTTCTTCGCGATTGTGAGGTATGAGGCATCGTAGAACGTGAGTGCAAATTTTACAGCGTTTAACTCGATGTCAAGGATGTCGTCGAGCTGGACCCGCTGCATCTCCATTACGCCGAGGACCTGCCTGATGTAGCCCACTAGAGTCGATGTCTCGGATTCGGTCCTCTTATTGACGCGGCTCTCCTTCCACAAGACATTTCCGAGCTCATAGATGGCTAGATCTAGAGTTGATTGTTCGACCAAGATGTTGATCGCTGCCCCCCTCTTCTTCGATAAGATACCCGCGATTGAGCTAGCGTCGAAGAGAAGATTCAACGCTTCTCACGGTCCTCCCGGATGGTTCTAACGATCTCGGCTGCGCCGATCTCTGTGAAAATCTGCCCAAGCTTCTCCGCGGCTACTCTTGCTGCCTCAAGCTTCTTTTCTCTGACTGCTTCCTCCCAGGCTCTTCTAGCAACCTCTGCTAGCTCAACGTTGTACTTTTTGAGATCCTCCTTAAGCTCCTCCGGGACCCTAACGGTGATTACGCCACTCATATACGTTCATTGTAATACATTATTTGTTTATGGATAAATGTTATGACACATGCGCGCGCGCACATTATTTTATTATTAGAAAAGTTGAAAAAATATATTATGATAGAATCAGTCCTGTTAAGCGCGCGCATAAAAGACATGAACGAAAACGCCTTCAGGAATCTAAAAGCGGAGGCGGCGAGGCAAGGCATGAAAATAAACGACGCAGCAACAGAGGCATTCGGACTATGAGTCACCCTTAAAAGACAAGACAAAGTCAGGGACCAGGAGCGAATGCTAACAGCAGCAAAGGACATCGATGATCTAAGAAACACTGGTCAACTACCTACCTAAAGTAGTGGGTAGTTGACTTAAAATAAAGACAACACCCTTTGTGAGTGCAGTAGATAATGAGATAGAGCGCGCGCTTCAACAAAGTCTACAAATAACAATTTGAATGGGAACATTTACTATAATATTCGATGGAGGCGTGGTTTAAAAAATGGGATTTTATATATATAATAAAATCTATAAAAAAATTTATGATTTAATATACAAAATGCGCGCGAGACACATAACGAGTACTAAATCAGGTGGAGAGTCTAGAACCTGAGGACAAGCAGATCGGAAACAAGGCGATAATCAAGGCACTGCAGCTCTCGACTTGGTTGCAGCGCGCGCGATAATATTCAAAAAGAATATCTTTTCAGAGTGTTGATGTTTTATTATGCGATTTAAGATTGCAGTGTGCCTCTTACTCTGCCTTTTCACAATGTCTATCTTCGCAGGGGTAGTGTCGGCAGACGATTGGCCTATGTTTCGCCATGATACAAGCCATACGGGTTATACGACAGATGGCGGCTCCCTTTCAAATACCATTTTATGGAGTTACACCACAGGCGGTGGTGTAGAATCCTCCCCCGTCGTAGCCGCTGGCTACGTCTACTTCGGCTCTGTAGACCATAACGTCTATTGTCTCAACGCCCAGACCGGCGCCAAAGTGTGGAGCTACACTACCGGCAGTAGTGCGTCCACAACCGGCGCTGGTGAATACACACCAGCCGTCTCAGGCGGTTACGTTTATGTTGGTTCATTAGATCAGAATGTCTATTGTCTCAACGCCCAGACCGGCGCCAAAGTGTGGAGCTACACCACCGGTGGTAATGTGTACACCCCCGCTGTCTCTGGTGAGTATGTTTACGTTGGCTCTTCTGACCATAACCTCTACTGCCTTAACGCCCAGACCGGCGCCAAGGTGTGGAGCTACACCGCCAACAGCTGGGTGTTCGTTCCCGCCGTCTCAGGTGGCTTCGTCTACGTCGGCTCTGCAGATCGTAACGTCTATTGTCTCAACGCTCAGACTGGAGCCAAGGTGTGGAGCTACTCAACCGGCGCCCTCGTATCATCCGCCCCCTCTGTCTCTGGCAGTATCATCTACGTCGGCTCAGATGACCATAACCTCTACTGCCTTAACGCCCAGACCGGCGCCAAAGTGTGGAACTACACCACCGGCGGCAATATATTCTCCTCCCCAGCCGTCGCTGGTGGCTATGTCTATATTGGCTCTTTAGACCATAACCTCTATTGTCTCAACGCCCAGACCGGCGCTAAGGTGTGGAGCTACACAACCCTCGGTAGTGTGTACTCCTCCCCAGCCGTCGCTGGTGGCTATGTCTATATTGGCTCTTTAGACCATAACCTCTATTGTCTCAACGCCCAGACCGGCGCCAAGGTGTGGAGCTACACAACCCTCGGTAGTGTGTACTCCTCCCCAGCCGTCGCCAGCAGTTACGTCTACATTGGCTCTTCTGACCATAACATATACGCCTTTGGCGCCCAGGGGAACACTCAGCCAACAAGCCCGAATGTGCCCCCTGTATTCATCGTCGGAGTAGTGAATGGCACAACGGTGGCATCCAACAAGGTTACGATGCACCTGCAGGCTCCCAGCGCCAACACAACCTACATCGAGACCCGAGTAGATGCCGGAGACTGGATGAACATCGGACTCCCTGGAAGCTATACCTTCGGAGGCTTATCCCTAGGTAAACATGTGCTAGAAGGTCGGGCAGTCACAAGCTCGGGTAAGGTGACTGGATCCAGTAATGTGACGGTTACGGTCAGCGTCTGGGTGCCCCCAGCGACAAACGCTATTGCCTCAAGCGTTGCGACCGTGGGTGTATTCACCGTGGTCTCGCTGCTTGCTTTTACTCTGAGCAACCCCACCACATTCGCAGGGAACTGGCTTGTCGAGAAGCTCAACGATCTCCTCCCAGAATATGCGAAGATTTGGCTCGAAAACTTCGTAGCCTCAAAGCGTTCACAGGATGTCGAGGGTAAGGCCGGCTCTATCTTTGTTTTGACGAAGCTTGAGGTGGTTGCTTACGCGGTGACCCTAATTGTACTGACACTCGCCTTCTCCTATTCCGGGGCAAGGTCTATGGAGCAGTTTCTTATCCTAATACCAACGGTGCTAGTCACCAGCGTCGCCGTGGGATTAGTAAGTAACCTGGCTATGGAGCTGGTTGCAAGATTACTGGGTGTGTGGGCGGAGCATCGCCTCTGGTATTTCGGGATAGCGACGTTCACACTCTCAACGGTGATCTTCAAAGTCCCCTTCTCCTCACCTAGCAGAGTACTGCAAAACACGCCACACCACACCAAAAGAACCCTTGGGTTAGCCGCGACAACGTCGGTCATGATATCGTTGGGCTTCGCAGCAGTGTTCTATTCTATACAGGTCCTCGGCTTCACCATCATAGGGAGCATAGGGTTGGCTATGTGTCTACTTTCCGCCTTATTCAGCACTATCCCCATCCCACTGATGAACGGTAAGGACATTTGGGATTGGAATAAGCTCTTTTGGGTCGCCATATTCCTCGTCACTGTGCTGCTATATACATATTGGCTGATTTACGCATGAGATATATGCGGCCCGCGTGGTCGCTAGGAATTCGGAGGAGATGTTTGAGTTTGGGGGAATAAGACTATGGCCCCAAACTCAAACTCTTCTATTCTTCATACCTGTCTAACAATCTCGACTTCTAACTCTCTCATATACTCTTACTCTCTCTCTGGGTCAGACAAACAGACGGATAGGGAAACAACCAATCAGACAAACAAACAGATATAAACGCGCGCACACGTTTCAAAAAAATGAGAGTTTGGATTAGAACTCACTTTGTAGACTTTGAATTAAGTCTCACATAACCAACTGCTATAATAATTGCGCCTAAAAAAAGACAGATTGTACCTATACCCGAGCCGCGAAACGGCATACCTGGGACCTCAAATTCCAGTACTCCAATGATCGCTAGGATTATGCCGACCGCAAGCAGAGGCATTGCCTGCTGTTTGTTTTTGTCTGAGGTATCCTTCTTTTCAACCATTCTAAGACACCTAACCAATGGTAACGCTTCATATTATATATAAAACCGTGCACGTTCACTTGTTAGTAGGACTCATTATTTTGAGGCGCGCGCGCGAGAACTAAAGACCTACTTAAAATTCATACCTTTGGTAATCTGCTTGCTTTCATGCTTGTATCGATTCATTATTTTCAGATAACCCCCCATGGAACTGGAGAAGCATTATTCATAACGGTGTCCATATTGGTAGTAACTGGCTTCTTCTCTAGATTTCAGATATTGAAGAAGATTGGAAAATATAACCTAATTAAGCCTCATATCAATAAATTCATACATATAAGTGTAACCTCAACATTCTATATCGTGATAATCATACATATAATCCAACACATCGGTACTCCATAAGCAACTTTAATTTGACTGATTTGTGTGTTACATATTTTTTATATTTTATAATATTATATTTGATTATATTATTAAGAAGATAGTAATATAATAAGTAATAAAGTAACTAAAGAGTAGTAACAATAATTAGTAAAAGTTAACACGTTTGGGTTTGGGGTTTGGGAAATAAGACTATGTCCCCACACACACAATTACTTGCCTGTCAGCCTCATGATTCTCTCCTTGAAGTCCTTTAAAAATAATTCATGGTCTATCGCAAAATATCCAGTCACTCTCTTGCCGGGCTCAACGTCCTGCGTCACAGTTGAGCCCAAAGAGATGATGGAACCGTCACCGATTTTTAAACGTTCTCTAAGAACTGAACTTGGCCCGATTCGGCATTTTTTCCCAATTGTGACATAACCGGCTATGTTGCTGCCACCGACTACAATCGATTCCTCACCGATGACTACATCATGTGCAACGATACATGAGGCTCCTATTATCACATTTTTATCTATAATTGTCTTACCTACAACGTTACTCCCAAGAGCTAGCGAGCATAATGCCCCGATGTCCGCACCTTCTCTTATGATGAGTTGTCCTTCGAGATCTTTTCTAATTTTCTTCCCGACAATTATATGCTCTCTTTCAGCCACTGTGCTGTTCGTCCCGATTGCGCATTGAGCCCCGATTATAACGTTCTTTTCTATTATCACATTCTCCGGGTTGACCCACACCGTGGGATTAACCTCAGCAGATGGATCTATGATAGACTTCATAAGAACTAGTTACTACCTTTAATTTAAAAAAGTATACTCGCATGTAGAATCTGTATTAGTGATCCAATTTTCTTAACGCGCGCAATGTCTTGACGTTAAAGTGCAATTAATATTCAGGGTAATTATCTGCGCGCGCATTCAACAATCTTTGAATTCGATTTAACGATATGCGCGATCAAGCTCCAAGTGGAGAATGCCTTACCTTTTAGGCCGACACCGCTTGCACGTAAATCGGATTTCTGATCGTATCCTTTTATATCACAAAATTCAGCCTGTTATGGTACCTTAATGAGCAGAAAGAGCCGGAGGGAACCCCAGGACTCAAAAAACGCTTCTACCCTTGGAAGGATCGATCGGCTTGCTACGCTCTTCAATAGATCAAGTGTCCAAGTTGCTCTTTTGGCCCTAATTTTAGGAATTGCAATAATCCTGAGAGTGACTCTACTACGATGGGGATACTATCTTAACGAATACGACCCCTTCTTCTTCTACCGAGTAGCGGAATACATTGCTAAGAATGGCCTCCAGGCATGGTCAGTCTGGCACGACTCGCTGAGCTGGTACCCTCTAGGTAGATACATTGCTTTGAGCAGCTACCCCGGCGTCTCATTCACAGCCGCAATAATCTATGGCCTCCTATCCTTGATTTGGGCCAAAATAACCCTCCTCGACGTCTCAATGTTTTTCCCCGTGTTTATGGCGTGCCTCACAGTTATTGTGGCCTACTTCCTCGGCAGAGACCTCGGAGGAAAACCAACGGGAATAGTGGCTGCGTTGATGCTTGCTGTGAGTCCTAGTTACATTTCTAGAACCGTGGCGGGTTTCTTTAACACCGATTCAGCGGGTATCTTCGGAATCTCAGCAGTGGCACTTCTTTTTCTGCGAAGCCTGGATGAAAAAAGGGACTCTAAGAGGAGAATCTTATACGCGCTCTCAGCGGGAGCGGCGATGGGGTTCACCTACGCCTCATGGGGAGGTGCGAGGTACATAGTTGGACTGGTTACCCTGTTCACAGTTGCGTCGCTAATACTGGGAAAGTCAACCACTCGGCTGATCAGCTCCTACGCAATCTCAATGGGGCTAGGACTATTCCTCGCCGTAATGGTGCCGCATCTTGGCGTCAAGCTACTGTTCAACGTTGAGAACCTTGTTATCCCAGCCGTTCTAGCGCTGTTGGTGACCTTCGAGCTTCTGAAGACGAGGATCCCTGTGGATACTCTTCGACTATGGGGATTGGTGATTGTCGCTGTGGTGATCGCGACTGTAGTGGCCCTTCCGCTGATTGGAGTCGGCAACGGACTCTCAGGCAAGTTCCTACTAGCCGTGAATCCCTTCGCGGGTCAGTCCAGCCTCTACGCATCGATTGGAGAGAACAAGTTAGCATCCTGGGACTCCTACTTCTCGAGCTTTGGCATATTGATGATATTAGCTGCTTTTGGCGCTTACTTATCACTTAAAGAAATTAGCGACATTAAGCTCTACTCATGTCTATTTTTCCTGACGGCGCTATACTTTACGGGAACACTCGTTAGACTTCTTCCCTTCCTCGCGTTCCCAACCTGCCTAATAGCCTCATTTGGGTTAGTGAAACTCGCCGAGCCATTCAAGGCGGTCCTTGCAAGACCTGATTCCGGGGATAAGCGGAAGAATAAGCAGTTTGGGCTGAACAAGGGCCTTGCAGCATTACTTGTCATACTCGTAGCAGCCTCATTCATCCCGCTTGTACTAGAGGGGTGGGCGACGGGGGATCAGCCTGGTCCTCTTGCAACCAGTGGGGTCCCGATAGTCATAAATGGTAAACCTCCTTCGGATTGGGTTGACGCCCTTAGTTGGATCAAGGCTAACACGACTAAGGGATCGGTGATTAGCGCATGGTGGGATTATGGCTACTGGATCGAGACGGTGGCGAATAGGACAACGATAGCCGATGGATCCACCCTCAATGCGCAGCAGATAATCGCGTTGGCGAATATGATGATCAAGCCAAGTAACGAGTCGCTTTCAATCATGAAGAAGTATGATGTGCAATACGTCGTCGTCTTCGTGACTTTCAACCCTAATGCTCCGATTGTGGGGAGGGTTGCTACCCCTTCGGAGGAGCAGAGCTACCCGTTTGGGGATAACGCTAAGTGGATTCAGATGGCGCTGATCGCGAGTTATAACCAGACCCAGTTCTACAATTTCAATCAGTCCACTGGCAGCTACAGCTACACGAAGCTTTATACAAACTCCACGATTGCGAGAATGATGTATCAAACCTTTGACATCAAACACTTCCAGCTCGTATACAAATCGAAGCTAGGCTGGGTTCTAATCTATAAGATAACTTACTAACGCACACCTCCATAGCGGAAAAACAAAACAATTTCTAGATCAGTATGAGACAAATGCATTCAGGGATGCTTCATCGAGAAAACTTATGGGTTACCGGAGAGAAGCTCGTCTCTGCTAAAGCCAGGTGATTCACAGATATAATCGTCCACACCGATGAATTTGTCGCGCGCACTTTGATTGTTTTTACTTAGATGGTTGAGGTGGGACCGTACCTGTGCCCAACATTGGTATTACCTCGTAGTAAGGAGTCGTGAATGAGACGTCTTTTCCGCCGAAGGTTGTTGCCCCCTGCTTGTAGTCTATGAGGCTCGCGGTAACTGAGATGGAGTTGGCTTCCTTGTCAATCACCAGGCTGAGGTTTGTTACGTGCAAGGATAGCGAGTTGGAGTTGACCACTATCTCGTCGGCCTTTACCGTCGTTACATAGTTCTTAGTGTTCATACTTAAGCCGGTGTAAGTTCCATCCTTCGCATCCAGGAGCTGCTGTATGATGCTCTGAATAGAATAGTTGGGGCCGGGGTATGGATAGGGCATGATTATGGGTGAGATGAGGCTTGAGTTTTCGGGTGGAGACGCGATCGTGATACCGCCCAGTGAAGTGGTATCGTTTGTTAGGGGTCTGATGAGTGGGGTGATGGTGCCTGGCTGGGCTAGGGCAACTCCGACGCATAGCATTACGAGGAGTGTGACTACGCTTAGGAGAATGATCCTCGGAGTCTTCATATTCATCGTATAAGGGTGGCTTAATGTCGAAGAAGAATCTACTCTTTAGTACAGTAGTGGCTTAGCGTACTGTTTTGTAGAACAGGCCTTCGACGCCACGTGCGCGAGGAGAAGGTTCTAGCCATTAAATACTCCAGACCCGTCCCTATGAGGGCTAGTACTCAGTGGTTCCTAGACCACTGCTACGACGCGCGCTTCACTATGACGTATTTCACGCCCTCTAGATGGTCTGAAACCCCCTTTTGTAAGCGGAGGTTATAGCGCGCACAGTACAGGTACTTACATCCCGTGCGCGCGCTTACAGATAAAAATTCGCGCGTGTGTTAACAAAGTCTGAATCTGGTTCTGCTGATCGATTAGCTCTGATCTGAGACCTTGTTCACTTTGCGGGCGCGCAACTGATATTCTTCATTCTTATCAATTATCTCGTAGGATTCGCCGACATTTGATCTTTCAGCCTTATACTTCAACTCACCTAAATCGATCTTCATCGTTTAACCGCCTTTATGATTTTCCGAATCGGCGGTAGAGTAGTACTCCCGCGAGCATGATAACTAAGCTTGCAACTGAAACTGTCAAAACATCTAGAAGGATGGAGGGGCTTGTCACGGCGGCGCCTCTTAATAAGATGCTCGTCAAGGCGTCTGTGACGTACCACGTGGGGACGAACCTAGCGACGTTCTCAGGCGCTGGGACGAAGGTTCCGAGGAACATGAGGGGCAGAACGAAGACGAAGCTTAGCCCCGTCGCAGCTCCCGCGTTTCTTGCGAAGGTGGCTACGATTAGGCCAAGCCCCACGCTGCACGTTGTGAGGATCATCACCAGCAGGAACGCTAAGGCGATGCCTGGCAACCCACCCTGCGGCCTGAAACCCATAATGAACGAGGCGGCGTAAACGATTGCCACCTGGACAGCTCCTATTATCATGTTTGAAAACACTTGGCTGGCGAAGATGTCCCCGATTGTTGTTGGGGTGACGCTGATCCTCCTCAGGAGGCCCTGCTCCCGTTCACCCGTCATAGTCTGGGCGACGATCATGATGAGAAAGATAGCAGCGTATCCAAACATCCCTGGCGCCATGAATGCAAATTGGCTAATCACCTGGGATTCCACCTGGGTGGGGGCACCGACAGTGACCGGTGAACGAGTTATGGCGTTTTTGCCGGTGACTAGGGCCGCTATGACCTGCTCAACAATTGGTGGGACTGCGGCGTTCGCCATCATTGAGCCCTTGTCAACTGAAAGGGCTAAGGTAGTGTTGTGCCACAGTGCCGTGTTCCCTGGGTTCGCCCTGTATGAGTCTACGCTGGCTGTGAAGTCAGCCGGTATTATCAACACAGCCATGACCTTACCCTGCTGGAGATCGCTGCTCGCAGCCGAGGCATCGGTGTAGTTCTGAACCTTGAGCACCCGTGAATCAGTCAACGCCGTCCTGAGAGAAGAACTCCAGGCCCCAGAATCCATATTCACAACGGCGACGGGGTAACGGGTCTCCGACCCACCTATGGCTCCGAAGCTGGCTCCGAAGGCCAGCGTCAGGATGAGTGGGAAGGCGATCGCCATGAAGAGAACTGCTGGCTCACGGGTGAACCGCTTGAGCTCCTTGCCAACTAGAGCTAGTACCCTTGATGCCTTCATTCTCAGCCCTCCTCCCGGATCTTGCGGCCTGTGAGGGAGATGAAGACATCCTCAAGGCTAGATGCGCCCTGACTCAGCTTTAGCTCATCGGGTGACCCAAGCGCGATTAGCTTACCATGATCCATAATCGCGACCCTGTCGGCCAGGGCTTCAACCTCCTCAATGTAGTGGCTAGTCAATATGACGGTATTGCCTCTTTCTTTGAGCCCTCTGATTAGTTCCCAGGTCGCGTGGCGGCTCTGGGGATCCATGGCAACTGTGGGCTCGTCTAGAAACGCAATATGTGGGTCATTGATCAGCGCCATCGCTAGACTGAGGCGACGGATCATTCCTCCACTATATTTGCTTGCTCGCCTATCTGCCTCTTCGCTTAAACCCACCTCGCTGATTAGTCGAGCCATGTTCTCTTTCAGCTGTTTATTCGGTACCTCCTGTAAGTGCCCGAAGAGCTCGATGTTCTCTCTCCCCGTTAGGTAACTATAGTAGGCCGGCTCCTGTGGGCATAGTCCAATCAGCTTGTGGACTTTTTCATGATCCTTGGTGACTTCGTAGCCTCCTACCCTAGCTATACCTGAAGTTGGTGGGATGATACCGCATAGGATCTTGATTGTGACGGTTTTGCCTGCGCCGTTAGGGCCTAGCAGCCCAAATAGCTCCCCTTCTTGAATTGTGAGGCTTAAGCCGTCCAAGGCTGTTTTATCCTCGAACTTCTTAGTAAGAGATTCTATCTCAATGGCTTTCAACTTCTGCACGTTCCCGACTCTGAGGTTCCAATTTTCACCTATAGGTGTATTTTAACTAGATGGTTCAGATTCAGGAACGCCAAATATATAGATTTGGCCTTTTTGTCAACCAGCGCGCGCTTCAAATCAACCACGGATGTGAAGACTACGTACCATTTACCTGATGGGCTGCGGCTGATCGTCAGGGTTTTTACTCTACCCTCGACCGGTCGATACAGCCTCAGCTTCAATTCACCGATCTTGGAGAGTTTCAGGGTTGAGTCATCTAGCTTGAATCCAAACTGGGGATAGGTTAAGCTGTTGCTGTCTCTAGCCCGCCTGAAGTGCGCGCGCGTGTAGCTTATTTTGTTCATGAAAGATTCTGGAATAGAACACCGTGGGGAATACATTCATGATTGCAAACGCACGCGCATATAGAAATAAATTTTAAAATATATTAAAAGATTTTGCGTAATATACTCAATATATGATACTATGATGAAGAGAGTATAAGCGAATAGATAAGAGAAGAAGAAAGTGAAAGTGTGTGTGGAATAAGACCATAACCCATGTATGCGCGATATTATCAGGAGATGAGTGAATACTTCAGCTCCATACTTAGCACGCGCCACCCCATCTGAATCAGCTGAAAGGCATTTGAGCAACCATCGCCAAAAGTAAAACTATGAACCCCAAGGGGAGGGTGCTGGTCACCGACCCCATCGACACTTGCCGCGCAGCCCTCCTGGTCATCAGGAGCCTCGGCGGGAGGGGCATTGGGACCTCGCTCATGTCCCAGAACTTCATGGTTCCCAGTAAATTTTCACGATGGAGCTCCGAAAGTATATGCTGCCCCGACGCGACCAAAAACGTGGAAGGCTTCCTCGAGACTATCTTTAGGCACGTGAGAACCGGTAGGTACGCCTCGATCTTTCCACTTGGGGATAGTACGCTCGAGCCGATATCGCAGCACAGGGGGAAGATTGATCCCTACACGAGCCTCGTCCTCCCGAGCCACGAATCGGTGATGAAGGCACTAGACAAGTCAAAAACTCTTAGGGCCGCAGAGGAGTTGGGGATACCAGCACCTGAAACACACTATGTGAAAAACGCTGGGGAAGCCGCTGAGGTCTCAAAGAGGATCAGGTATCCCGTAGTCATCAAGTCGAGGCAGTCATACAGTTGGGGCCAAGACGGAAAGGCCAGTTACACGAGGCCGTTTTATGTAAACTCCGCCTCAGAGCTGGTATCCACCTACTCGAGGGTCGAAAGAACGTTCCCGGAGCCAATGATCCAAGAGTATGTGCCAGGCCACAACATCAACGTTGCACTCCTCTTCGACAACGGCGAGCCAAGGGCCGTATGCATGATCAGAGAGGACCGAACCATACCGTTGACGGGGGGAAACAGTGTAATGAGACAGAGCATCCCCCTCAACCACACTCTACTGAAGTATTCGGTGGACCTGTTGAGGAGCCTAAACTGGCATGGAGTGGCCGAAGTAGAGTTCAAGGTTGACTCACGCACCTTAAACCCCAAGCTCATGGAGGTAAACGCCAGGTTCTGGGGCTCCATGAATGTCGCGATAGATAGCGGAGTGGACTTCCCCTACCTAACCTACCAACTGGCGAATGGGGAGAGGATCAAGCCTGTGTTCAACTATAGGAGTGGTGT
>Ga0182021_10002452_pt1 | contig 21670 bp, 15 predicted proteins | sample 612E3MmetaG_FD_120493 | JGI IMG/M metagenome (GOLD analysis project Ga0182021, IMG submission 120493) | Permafrost microbial communities from Stordalen Mire, Sweden - 612E3M metaG (Illumina Assembly) | ecosystem: Environmental > Terrestrial > Soil > Wetlands > Permafrost | place: Sweden... | reverse complement strand
GTGCCGGTCGCCGTCGGAATGTTGGTGAGAGTTCCTCCGCTGCCCCCGTCGGTTTGCCACTTGTAGGCCAAGGGTCCGGGGCCCACCGCGACCGCCGTGATCGTCACTGCTGTCCCGCGCGTGACGGCGCTACTCGGGGAAACGATCGGCGCGTTGACCTGCAGGTTGGCGGCCACGCTCAACCCGGCATCAAAAGCCGCGTCATAGCCGCTAGTGGTGCTAAAAGTTATGGCCCCCCCGGCGGGTGGAATCAGGCAAACAGCGCCGCCAGTGTAAAGATCGCCGCTGACGTTGCCCAGTCGCTCCCAACCGGAAGACATTCTGTGCAAGGTGTAAGCGTAGGTGCTGCTGGGTGCCAATGCCACGTTAAGGCCGGTCCATTGCAACCAATCCAGGTCGGTGAACGTGAAGTCCGTCGGGGAAATATAGGACGTTATCAACTGCGCGTTGGTGCCGGAGACCGAGTAAATGCGCAGCAAATAGGCTTGACCTCCGCTAGGAAGGCTGCTGCCGTTGTTGTCGGCAGTCGCCAGGGCCAGGGAAGTCAGGACGTATCCGTTGGGATCGCTCAGCGTGGTGAACGTTTGCCCCGGAGGAGAAGCGTTGTCGAAGTAGTAGTTCAAGCCAGGCGGGTCGCTTTGGCTAGTGTTGGTCTGGTAGATGTCATTGGGTCCGGGGGTTGGAGCGGTGGCGCCGATATCCGTCAGGGTTGCGGAGGTCTGAGCGTGCGCGGCCAGCGCCAGGCACGCGGCAGCCGCGGTTCCCGCCAAATACACTCGCACGTTTCTAAGCCGAGTGCGAAATGAAACCGGGAGAGACGGGAAATGGAACGTGATGGTTTTTGATGGATTATACATAGGTCGGGATTTGAGTTTTGTCATTTAGTAACGTTTACAGATTTAGCCGCGCACCGCTCTTCAGCGAAACATCGCCGAAAAGTAATTGGACTCAATACCACTGCTCCGTCCGCAATGCAGTGCCGCACCGAACCCTGCTCTAGCGCGGCTCCTGAGTCCACACTTACTTACATAGTATCATGATTCCGGCTCTCGGTCGCGTCCTCTAAATTGGCTACATGGGCGGAAAATGGGCTGGCACGAGAACTGCTCTGGCGCGAGCCTGCAATACGCGAATTGGCCGCTTGCGTCGGCCACCTAAAGGCCCAGCCATCATTGCGTGCTAATGCACCGAGCCGTTACAAAAGTTACATGGTTGCAAGGCTGCACCGCGGCGGAAGAACGCACGATACGCGCATCAAAGTCGGCGGCGCAACTCTGCGGAACGAAAATGCAGGTCGCGATGTCAATGTAGATTAAACTGGTCGGTTTAGTGCGCCGCCGGCTTTGCCGGGGCTTCGGCTGGTGCCGCAACGGCGGCGGGCGCGTTGGTACCCAGCACGGAAGTGCTTTTGGCGCCGCCGGGCAGAACGCGGTCCAACTTGCCCAGGTACCAGAGGATGGCAAGGAGAAGAACCACAACGAGGGTGATATAAAGCCCCCAGGGGCGTTTCTTCTCGGCAAACGGATCAACCAGATCCCGAGCTGAACCGGGAGGCAGCGTCGCCACGCCGGTGAGCGCGCCGCCGAACGGCACGTTCATCTTCGCCTTGGCGTTCACCGCCCAGCCGTTGGCGTCCAGAATGGGGCCGAGGTTGCGTCGGCGCAGCTTCAGGAAAGCCATAATCACGGACGGCGCGGAGACAGCCAGAAGGATCGCCAGGAAGGCCAGTGGAATCTGCCACCACACCAGCCCGAGAATATGGCCGAAGATGCCGCCCAACGCCCCGAGCAAGGTGGTCAAGACCAGCCCGATGGCCGCCAGCATTCCCGTGTCAATCTTCTGTTTCGGCGGTTCCACAGGTTTGGGGGCCTCTCCGCTCACGGTCCTGCGCTGCGGCCGCCAATTGTGCATCTGCGGCCGCGTCCGCTGCGGCCGCGCGCTTGGCCACCTGCTCTTCGATCATCCGCACCAGCTTCTTGTACGGCGCGAAAAACGCCTGCCGGATGCTGATCGGATTATCGATAATCTTGGTGATGGTGGCATCCCAGTCGCGGCCTTTGCGGTCGAAGAAAATGCCGTTGCGGCCGACCATCAGATTGTCCGAGTCGCCACCGGTGAAGGCCGCGAGGATCTGCATCTTCTCGTTGCTGCCTTTCCGGAAACAGTCGCAATAGGCGAGGTAAGTGCCCGCCAGGGCCGCCATGGCGGCGTGTTTGCCGGCGTCTTCGACCGTGAGGCACAGGTCGCAGCTCCGCTGATCCAGGTAGAGCGTGCCGGCTTGGAAAATGGCCTTCTGCTTGCGACCGTAGAAATCCCGGAAGGAGACGAAGTTGTGGCAGAGTTGGTTCAGGTCGCGGTGGTAGTGAACCAGTCGGTTCAGGCCGACGACTGCCAAGGCGTTGCCTTCCTCGGCTTTGTCCTTGGCGATGAGCGCGGTTAAGGTGTCCTTGGCCTTGGTCGCCAGGATTTCGCGTACGCGCTTCAACCCGATCTTCTCGACCGATCCGCCCGCCTTGCTGCCGGTCCAGGCGTCGAAGGCGCCGAGCTTGGCGGCCAGCGCGGCCCAGTCGGTTTCCGTGAGCGAAGCCCTTTCTCCGAGGAGAGGCTTGACGGCAGCGGCCTGGAGTGTGGCCAGCGCGCCAGCCCAGGCCGGGTTGACCCCTTGCGCGAGGGGCAGTGCGCTATTGGCTCCCACTCGTGCGAGGGGAAAACTGGCGATGTCCGCGTGCGTCGCGGTCAAGTCTTTGGCGCCCAGCGCGAGGAATTCCTTCTCATCGCGATTCAGCGCGTTCACTGAGCGCGGATCGAAGGCGGCCAGGCGGCAGCGGGCAAAGTAGTCATCTACTTTCACTTTGACCGCTTTAACGGCGGCCGCCGCCGCCTCGGTGTTCGGACCGAGCGGCAGCAGCGCCGCGTTGCCTTCCGCCTTCTTCCACCAATCGGAGTACGCTGCCGCATCGGCGAAGAACTGGTCCACCTTGCCCTGGCTCACGCCCGGTTTGCCGCTCGCGTCGGCATCCGGCCCGAGGCACGCAATGATGTCGTTGATGACCGCCTTGGTGGCCTCGTCGCCGGCGGAGTCGGCGGGCACGATGCCGTCGCCGTTGAAGGGCTTGGCCGCGAAGGTCTGGGCCGCCGCCGCCGCGTCCTCAACGGTAATGTCCGCTGATTCCGCCTTGTTCAGGACCTGCCGCGCGAAGGTGGCGATCAGCTTGCCTTCAGCGATGGAATCGTTGATGGCTGCCACGCGTAGCGTGGGCGAGCCTTTAAGCAGGTCGTCCGGGTTCTTGAGCAGGCCCCCGGCCCATTTGACCGCCGCGATCAACTCCGGCGCGCGAACGCGGCCGTCCTTGTCGGTGTCAATCAGTGCAAGCGTTGCCTTGTCAAATTCCAGCCCCGAGGTGGGACAGGCCAGCGCCACCCAAAGCTTGAGGTCGAGTTGATCGAGGGCCATCAGGTCGGAGCCCGTTTCCAGCTTGACTTGGTCAAAGCCGCCCGCGCGGAAGAATCGCCATTGCTTAGAAGCTCCTGAGTTTGTCATACGAGAAATTGGTAATTCTGGCTTATGTTTGTTTGGTTTCTAAATAAGCCTGCGCGTGGACGCAGCAACTTGGTTGCACGTTCCCGAGCAGGCACGGCATCTGCCGATCGGTTTAATCGTTCACCTTGATCAAATCCACGATCCTCGAAAACGTCCCGGCTTTGATGCCCTTTACCTTCTGGATGTCTTCGATGGTCTTGAAATCACCGTTCTGATTGCGGTAATCAATGATGGCTTTAGCCTTGGCGGGGCCAATTCCGGGCAGGCGGTCCAACTCTGCGGCGGTGGCCTTATTGATGTTGATTTTCTGACCCGGGGTGAGGGTGCCGGAGGCGCGTGCGGTCGAAGTCAAGGGCGCGGCCTGGTCCTTTTTCGGTCCCGTCTGCTGGGCGGTGGCCGGCGTCGTCTGCTGCTGCGGCTTGGACTCCGCCGTGGTGGTGGTGGTGGACTTGGCGGCCTTCGCTTTCTTCGCCGTCTCGGTCGCCAGCGTCGGGGCCGAGCCAAAAATCACGTCCTCTTTAATGGCATCGAGCTTGGCCTGGCTCATGCCTTTAGCCTTCCCTAAATCCTCCAGGCTCTTGTAGGGCCGGCCGTCAATGATTCTCTGGGCCAGGACTGGGCCTATGCCCGGCAAGGTCTCGAGGGTTTTCAGATCGGCGGAGTTTACGTCCACCAGGCTCTTCTTCCCTTGGGCCGGCGTCTGCGCTTGGGCCGGCGGCGCGTTAATGGCATAAGCCGCGATCAAAAAGGCCGCTGTCAACATCGTCAGGCTTAAGCGGGCGACTGCATTTCGAGTTGGTGTCATATTCTTTTCTTTCATTTGGTTCCTGTAATGTCGTTGAAGGGCCATTCCTTGCAGCCCCTTTTCAGGTTCAAAACGCGTGTTGATGGCGTCTTCCCTCATACCGGAAACGCACTTTAGCTAGTTCGCCGAATGACTGCAAGTATCAAGTCAGGGTCAAATCAGGTCAAACCCGGCATCCGCGGCATGAGTGGAATCTCCGTCACTTGCTCCCTGCCTGACTCAAAAGGTGGAAAAGGGGAGAATTCCAAAAATTCCAAAACCGACCGGCTTGGCCCGGTTTCGAGCTTTAGGCCTCTTGAATTGGGGGTTTGTTTCGGATTTGAGGTTTCGAGTTTCGGATTTCAAACCCGCTCAGACTGGTGGTACCTGCGAGATGCGGTGCGCTGGCTCTGCGGCGCGCGTCCCGGTTGCCATCCCCGAATACCCTGTGCTATTATATTAAGCGAGAAACTTATGAGAATACTCCTCACCCTCACGGTCACTTTGTTGGTTTCACTGATCAGCGCCCGGGCCGGCCTGTTCGACCTGCTCGGGCTTAGGAAACAGGGGACCAACGAGCCGGCAGCCTCGGTTTCCTCCTTGTCGCAGGAGCAGGTAGTCCAGGGCCTCAAAGAGGGTTTGGCCAAGGGCGTTCAGCAGGCAGTAAGCCGGCTCGGCCACGACGGCGGTTTCCTGACGAACCTGGCGGTCAGAATCCCGATGCCCGAGAAACTGCACAACGTGGAGAAGACCCTGCGCACCCTCAAGCAGGACACGCTGGCCGATGAGTTCGTAGCGACGATGAACCATGCCGCCGAGCAAGCCGTGCCCGCCGCCGCCGCGGTGTTTGCGGACGCGATCAAGAGCATGTCCATCGAGGATGCCCGGGCCATTCTGATGGGAACCAATAACGCCGCCACCCAGTATTTCCGGAGAACCACCGAGACAAACTTGTTTGCCAGGTTTCTCCCCATTGTGAAGAAGGCGACGGATCAAACCGGCGTGACCTCCACTTACAAGCGGCTCATGCAGAAGGCCGAGGCGGTGAACGCGTTCGGCTCGTTGGGCCGGTCACTGCTGGGCGCCGTGGATGTGGACGTGGATGCCTATGTCACGAGCAAGGCCCTGGACGGCTTGTTCGCCATGGTGGCTGAGGAGGAGAAACGCATTCGCGAAAACCCAGCCGCCCGAACCAGTGCCTTGCTGCGGAAAGTTTTCGGGGCCGCCGCCAAGTAGTGTGCGCGCTTGAAGCAGGTGACCCGCGGAGCTCGTGCTCCTGGGAGTTGGCCAGGCAATCCGCAGTTTTCTGCTCGAGAGCCAGCCGGGGCTGACGTATCGCATCCTGTCCGCCAGCGCGATGGGGGACACGCCGCCGCCAGCCTGGACGCCGCTGTGCACGAACACCACCGCCAGCGGGCTGGTCAGTCTCCTCATTACCAACGGGTTGGCGCCTTACCAGTTCTATCGGGCGGTGACGCCATAAGAGATTCCGCAGCCCATCAGTGAAGCCACCACCGGTGGCATGGATAGCGCGGACAGCCGGGCGCGCACTCCGCTGCGCGCCGGGGTGGTTCTGGGGGGTTAAGGCTTTGGGATTGGGTGCGTTACGCGACGCCACACCTCTGTAACGCCTGCCCCCCGTCACCTTGTTTCCACGGTAGTTCGACGGTAGCGCAACGGCACCACACCGGAACCACACCGGAACCACTCCCATGTGGAACGCGATCCACATGGGAGTGGTTCCGGTGTGCTACCGTTGCGCCACGCTTACCACATGGGAGCACTACCGTTGCACTACCGTTGCACCACGCTTGGTACACCGTCATACTACCGTTAGCCGCCGTGGAGACAACGGGACGAGAATTCCACGAAATAGTAAGGCAGTTGCAGAGCCAGCCATGAGTCAGCGGCGGTACTGGAGGTGGTCTGGAAAGGCTGCTGTCGAGTGCCGGAGTGCCAGAACGCCTATGCCGGCGGCAACCTGGCCTGCACCCAAAGGGCCTGCGCCGATTCCACCGATCAGGGTCAAAAAGGCTGGCCAACGCCGAGTTGCGCGGTGATTAGCCCGTTCGGCCAATCCGCAACGTCCGCCGTGTGGCCGCCACAAACCACAGTAGCAAAAACGCGCCGGCGATCGTGGTGGTCGTGGGCTCGGGAATGGCAGTCCCAAAGACTTGCACATTCACATCGGACGGCTTGTCCCAACCGTAGCCGTCCGAGCTCCACGGCCCTACAGCTCCGTTAGCAATGCTTCCATTGACGACTTGGGCGTAAAGCATCAAGTTGTCGGCTCCGTCTTGTGGGGAACCACTCAATGCCCCGTTGGAGGCGAGAACGTAGGGAACGACCAGCGGATTGTTACTGGTGTCAAGGGCACTATTCCCCGTGCCGTCAAGGAAGAAATCATAGGTCTGCCCGGGTGTCAGAGTGAGGTTCACCGTAAAATCAACCTGGTGCATGGTGCCTGGATAAGTGCCCGAAGTGGCTTGGAACGGAACCCCGCCTGCGTAAGTGACAGCCGAGATTGAATACGTCGTGGACGCGATGCCGATACTTTGTCCCTCGATTCCACCCCGAAGTATCGCGGTATCGGTTTGGCCAAGCGTCCACAGGCGAATGGTGTTGATCGTCCAGTTGTCTAAGCTGGTGTTCTGGAAGGTGTCGCCCACCAGCCAATAGGCCGAGGGCGTGTACTGGCTGAACGCCCAGGCTATGTTGGAGCGGTTCGCGCCGGCGGCGTTGTTGAGGTTGGCGGTGGGTAGCCCGCGGTCCACGAGCGTCAGCGCGCTGGCGCTCACGGTGGCGGCACAACTGACGGCCACGACCGTGGTTCGAATACTTCGTAACGTCATATCTTCACCTCTGGTTTAGTATTGCTTTGATTTGACAAAACTAAATTAGTGTTCGGATTCGCGTAGTATCAACTCCTTCTATAGCAGAAACGCGCATGTTTGTCTAGCTAGACTTCGTCGCCGCCGATTCGGGCGTGTTGCCCAATCGGCTTCATTAGGGCGCGCACTCCGTACGCGCCGCTGGAGTTTGGACATTTCCTGCTGGACTCGCGGTTCGGGACGGCGAGCCTCTGGAGTTTGGACATTCACGTGCTGTGAGGACTGCGGGCCAGGTGGTTGCTGCAGGCACGTCTCCCAGCTTCTGGCACCCCGCCGGGGTGCTCGACCCTCCGACGCGGTCTTCCGGTCTTCCGGTGGTCGTTCCCCTTCTGCCCTGAACGACCACCGGCTACCCTCTGCCAACCCTGCAGGTTGGCCTCCGCCAGTAAGTTCCGCGGAAAATGTCGGAACTCCAGGGCGCACACTCCGTCCACGCCGCGGGCATCTGAAGAAAGCCGTAATGCGAGGCTTTTTGCCACTTGCGACGGCGCGCAGCGTCCACCCTCCGCAGTGCTACGGAGGACGGGGAGTGCGCTCCCTACCGTCAGTGCGCTTGGGCAACACGCCCTAATTGGCGGTCGTTGCTTTTGGGTTGGGCCGCAAGTGTTCGAATATCCGGTTTGCCAGTCTGGCCGGCAGGGCGTAGGTGGTTACCCGGCCTGCGCGGGCAATGTTCAGCCCGATGGCTTCGCCCTCGAGATTCACCAGCGGGCCGCCGCAAAGCCAGGGGTGCAACACCGAGTCGTGCTCGATCGCTTGTTCAAAGCCGTCGGCGCGCCGGCTGACCTCACCCGTCACGCGGCTGAACCGCGGCCGGGAATAAAGATCCGAACCCGATTGGCCGGACGTGGGCACCATCATGCGCACCTGCGCGTCAAACTGCTTCTCCGCGCGCCGCAGGCTCAGTTTGACGCTTTGGCCGTCACGAAACTCACGCAGCGTCTCGACGACTTGCTCCCGGTTCGTCACCGCCGTGCCGTTGACGGCCAGGATCAGGTCTCCCGACTTCAGCCCAGCTTTTTCGGCGCCGAGTCCGGGCAGAATCTGCTCAATTCGGGGGGCCGAGGTGCCGAAGTCGAACCGAATCCCGATGAGCGCGCGCGGGGGGCGTATCCGGCGCGGCAGGGCGCTGATAATGCCCACCGCATGAGGCGTTTCAGGAATGCCGGGGGTGATCGCCCATTGCCCAATGGAAACCTCGCCTGCGGCCCACCGGATCGGTTTCAAGCCCCGGGCGTGCACCCGCACGAGCGCCACATCCTCCTCCTCATCCAGGCCGATCACTTCCGCCGCCACCTCCTGGTCAGTGGCCAGCCAGCAGGTCAGCTTGCCCGGCTTGAGTTCGCTGGCTTTGGTGAGCGCCAGCCCATTGGTATCCATCACGGTGCCCAGCGCGACGGTCGCCCCGTCCACGTTGAACTTCACAATTGACTGGCGCGTCGCTGCCGAAACCGGCGCAAAAGCGCGCAACGTTTCCTCCCCGCTCCGAAAGCGATTGCGCCCCAGCACGGGAGAAACCGCTGCCTCCTGCGCCCCGGCAGGCTCTGTCGCCGATGGCGTGTCCCAGCCTTTGTAGAACTCGGTCACGGCCACGTGGAAGTTATCCGCCACCGAACTGCTGATGGCGCTGTGGATGCCGATGACGCGGCCATGCATGTCAAAGAGCGGCCCGCCTGAGTCGCCGGGGCTGATCGTGCAATCGGTCTGCAGCGCGTCCTCCGCCAGCCGGATGACGCGCCCCAGCCGCACCACCAACGATCGCTTCAGATCAAAGCCGCCGGGATGGCCCAGCGCCAGCGCCCAGTCTCCGACGCGCGTCTGCTCCAGGTCCCCCATCGCTGCGTATGGCCAGGGGCCCCGGTCGTTGATCTTAATGAGGCCGGTGTCGGTCTCGCGATTCACCCCCAGCGTCTTGCCCCGCACGGTCTTGCCATCGGGAAAAGTCAAAAGGACGCTGCGACCCGGCGACCCGCAGACGTGCCCGGCCGTCAGCACCAGGCCATCCGCCGAAATGACCACCCCGCTGCCGCTGCCGATGCCGATCTCCACCGCCACCACGGCGGGCGACACCCGCGCCGCCAGGGCTTTGACGTGCCGCTCGATGGACTTGAGGTCGGCGATCGAGACCGGCACGGCTTTGGTGAAAGCCGCCGGCAGCTCCGCGCGGTGAGCGGGCGTGGGGCGAGGCACCGCCGGCAGGACCGAAGCGTTCGTATCCCCGGCCTTTCGAGCCTGCGCACTTCTGGCCCAAGGCGCCAGCGGGTTGGTCTGCCCGCCCTTTTGAAAACCAGAAGGTGGAGCAGCGGCCAGCAGGGCCACGACCGCCACCACGGCGGCCAGCAGCCAGCAGGCCGGCTTCGCTCGCAAACGCTCTACTGCACGCTTAAAGGTCACAGGTTCTTGCTGCCCGATCGTGGCGGGGCTGAGCCTCGCCGCCACCTGGCGCGGTCGTAAATCCAGTGCACCTTAACCCGACTTGAACGGGGGTCAAGATTCGGCCACCGAGCCGGGGTTAAAGTTGTTCACCACCGTCAGCGCCGCAGGTTTTTGATTGTGAATAATCCTCAGCGCGAGCACGAAAAACGGTTGGCGTTATTGGGTGGTTTGACTTGTTCACAAACTGTTCACCGGGCTGATTCTGTGAATAAGTTGTGCGTAAGAATTCGTTGTCAGCGGACAAGAATATGATATAGTGACACGAGTTCATTGAAAGAACAGAGATGGGCGGCGGCAGTCAACAGAGTGACGCTGAACGTCTCGGGGATAATCCCAGGTGACTGGGGAAAGGTTGGGTCAGGCTGGTTGGCTCAACCCCTCTAAAGCCAAATCGCAAGAAAGGGTAGCGGAGGCAGAATTCACCAGTTCCTCTGGCGGCGTTCGCGCGTCGTCAGTAACGCGAAAATGGAACTGAACGGTGAGGGACGATGAGAAACCGTTCCGAATCGAGTCAAGTAGCTCGGGAGAGTTTCGAGCCTGAGCGAATCGCAGTTACCCAGAGGGTATCCGGTTGCTACTGTGGATCAGCACGGGCGGGCAGCTCTGGCGGTCTCCGGAAGGAGGTCAGCCATAAGAAAGACGCTGAAAGGCGGGACAAAGTGAGCGCTCGAACCGGGAAGGACACGCGGTCTTGGCAGGACCCGTGAAAACCTTCCGAAACGCTGGCGATGCTAAAAACGGCACCGCTGGCCTGTGAACGAAAGGCAACCTGAGAGTTAAGAGGCGAGACCCGTGGCACCGGGCAAACGCGCTGTCAAAAGCAGCGGCTGACCCGGCGCTAAGTGGTGAAGACGCGGAAGCAAAGACATAGACGTGTCTTGACCTGGTTCGCAAGCCGGTGGCGCAACCACCAGCCCAAGCGAGCTGAAAAGCCTCACTCAATAATCCAGCGACCGCAAGATGCTGGACGGCCCTGCTACGAGGCCGAAGACTCCGCTTGCCGTGGAGAATAGCGTCGGGAAGCTGGCAGCCAATTTGGCGCCCAATGCCAGCACGGGAAAGAGAGCGTGGCGAACTCCCATCCCCCATTGAGTCCCTGCTTGACCGCAAGGTCGGGCAGGGACTTTATGTTTTCTCCGTTTTTCCCACTTGCTCGGCATGGACACTTGGCGGACATTTAGACGAGTAGGGCTCAATGAGCCGCAACATGATTTAGACTCTATGGGACGCATATATAACAATATCGTTGAAACAGTTGGCCACACGCCCCTGGTTCGCTTGAACAAAGTCACCGATGGCGCGCCAGCCACGATTCTCTTGAAATGCGAATTCTTTAATCCGCTGGGCAGCGTCAAAGACCGCATTGGCCTGGCGATGATCGAAGACGCCGAAAAGCGCGGCATCCTAAAGAAGGATACCGTCATCATCGAGCCGACCAGCGGCAATACCGGCATCGCGCTGGCCTTTGTGGCCGCGGCCAAGGGCTACCAGCTCATTCTCACCATGCCCGAAACCATGTCTTTGGAGCGGCGCACGCTCCTGGCCATGCTCGGGGCCAGGCTCGTGCTGACGCCGGGCGCCGAAGGCATGAAGGGGGCCATCGCCAAAGCCGAAGCGTTGGCAGCCGATACTCCAGGCGCCTGGATTCCACAGCAGTTCAACAACCCCGCCAATCCCGAGATCCATCGCCGGACCACCGCTGAAGAAATCTGGGCGGATACCGACGGCAAAGTGGATATTCTGGTTGCCGCCGTCGGCACCGGCGGGACGCTCACCGGCTGCTGTGAGGTGCTCAAGCCGCGCAAGCCCTCCTTCCGGGCGATTGCAGTCGAGCCGAAAGATTCGCCCGTCATTTCACAGACTTTGGCCGGTCAGCCTTTGAAGCCCGGCTCCCACAAGATTCAAGGCGCCGGCGCGGGGTTCATCCCGGAGAATCTTCACCTGAAAGATGCCAAAGGGAACCCGCAAATCGTCGAATGCGTGCAGGTGACCAACGACGACGCCTTCGCGATGGCCCGGCGCTTGGCCAAGGAAGAAGGCATCCTGGCCGGCATCTCCTCGGGCGCAAACGTCTGGGCGGCTGTCCAGGTCGCCAGGCGCCCGGAGAACAAAGGCAAGCTGATCGTTACCCTGGCCTGTTCCACGGGCGAACGCTATCTCAGCACGCCCCTCGCAGCCGAGGCCCGCGCCCAGGTCGGAGGGTAACCCAAGTTTCTTAGCGTGAGCGGAGCGCGATCGTCTTCCAGATCAAGGATGTGTTGTTCGTGATGATGCCATCCACGCCCATGTCGAGCAGCTTGTTGGCGAGTTCCGGGTCGTTAATGGTATAGACCCACACCTTCAAGCCTCGCTGGTGCGCCAGGTCCACGGCTTCCTTCGATACCTTTTGGCTCCAGACGGCAACCTTCGCGCCGGTTTTCCGCAGCTCATCCAGCCACGTGGCGTTCAGTTCCTTGGGCAGACCTGACGGTGCCTTGCCGTCCGCCAGCGAGCTGGGCGGCCCGAGTGCCCCAAGCACTTGTTGCGGCTCCAGCTCGTGAAAGGCGCGGAGGTAGTTCCAGTCGAACGACTGCACGACCACCTTGTTGATCAGTCCCTTTTCGCGCAGCAGGCTGAGGCAGTCGGCCGGGGCGCCCGCTTTGCGCTCAATCAAAGTGACGCCACCCGCTTGAATCGTATCCAGCGCCTCTGCCAGCAACGGGATGCGCGTCCCGGCATACTTCGGATCAAACCAACTGCCCGCATCGAGGCTCTGGATTTCCGCCGCGGTCTTCATCGCCACCTTGATATGCTGTTCGCCCCAGCGGTTCGTGGCGTCCGTGGTCCGGTCCAACTCGAAGTCGTGGATGACGATGAGCTTGCCATCCCTGGTGTGATGGTAGTCGAGTTCCGCCATGTCTGCCCCAGCCGCCAGGGCGAGCTTGAAAGACGGCAGCGTGTTTTCCGGCGCAAACTGGCAATAGCCGCGATGGCCAATGACCAGGGGCCGCTGGCTCGCGACCAGCTTCAGTGCCGGCAAATCCATTTCCGAGGCATTCATATTCACGACGCCCGGGGCCAAGGCGAATGCCAAGGCAACCACGGGAAAACGACTCACCAGGTTGTTCATCATAGTTAGTGCCAATTGAGATGCCGGCCAAGGACTCGCAGCCCGCCGGTGCCGGACGCGATCATGCCAGTTTCCGGCCACATTCAGGACAGAACTTGATGCCAGCGTCCACTCCGCGGTTGCAGCCCGGCTGCTTCAAAAAAGCCCGGTCGTCCCTTGCGCAACCGGTGGTCCGGCTCGATGGATACGCTCTGACACCGGGCACGAAAGTAAGCCGCATCAAGGCGTTTGCCAATCCTAAAGGAGTGGGGAATTCCCCTGGCATATAGCGAGGAGGCTCGACATTTACGGCTGTGCGGCCAGACTCGAAGGCCGTTCTAAGATGGAAACGGGATTGAAGCCAGACCCAGTGTGCGCCGCGCCTGCCCCAGGCGGCGGCGTGGCCCTGCCGCTGCTGGCTGCCATGTTGGTAATGCTCACCTTTCTTACCGTCCCCCGCGCCCCCATAGAACTGGATGTGGACACGGACACGGCCTTGAGCGAAGTGTTGACTTACGCCCATCAGCAAGGCTTGCAGTTCGGTCCCGAACTAGTGTTTACCTACGGGCCGCTGGGGTATCTTACCTTTTTCTACTTCTCGCCTCAGGCCGCCGGGACACGCCTGGTAGCGGACGCAGTGCTCTGCTTCACGGTCGCGGCAGGGCTTTGCCTGGTGGCATGGCGCGAGAGGCCCGCGTGGGGGTGCGCGCTGGTGGGCGTCTTCGTGTTTATGGCGGCCAACCTGGAAACGAGGACCGACCTGGTTGTGGACTCCGGCCTCCTTTGCTGGGGGTTGCTTTGCATGGTCGAATCCGGGCGCCGGCTGACCTTCTCGGTGCTGGTGTTTGCCGCGCTGGCCGCGTTTGGCGCGCTGGCCAAGACTTCGGTTCTCTTCATGGTGGCTCCCAGTGTGGTCCTCCTGGCTGGCGGCTTGGTGGCGCGGGGACAGCCGCGACTGGGCGTGGGAATGGTGGCCATCTTCGGCGCCGGCATAGTCTTGGGGTGGATGGCCGCGGGACAAAACCTGTCGCACCTGGGCACGTATCTGACCAATGCGTTGGCCGTCGTTCAGGGATACAACCAGGCGCTGGCCTGGGAAGCCCTGCCACAAGCCAGCGCAAGCGGATTTGTGCTGATCGCGCTGGTTCTGGGCATGGTGATAATCCGCGGGCTGACCGCCTTCGAGCAGGGGGAGCAGCACATTGCGTGGCGCCGTGGGCTGGTGGTGGCCTGGGTCGGTTGTCTCCTCCTCCCGATTTGGAAACATGGTTTTGTGCGCGGGGATGCATATCATCTGGTCTATTTCTTTGGTTTTGCGCCCGTGCTAGCGCTGGCGCTGGAGGTTCTGCCGTGTGAAAACAGGGCCGCCCGGCTTTGGGCGCGCGGACTGGGGGCGGCTTGCTGCCTCGTGGCGATCTTTACGGTGCAATCCCTGTTTTTCGGGCCGGGCTGGAAATCACTGGCGCAGCCTGTCCGAGCCTTCAGCTACCATGCCCGTTGCCTGTTGTACGCGGGCGAGTACCAGCGGCGGATGAACGACTACATCGAGACCAACCGGCGCCGGACCCGGCTTCCGGAGTTCCGCAAGGTAATTGGCCGCGCCAGCGTGGACGTCTTTGGACAACAGCAGCTCTATGCCCTCCTCAACGACTTGAACTATCGGCCGCGGCCGGTTTTTCAGAGCTACGTCGCCTGCACCGCCCGCCTCATGAGCCTGAACGAGCAGTTCTATCTCTCCCCAGAGGCGCCGGAATACGTGATATTTGCCCTGGGGCCAACGGATCGCCGGTTTCCGCCCCTGGAAGACGCGATGGTGTTGCGGGACTTGCTGCTCAACTTCGAGCCCGCTGGCGCTGAAAGCAACTGCCTGTTGCTGAAACGCAAGTCTTTAGGTTCGCCTCGGCTGAAGTTGCTACGCGAAGGAACCGTGCGCCCCGGCGAGCAGATCAATTTGAAGGATTTTAGCGGCGCCGATCTTTGGCTGGAGATCAGCTTGGAACCGACTTTGCCTGGGCGGCTCAGGCAGTTTTTCTACCGGCCACCCACGGTCCGGTTGGCGGCGTGGGGGGAGTCAGCCAAGAGACCGTTGCTCCAGCGCCGCGCGCCGGCACCCATGCTGGCTGCCGGCTTTGTGGCTAGTCCGCTCCTCCAGCGGAACGAGGATATGCTGGCCCGATACAGCGGCAACCCCGCATCCCGACCCAGCGGCTATTCCGTTGAATTGCTGCCCGGCGAGGAGCACTTCTGGCAGAGCGCCGCTCGCTTTCGCGTGTTCGAAATCCTAGCGGCAGAGGGTCTGAGGGCTCCACGCTGAACGAATAACGTGGTCCGCCGGAGCCCGGGCTAAACTTCTACCGTCTCGCCAGGCTTTGGCTGAATAATCTTCATCCGGGGATGGCGCCTACGGAGCTGTTCTGCAAACCACATTCGGGAATCCTCTTCGCCGTGGCTCAGCAGCACCGTGCGAGGCTCGACCTCGCCGACGAAATCAAGCAGGTCCTTCCGGTCCGCGTGGGCTGTCAGGTCGAAGTCCTCGATTTCGCAGCGCCGCGTCACCTGGCCGGCGCTGGGGCTTAGGATGAACTTATCGCCGGGGCGGGAAGCTTTCAGGCGGCCACCCGGCGTATCGGGATCGGCATAGCCGACGAAGAAGATGGACTGGCGCTCGTCGCCGATCATGCGCAAGGCCAGGTCGTGAGCCGCTGTGTGCTCGCTCATCATGCCGGCGGTGATGACAAAGATGCGGCCCCCGCTGAGCTTCATCTTTTCGGCCTGCCCGGCTTCCAGCACGACCAGATTGAGCGCTTCGCGCAATTGAAGATTCGGATACTGGCGATGGGCGCGGTGTGATTCGAGGTCGTAGATTTCCGTGAACACGCGCCCCAGGCCGCCAATGTAAATGGGCTGGGGTCCGAGTTTGCCTTCGCCGATCAGCAGGGCCAGCAGGGCGAGGATTTCCTGGGTGCGCCCGAGGGCGAAGGCAGGAATGAGAATCGAGCCTTTGCGCGCCAGCACCCGTTCAATCGCTGCGCTCAGGCGCTCGATCTCGGTTTCTCGACTGGTTCCGGCCGGTCGCGCGCGATTGCCGCGAGTCGTTTCCATGAGGAGCACGTCCGCTTTCACGTCCTCGAAACGGGCGCCTCGCAGAATGGTTTGGTCATGGAAACAGACATCGCCGGTGTAAAAGAGGGTTTCCTTCTGGCCGCGCACCATGATGCCGGCGGAGCCGAGCGTATGGCCGGCGTCGTAAAACTCCAGCGTGGGGGACAGGAACCCGGCGCGGGTCTTGCGCACGGAAGCCCAATCCACCTCGCGGTTGTACTTGAACCCCTGGAACCGCGGGGCGATATCGTCCACCTCGTCGTGGCTGTAGAGCGGGCACTCCGTGAGGCCGAGTTCGTCGCGCTGCCGCTTCATGACGTTCACCGAGTTGTGGAGCACGCGTTCGACCAGGAAGTAGCTCAGCTCGGTCATCAGGACATGGGCCTGGGGAAAATAACGCAAGGCGATCGGCAAGGACCCAACATGATCGTGGTGACAGTGCGAAATCGCGATGGCGTCCAGTTCTTCCTTTCTGACCAAATCAAACCGCGGCAACCCCGCCCGCCCTTCGCGCCGAGGATGCATGCCGGCGTCCAGCAGCAGCCGGTGCCCCTCCACGTCCACGAACCACGCGGTGGCGCCAATCGCCGCGTCCGGATTCAGGTTCGTGATCCTCATTTCATCTGGTGGTAGCCGGCCGGCAACTCGAATTGTTTGGCCGCCGGCTTGCCGAGTTGGATTTGCGAGAAGCGCATCAACACCGTGTTCTCTTTCTCCTTGGTCTCGATTTGGACGGGGAAATCCCTCAGGTCGGCCGCATTCCAGGTCGTGGCTTCGAGGGCCGGCCCCTGAGCATTCTTAACCACCACCCGGTGCTTGACGCAAGCATGGCCGTCCACAGTTTCCTTGCCCACGGGCGTCTTTTCCATCTGGAGACCTTTCTCCCATGCCTCCACCTCCGCCGCGGCCAGCGGCATGCTGACGTAACCCTGCGCGGCCGGATAGAGGATCAACCTCGTCTTCTTGTCCGGCCGAATGATGCTGACCACGCGGTCCATGCCCATTTGCTTGAGGTTGGCCACCGCGCTCTCGGGCACGTCTTTGCTCTTGACCTCGGCCAGGTTGACCTCCAGGCGCACCTTGTTATCCAGCGCGGCGAGGGTCATCGGCATGCGGATCCACTCCTTCTGCGACTTGTCGAGCACCTGCGTATCAACTTTGGCGGTGAAGGCGGAGACGCTCCCAAAGAGTTTGAAAAACGCCGCGTTGAGGTCGGTCGGCGAACCGGCGGAGGGCATCTGTGCCAGCGTGGCGCTTTGCGCCAGCAACACCAGCGCGAGGACGCGATAAAATCTCATGTTCATGGAGTCCATTTTCTATGCGGAACTTACGGGGAACATAATCGTCTGGCTCAATAAGACCAGCACAAACTCTTTTCATTTGGTAATTGCCGGCGCTTGGCTTAAGGTAGTGCCGCACAAACAGCAAACGTTGACACTTCTCTGCGGTTATGACGCATACGAGACACGGGAACAAACTGCTGGCCCTGGCGCTGGCGCTGCCCTGGGCGCTACTGCTGCCGTTGCCGGCGCAAAAGGTGTCGGTCGTCGAGACGCCCCTCGCCAATGGTCTGCGGCTCTTGCTCGTGGTGCGCCACGACGAACCTACCATTGCGGGCGGCTGGGTGGCGCACGTCGGCAGCTCAAACGAACGGCCAGGCATCACCGGCATTGCGCATCTCTTCGAGCACATGATGTTCAAAGGAACGCCCACCATTGGCACCAAGGATTACCAGAAAGACCTGGGGATCCTCACCGCCCAGGAGCGCATCCGCGATGACATGCGCCGTGAAGAACGGCAGATGCGCGCCGAGTATCGCCGCGGCGTCATTGATGACCTGCAGAAGCCGGAAAACAAGACCCCGCGCTATCGCGAGCTGGAAAAGGAGTTCAACCGGCTCATTGCCGAGCAGCGCGAGATCCTCGTCAAGAACGAGTTTGACCGCATCTACAGCGGGGCGGGCGGCTCGGGCATGAACGCTTTCACCTCGGAAGATATGACCGCCTACTTCGTCAATGTGCCGGCCAACAAACTCGAGCTTTGGATGTGGATGGAGTCCGAGAGAATGCTGCATCCGGTCTTCCGCGAATTCTATGCCGAGCGCGACGTGGTGTTCGAGGAACGGCGCATGCGCACCGAGTCCACCCCGCTGGGCAAGTTCGAGGAGGAGTTCAGCGCACTGTTCTGGGAATCCTCGCCCTATGCCTGGCCCACGCTGGGCTGGCCGTCGGACATTCCCGCCATCTCCAAAGCGCAGGCCGATGAGTTTTACGGGATCTATTATTCGCCGCAGAACATTACGCTCATCCTGGTGGGCGACTTTGACCCCAGCCAGGCTGAGTCGCAGGCCCGGAAGTATTTCGAGCGCATCCCGCGCGGCGCGAAAACTCCGCCGGACGTGGGCACGCTAGAAGTGAAACAGGTCGCGGAGAAGCGCATGAATGCCGAAGCTGAGACCAACCCGCAGGTGGACATCCTCTGGCACACGGTGCCGTTCCGGCACCGCGATTCCTATGCGCTGGACATTCTGAGCGAGATTCTGGCCACGCGCACCGGGCGGCTCTACAAGGGGCTGGTGCTGGGGAGCGGCGTGGCCACCGAGACCTACGCCCAGCAGTCGTCCATGAAATGGGAGGGCTTCTTCAACGCCGGCGGCGAGGCGAAAGAAGGCCATAAACCCGAGGAAGTCGAGCGGGGCATCTACGACAATCTAGAAAAGTTGAAAACCGAGATCGTGCCGCCCGAAGAGCTGCAGAAGGTAAAAAACAACTTTGCGGCTGCCGAATACCGGAAGCTTTCGTCGAATTACCCGATCCTCATGCACCTGATTCGCAACGATGGCGAAGGCGACTGGCGCGAAATCAACGAGGCGGGCCCGAAAATCCAGGCTGTGACCGCTGCCGACGTGCAGGGCGTCGCCAACCGGTATTTCACGAAGGAAAACCGGGCCGTGGCCATTTACACGCGCAAGTCCGGCACGGCCAAGCCCAAACAACCGGTCGAGGAGAAGCCATGACAGTGGAAACCCGAAATCTAAATCTTAATGCAGAGACGCAGAGTCCGCAGAGGAGCGCAGAGGGGAAGCGACATGCCCGGAGCAAGAAGCTCAGATTTTCTTTGCGTTTCTCTGCGTCCTCTGCGTCTCTGCGTTTAATCCCGGCCTTTTCTTTCTTTCGGACTTCGGGCTTCGGATTTCGGGTTTTTTGCGCCATCACCGCCCTGGGTATCGCTCCCGCCTTTGCCCAAACTGCCATTCCCGACCGGCCCGAGAAACTGACCTATCCGCCGCTGGTCTATGAGCCGCCGGCCCCGGCGCAATTTCGCGTCCCGCTCAAGAGCGGCCCCATCGCCTACGTGGTGCCGGACCGTGAACTGCCGCTCGTCAACCTTGTCGTTTATGCGCGCGCCGGCTCGTATCTTGAGCCCGCCGGCAAAGAGGGACTGGCCGAGCTGACCGGCTATCTCCTGGCTCGGGGCGGTACGAAATCGAAAACGGCCGAGGCCCTCGAGGAACGCTTGGCCTTTCTGGCCGCGCGGCTCGAGTCCGGCATCGGCGAAAACCAGGGCAGCGTGAGCTTGAACTTGCTCTCGAAAGATTTGGATGAGGGCCTGGCCATCCTGCGCGAGGTCTTAAGCGCGCCGCGTTTTCAGGACGACAAGATTGCCCTGCGCAAGCAGCAACTGCTCCAGGCCATGCAACAGCGCAATGACGAGTCGGCCGCCATCGAAGGGCGCGAGCAGGGCTTTCTGGCCTACGGTGAAAACTTTTGGGCCAACCATTACTCGACGGCGGCCTCCGTGAACTCGCTCCAGCGCGGGGACCTGGAGAAGTTCCACCAGCAATGGTTTCATCCCGCCAATTTTGTCGTCGCCGCCAGCGGCGATTTCGACCGCGACCAGATGGTGCAGAAACTCGAGGCGCTGTTCGCCGACTGGCCATTCAAGGGCGAATCCCCACCGCCCATTCCGACCAACACCACCTTCGCCGCGGCCGGCGTTTACCTGGTTGATAAGGACGTCAACCAGGGTCGCGTGGCGATGATGCTCCCGGGCATCCAGCGCGACAACCCGGATTATTTCGCCGTCGTCATCATGAACGACATTCTCGGGGGCGGCGGCTTCACCTCCCGCATCATGAACCGCGTGCGGTCCGACGAGGGCCTGGCCTATGACGCCCACTCAATTTTTCAAGGCGGTGTCTATTATCCGCTGACGTTCACGGCGGGTTTTCAGTCCAAGTCGCGCACGGTGGCCTATGCGGCTTCAATCGTCTTGGATGAAATGCAGAAGATCGCCGCTGGGCCGGTGACCGATGACGAACTGAAGATTTCCAAGCGCGGGTTTATTGACCGGTTCCCGCGCATCTTCTCCACCAAATCCCAAACCGCCAACACCTTCGCGCAGGACGAATTCACCGGACGCTTCGCCGGCGGCCGGACTATTGGAAAACCTACCGCTCACAGATGGAAGCCATCGGCCAGGACGACGTGTTGCGCGTGGCGAAGAAATACCTGACGCCCGAAAAACTTGTCGTCCTCGCCGTCGGCCAAAAAGACCAGCTCCTGCTCGGCCACCCGGATCACCCGGTGAAGCTGCCTCAGTTGGCGGGAGGCCGCCTGACCGAGGTGCCGTTGCGCGATCCGTTGACGATGAAGCCGCTCAGCCCGTCCGCAGGCGCCAAGCCGCCCGCGCAGTAGGCCGGACAGGGGACCGAGCCCTTGCCGGCTCGTGCAACTTGCGGCAGGAGGGTGGGGACCACCGGAAAGCGATTCCCCCTTTGACCCCTGGAAACATCCAACAACCAACATCGAACGCCCAACATCCAATGACCGCCCAACGGGTGGCTGCTCGATGTTGGATGTTGGATGTTCTCCCCTTCGGTTCAGGGGTTCAATGCGCCAACAGGCTGTTTCGGGGAATTCTCACCCGGTCCACGCATCACGCATCACGCATCACGTTTCACGTTTCACTTCTCCATCCCGTACACCAGCACCTTGAAGCTGCCCGGGACTATGCTCGGGCGTTTCTTTTTGCCACCGGAAGGCTGTTCCGGCGCCGCCCCGAATTTGGCGCTTGCCAGGTAGATTCTGTGCGTCTTGGGGTCCAGTGCCATCGTTCGCGCGCGGGGCTCGGTCTTTAGCGTCTGCACCACGGTCAGCTTGTCCGGCGCGTCTTCGTGCGCAATCGTGACCGTGCCATCGCCGCAGGAGCAGAACGCGAGTTCCGTGCCCCGGTCAAACTTGGTCGCATCCACGCCCTGGCCAATGGGCACGCTGGCAACCACCTTGCCGTTCGTGCTGTCCATCATCACCATCAATTTGTTGCCGCAGCCCAGGAATAGCCGGTGATGCTCCACGTCAATCGCCATGCCCGACGGCTCCTCACCCGGCGCGATCGGCCACGTTTCTACCACCTTGTGTGTTTTGGTGTCAATCACCGCAACCTGGCTCTTGTCTTCGAGATTGTTATAGACCCGCCCGGCCCTCACGTCCACCACGGCAAACTCCGGCTTGCCGGACAGCGGGATGGTCGCCACCACGTTGCCGGTCTTCGCCTCAAACACCGTCGCCGAGCTTCCGCGCCCGTTGAACGTATAGACCTCTTCCTGCCCCTCGTTGTACAGAATCGCGTCGGGATTCGCTCCGGTGTCCACCTTGGAAAGGGTCTTCAGTGTTTTCAGGTCAACAATGCTCGCCTTGTTCTCCTGGCCGTTGCTGGAAAAGCCGCGGTCGAGCTTGGGCGCAATCGCGAAGCCGTGGACCCCGGGAGTATCGGTGATCTCACCGACAACTTCATTCTTATCAATGTCAATCACCACGATCTTGGTG
>Ga0182021_10002451_pt1 | contig 21673 bp, 16 predicted proteins | sample 612E3MmetaG_FD_120493 | JGI IMG/M metagenome (GOLD analysis project Ga0182021, IMG submission 120493) | Permafrost microbial communities from Stordalen Mire, Sweden - 612E3M metaG (Illumina Assembly) | ecosystem: Environmental > Terrestrial > Soil > Wetlands > Permafrost | place: Sweden... | reverse complement strand
GGACTCGGTCAGCAGCGACTTCATCTGCCCCGGCACGCGCAACGTCTTCTCGACCAGCGAACTCGACATGAGCACGCCGTCGGAAGCCCGGTGCACATCGGTGCGGAACAGGAAATGTCCCAGCATGCGCACACGGGACGGCGCGGATACCGCCGGCGGACAAAAGCGCGCCTGCACCCGGATCTGCAGCTTCTCTTCTCGCGAAGCATTGGCAAAGTAGTAGATGCGACGGTGCTGGGCGGCCAGGCAGGCGACCAGCGGCTCGGACAGCGGGGCCAGCAAGCGCTCGCGCAAGTAACGCCGCTCGCCCGAGGCCATGATGGCGGGGATCCGGGCGCAGTACACGACACCCGCTGCGTTGAGGTCGGTCTCAGGCTGGATCGCGTACTCGAAAGTGGCGGGTTGCGAATCGTGGGACAGTTCTGCAGCGCCCGACCAATCAAGGAAGCCCTCGATCGCCCCGGAGCGTTCGACCGCGAGGTGTTCGGCGACCCCGGCCGGCATGGCGGGCAGTTCGGGCACGGGCCGTTCCAGGAATGCGCGGGGCGTTTCCAGCTTGGCCCAGGTCCCCCCGTTGCGCGTGATGAATCCGTGCGTGACATAAGCCCAAGGCCTGCGGCCGCGCGCAAGGTCGCCGCGAGCCTGCACGGCCTGTAATTCCTCCCCGGGGATGGGCTGGCTGTCGAAGAGAAAGATGCCTTCCACCAGCTTGTGGCCGTACACCCCAATGCGCTGGCGGAAGCAGAGGTCGGCACCCTCGTCGAATTCGTCCCAGCCGCGGCCGGCAGGCAGGCCCAGCTCGAAACTAATCATCGAGATGTGCAGGCGCTCGCCGGCCTCGCTCACCACGGCGTTTTCGGGCTGGGCCGCCAGGGCAGCCACGGCCTGCCACTGGAAGGCGCCCAGTTGCTTGATGATGGGCTCCTCACCCAGTCCGCCGGGCGCGAGGTGGGGCATGCCCACGTGCAAACGAAACTCACTCCATGTGGTTTCAGTCATTTCGCGGAACCACTCGTGCGGCTTTCGATCTCTCTTGCCAGCGCCGCGATGGTGCACAGCCTGCCGACGATGTCCATCTCATCGATGCGCACACCGTACCGGCGCTCGATCTCGGTCAACAACTCGGTGGCGCTCAGCGAGTCGATGTAACCGCTATCGAGCAGGTGGGCGCGGACGTCGAGACTCTCGGGCGGGATGTGGTCGCGCGAGATGCGCGACACCGTCACCCGCAACATGTCCAGCGCGGCGCCGGAGCCGGGTGACTCCACCGCGGCTGGTGACGTGGTCACAAAATCGGACTTGGCAGGACTCTTTTTGCTGGAAAACCACATGTTGCGCAAGCCGATCGGACAGATGATGCTATGTTTGCTGTCGTTCCGTCAATCGTCGCCAGCAATCCTGCGGGCTCGGGCTGCGGTCCCGAGGCTTCCATGAAAGACCCCGAAACGCCCCCTGTCGTCGCGCCGCTGCCCAGCGGCAGCCAGCCATCCTATGAAACGGGCGCCCTGCGGCTGGCGCTCGGCCTTGCGCCAGGTAGACCGTTCAACCTCGGCACCCTGCTCTCCGATCGGCTGTGCGAACAGGGTCACGGCGGCCGACTGGCGCTGGTCTGGGAAAACCACGGCGGGCTGCGCAAGGACTTCACCTTCGATGATCTGCGCCGGTACAGCGACGTCTGGGCGGCAACCCTGGCGGATCTGGGCATCGTCGCCGGCGATCGCGTCTGTCTCTTCCTCGATCGCGTGCCGGATCTCTACTTCGCCTTCCTGGGCATTCTCAAGCTGGGCGCCGTGGCCCAACCTCTGTTCTCGCAATTCATGGCCGACGCGCTCGAGGTCCGCCTGGCCGACGCGGATACCCGGGCGGTCATCACCACCGCCCGACATGTCGAGAAGGTGCGTTCGGTTCGTGCGCGACTGCCGGGGCTAGCATGGGTGATCCTCACCGACGTCAAACCGGGCGCCGCACCCGTCCTTGGTGCGGGGGAAACGGCAATGAACGCCGAGAGTGCGCCCGCCCGAGCCTTCACCCCATTTCCGGCGAGCGACGACAGCCCCTCGCTTCTGCACTACACCTCGGGGACCACGGGCCGTCCCAAGGGCGCGCAGCACGTGCACGGCTCGGTGCTGTCGCAGTTTGCGACCACACGCCACGTCCTCGATCTGCGCCCCGAGGATGTCTACTGGTGCACCGCCGATCCAGGCTGGGTCACGGGAACCTCTTACGGCATCATCGGTCCGTGGGCGGTGGGCGCGACCCAGGCCGTCTTTGAAGCGGGGTTCTCCGCCCCGCGCTGGTACGATTTCATCGCGCGCCACCGCGTGACAGTATTCTACACCGCGCCCACGGCCATCCGCATGTTGATGAAGTCACCGCCCCCCGCTGCGGAACAACTCGTCAGCCTTCGCCACATGTGCAGCGTGGGCGAGCCGCTCAATCCTGCGGCAGTCCTGTGGGCCGAAAAGACCATGGGGCGGCCCTTTTACGACACCTACTGGCAGACCGAGACAGGCGCCATCATGATCTCCAACGTCCCCGGACTGCCAATCAAGCCCGGCTCCATGGGCAAGCCGGTTCCCGGCACCGAGGCGGCGATCCTCGACGCCCAGACCCACCGGCCCATCACCACGCCCGGTGCGGCCGGACTGCTCGCCTTCCGGCCGCCCTGGCCGTCCATGTTCCGCGGCTACTTCAAGGCCGAGCAGACCTATAAGGGCAAGTTCGTGGGCGGGTACTACCTGACCGGCGACCGCGGCAGCGTGGACGGCGACGGCTACTACTGGTTCGTGGGCCGCGATGACGACGTCATCAACACCGCGGGGCACCTGGTGGGACCGTTCGAGGTCGAGAGCGCCCTGCTGCGACACCCGGCGGTGGCCGAATCGGCGGCGGTGAGTAAGCCCGACCCGACCTACGGCGAGGTGGTCAAGAGCTTCATCGTGCTGCGGCCCGGGCACCCCGGCAGCGACGAGTTGAAGCTCGACATCATGAATTTCGTGCGCAAGCATCTTTCACCCCTGGCCATGCCGCATGCCATCGATTTTGTGGACAAGCTGCCCAAGACCCGCAGTGGCAAGATCCTGCGCCGCATGCTGCGCGCCCAGGAATGGGGCGAGCCGGTCGGCGATCTCTCGTCGCTCGACGACTAGCAAAGCCGAGAACACGCCATGCCTGATGATCAGCAGATTGCGCAAACCATCCTGGACTACATCACGCGCGAATATGCGGACGCCTTGCAGGGCGCGCCCATCGATCCGAACACGCCGCTCATCTCCTCGGGGCTGATCGATTCGTTGTCGATGGTGTCGCTCAAGATGTTCCTGGATCAGACGTACTGCGTGCGCATCCCCGACGCCGAGGCCAGTGCCGAGGCCTTCGACAGCGCGAGCGCCCTGGTGGCGCTGCTTCGCCGTCTCGGCGTGAAATAGCTAGCGAAAAAGCACGCGCTCGGCAATCGAGCGCGCCTCGGGATCGTAGGGATCGATCGCGAGCGCGCGTCGTAGCCATTCCCCTACTCGTTCCGGCTGGTTTTCGGCGGACGCGATCTCGGCGAGCAGCGCCAGGCTGCGCACGTCACGCGGGTCCTGTAGAAGGAGGATGCGCGCCAGCGCCTCGGCGGCCCGAAGCTCTCCCGCGGCAAAGTGGGCGCGCGCACGAAGCTGAGCGGCAGGCCGCGAATCCAGAGCAGCCAGCACATACTCGGCCTGGCGGGACTGCCCGAGCACGACGAGCAAGCGCGCCAGGTGAAGACGCGCCGCCTCGAGAAGCTCCGTGTGGCTGCCGAACCGCGCGGCAAGTTCATCCAGGATCGACTCGATCGTTGCGCGCTCGCCGAGCGCCAAGCCGCGACCTTCGCGCAGAAAGAGCACCTCGTAGCCGTCGGTGTATGCGAGCCGCCAGTCGGGGGAGCCAGCGAGACGCCAGATGAGGCCGAGATAACGATCGGGATAGGCCGTGGTCAGCACGACCGCGCTGAAATTTTGCCGGGCGTCCAGCGCGTCGAAGCGAGCGGGGTCGTCGAAAAGCGCGAGGTAGTCGGCATACTCCTGCGCGGTGTGCAGCACGAGGCGCGTGTCGATATAGGGCCGCAGAAGCGGAACCGCGAAGCTGAGGTATCCACCGTGTTGATCCGCAGCGAACACCGGACCTGACGCGCGCATACCGGCCAGCCGACGCGCCGACTCGACGGGAAAATGGAATGGGGTCAGACTGCCCGGGGCGGGCTCGCGGCTCTGCATAAGGCCGGCAAGCGCCAGTTCACCGCCGAGCAGCGCCGCCAGCACGGCGGTCCCGCCGTACCTGCGTGGTCGCGTGGGAAGCCTGCCGGCCACCGTCCGCAGCGCCAACAACCGCAGGCCGGGCGCTAGGGCGATCCCGGCAATAGGCGCGACCACCCAGTAGAAGAGGGGCAGATTCCGATTGGCCAACAGAGCCGGCGCTAGAAACGTGGCAATAGCAAGCAGGTGCGCCAGGTGGAAGCGCGGGCGTGCAAGCGCGATGGCGGCGGCCAGGAGACCAAGGACCCATTTGAAATGCCAGACCAGCTCGGGCGCGGTTCGCTCCAGGACAAACGGTGGAATGTTCTCCGCGACTTCGCTGCTGAAGACGTTGCCGCGGCCATGGGTGATGCGCGCGAGCAAGCGCAAGGGAAGCACCACCGCATCAAGGCCGTAGGGAGTGACGAACGAGGCCAGCACACACAGACCAAGCACGAACGCGAGCGGGCGAACCGAGGAAGCCTCCTCGCTCGCAAAGGGCCAGCGGCGAAACCCGCGCGTCGAGAGCCAGGCTCCCGCGAGATACATCGCAACCAGCAGGGGGCCGAGCAGTGCCAGTCCCTGGCAGTTGCACCAGACGATCTGCGCGAGCGGCAGCACGACCCACGCCCATCTCGCACGTGTCGGTTGCGTGCGCAGCCGTTCCAGGGCCAGGAGGAAAACCGCCAGAAGGACCAACGTGACGATCAGCGGACGCAGCGGCACGAGATGGCGATCGACTATCAGCCCGCCCAACACTGCGACCGCGCATACGCCCCGGGCAAGGGCGCCGCCCGAATTCTCCGCCACGAGGACAAGGAGCATCGCACCGCCGGCAACCAGCGCCGCCTTGGCGATGGCAAGCCCTGTGAATCCGGAGAGCGCATACAGGGCGTAGGCGCCGATCTGGAAAAGCCAGTGCACGTCCACCCAGGGCCGGCCCGCCGCGCTCAACGTGAAGGGATCGAAGCGCAACAAGGCCCGCTGATGCAAGATCTCTCGCCCGGCAGCCAGGTGCCAGTAGATGTCTCCGTCGGAGATCGGGCCCAGCGAAACGACGAAGGCCCCCACGGCCACTGCTGAGAACAGCAGCAGCCTTGCCGCCAACTGCCAGCCGGTCACCGTCGCCTGGTGAGAATCAGAGTCGGCCGAACCGGCGGACATTCAACGAACCCGCGAGAACGAACCCGAGACTATTTCCAGGGGAACCAGTTGTTGGATTGCATGAGCGCAATCACACGCGCTGCCCAGTCTTTGTGGCCCTGCAAGTCGAAGTGGTGGTTGTCCTGCATTTCGATGCCGTCGGTGGGAACCAGCACCAGATTCGAAATCAAGCCCGGAAGCTGCTTGATGAGCGGCACCATGACGGTGCCATATGCGCCCGTAATGGCGTACTGGCCCGTCGCGTTCTGCTCGTAGTTGCAGAAGAGAACCGGAAGATTGGGCTCGCCAAGGTCGGAACGAATGTCGGAAACCAGCTGCACAACACGGGACGGGAAGCCGGGGACCAAATTGGACGCCAAATGTTCGCCGTCGGTGACCCCCAGCATGATGACGATCGCCCCAAAGGTGACGTTGCCCTTGAGCTGGCCCGCCCAGCCCATAAAGATGGGGTAGTAGGACCCAGACTTCTGGTAGTCCACGGTGGTCGCTGAGCCCTCGCCATAGCCGACCGAGATGAACTGGACATCGCTGGTGGTTGCGACCGCGCCCCTAGCAGAATGCAATATTGCCATGCCCGGCCCGGCAGAGGTGTATCCGGCCTGGGGTGCCGTCGGTTCCTTGGCAAGGGCGAAGCTGCCCTTGTAGCTCCAGAGTCCGTCTTCAGTGTTGAAGAAATAGGAATTCAGGCTGGTCGGCGTGGTGGCTGCCCCGCGCATGTTTGAGTGGCCGAAATGGATGAAAACAACGGCCTTGTCCTTGGGCACGAACTTGCCGTTGATGGTCACGCCCGCGCCGCTCGCGCCTCCGCCACCACTGCTGCCGCCCGTGCTGACCCCACCGGTTCCCGTGGACTTGCCGCCCGTGCCGCTCACGCCGCCACTTGTGGTGGTTTGTCCACCGCTGCTTGCTGTTCGACCACCAGTCGCCGCCGTCTGCCCGCCGCTTGCGGTGGTCTGCCCGCCGCTGCCTGCCGTTCGACCGCCAGTTGCCGTCGTCTGCCCGCCGCTTGCGGCGGTTTGCCCACCGCTGCCTGCCGTTCGGCCACCACTTGCCGTCGTCTGCCCGCCGCTTGCCGTCGTCTGTCCGCCCGTTTCTGTCGTCTGCCCGCCGCTTGCGGTGGTTTGCCCACCGCTGCCTGCCGTTCGGCCACCGCTTGCTGTCGTCTGTCCGCCCGTTTCTGTCGTCTGCCCGCCGGCTGTCGTGGTCTGCCCGCCGGCTGCCGTGGTCTGCCCGCCGGCTGCCGTGGTCTGCCCGCCGGCTACCGTGGTCTGCCCGCCGGCTGCCGTGGTCTGCCCGCCGGCTGCCGTGGTCTGCCCGCCAGTTACCTGGGACTGGCCACCTGACCCGGCCCTGCCGCCGGATCCACCAGACTCGCGCTGGAGACCGCAAGCAAGCCCCACGAGAGCGGCCAGGACAAGGCCGACGGCGCCGAGATGCGTGAGCCGCCTACTAGGATCTCGCTGAAAAGCGCCCGTGTTGGTCATTTCTTCTGCCGCGTCTATTCAGCTACCAATAGGAGTTCGGGGCTCCCACAGCCAAGAATTGCTCAAAAAACTTCATCACGTCGGGCTCGTCAAAACGGTGCTGCCGCAATTCCAAACGAAAGCGTCCAGGGCAGAAGTCGCCATGCGGATCGAGGTAGTCCATTCTCATCTTGTGTGACGCCGTCGTAGCCGTACGGGATGGATGCAGCGATGAGCAGGGCGATCCAGGGGGTAGACCACTCGAGCGAAAGGTTCGCGGCCATGCTGAAAAGCGGCGTGGTTTGTGCCGCGTCCTGATCCTTGTCGTGACCCGTGAATCCGGTCACGGAAAGTCCGAAGGCCGGCACGAGAGGTCCCAGAAAATAGCCCGCGTATCCGTAGAGGGTGCCACTCGGTGCGCGGTAGTTGTGTATCTCGTTTTTCCCGCCACGCCAGGCCGCAGCGCCCCCCAAAACGACCAGTCCCCACGCCTGGTCCAGGGTCTGATCCAGGATGAGCGAGGCCGTCGGCTCTCCGAACCCGATCTGTTGACTCTGATTGATGGGCGTTCCTCCAGAGGTGAAACGCGCGTCGTAGACCCCGGTAGGAATTCCGACAATGCCTGTCAGCAACAAGGAGTTGATCCGCCCCAGTTTGCGCGTTGCAAGGAGATTGATGTCGCCAAGGCCGCTATTGCTGTAGTCGACGGCAGGCACGCCAGATCCCCCAACGCGGGTCGGATCCACGAGGTACTTGTACACGAGTGGCAGGTTGACTCCGACGCTCCACTTCTCGCCGATGTCGGTCGTAATCAGGGTATTGAAGAAGAGATTGTACTCAGGGTAGCCGGGCTCGCCGAGCTTCGTGTAGGTGACTTGTTCTTGCACGTTGAACAGACCCCCGGTCACATTGCGGCCGATCCATTTGAGTCCCACGCTGGAGCCTCCGCCCGAACCAGCGCCGCAGCCGCCGACAGTCTGCCAACTCGCCACGAGACCGCCCGGCTCCTCGACGCGTACCACAAGTGCAAGATCCGGGGTCCCCGTGAGGCCGGCGCTGCACGAAGCCGCCAACTGCGCACTCGAATCCTCCACAGCGCCAAGCCCTTCGAGCCGAGACAAGACTCGCGAGGCTTCCCACCTCTGCAAGACGGCTGGGCCGAACGCGATCGAAACGAGCGCGAGGGCAACGAAGGTGGAGAGCCGAAGGTGCTTCATTCGAGGCTGCTGCGCAACCGTGTTCGTACCTTGTCGAAAACCACACTAACACAGAGGTTGCCGAGCTGGCCGCGTATTGTCAGTTGGCATGGACGATCTTGCGGGCTAGCATGGTCGCCCTGAGGTACAGCTCGTGACAGTACAACGTTGGTCTGCAGCTCTGTCGTTGCTCGTCGTGTTCATCCTGCCTCGATCGGCTTCGGCGGTTCCGCCCGCCGATGGCTGGGTAATCTGGCACTCCAACCGGCAAGAGGCCCGCGTTGAAGTCTACCGAGCGCACGCGGATGGCAGCGAGGTCACGCGCATGACACAGACGGGAGGCTTGGTCCCCGCCTGGTCTCCCGATGGCCGTTGGATCTCCTACTCTGACGATGCCGGCACGGTCCACCTCATGCGTCCGGACGGCAGCGAACCGCAAACGCTGGCCACGGGCGTCATGATCTTCTGGAAGCACGACAACTCGGGCTTGGTGATCCAACAGGGAAGCGACTACAACCTCTTCGACCCGGAAACCAAGGAAAGCACGCTGCTGTTTCGCACCGAGGACTTCCCGCAGTTCAACGGCACGACCTTCGGACCGATGAGTATCACGCACGATAACCACTACCTGCTGGTGGGTTCGCACCTGTACATCAACGGGTACACCGGCGCCAATGGCTCCTTCACCTCGGAGTACTCGGCCCTGATCGTTGACCTGCTCCACAAGGACAAGACGTATTTCCTCGGCTCCGGCTGCTGGCCCTTCTCGCCGCCCGCGGGGGATCTGGTCTTCCACATCTGCGCCAACTGTCCCACCCATCCCGATATCTACCGGATGAGCCTGGCCGACCTGGCCACGCGCAGCTCGTACGCCCCCGAGGTGGCCCACGCCGACGCGGACTGGGGCCATGAGTACAACCCGAGCGTATCGAACGACAACCGGTGGATCGTGTACATGGCGTCGGCCGGCTGCCACCAGGGCGCTGACTGCGACTACGACATCTGGTTGCACCAACTGGGAGCGGATCCGAGCGAGCGCTCGCGCGTGACCGAGGACCCCTCCTTCGATGGCTACCCCCAGATGTATGTGGGACCGCTGTGGCAGCCGGTCAGCCAGCCCCGCCTCCTGCTCACGCCAGGATACCTGACCTTCTATGCCAGCGCGGACGCCCTGCCGGCCGCACAGACGGTCAAGGTGAAGAACACCGGGGGCGGTACCCTGGGCCCGGCGGTCGTGACGCCCGATCCGTCTGCGCCATGGCTGGATGTCGCGCTGGATGGCACCGGTGCGATCATCTTCAGTTTGAACGGCGACGCCATCACCCAGGGCACCCAGCGGGCGACCGTGACTGTCACCGTCGATGGAGCCCTGGGCTCACCGTTCAGTGTGCCGGTCACCCTGAACGCCGACGATAGCTTCCCCTATCCGGAAGGCGGCGCACCCGAAGACGGCGAAATGGAGGCGGGCGCGCCTGAAGAAGCCGGGCCCGATTTCGGTGCAGCAAATCCCGACGCGGCGGCCGGCGCCGTCAGCGTCAGCGTCAGCGGCGGCGGCTGTGGCTGCGCGCTGGGAGGCGTGTCCCGGATTGCCGCGCCCCTGTCGCCGCTGGCCCTTGCGCTCATCGCCCTGTGTCTGCGGCGACGCAGACGCTAGCCGGCCACTCGTTCAGACTTCAACGAAGATGAGTCAGACGACGATCAAGGAATGAAGATGTCGGGCCATCGATCGTTGGCCGAGTGGAAGGTCAGCCTTGCAGCCCTGATCCTGGCGCTGGCCGCGATCGCCCTTGTGCCCGTCGGCGATCGCATCCTGGCCCGGCGTCACGTGCGGCAGCAGGTGCGTGCGCTGGAACGCGCGGCTGCGGCCAGACAAGCATCGCGCGCCGTTCGTGCCGTGTCCGGTGGGCCGCGCCCTCTGCTGGCCGTGCGCGAGGAGATCCCGCTGGCTAGCTGGGGCAACATCGGCGGGTGCGGGGCCGGGGGCGGCTCGGCCAGTACGCCAGGCGGCGGCATCAAATGGGTTGGGCGCAACGTGACCGGTGGCCTACTGGATGTCCAGTGCCTGCCCAGCGAGACCGAGGCGCATGGCAATTGGTTCTCAACCGTGTCGACCCGTTTGGGTGTCAGCCCGGCCCAGCGCTGGGGACTGGCCCTGTACGCGCCGGTTCTTTACAAGGTTGGCGACGTGACCGTGTTGGGCCAGACCAAGACGGCTCGTATTGCAGGCTTCGGCGATTTGAGCCTCGAGATTTCGCGCAAGCTCGGCCCATCCGAGTCGCACTATCTGGCGCTGATTGGCAGCGCCCCTGTGGGTGCCCACGATGCCATTCGGCAAGGGATCGTTCTACCCCAGCGCCTGCAGCTAGGCAGCGGCGTCCTCGGCGCCACCGCGCAGTATCAGTACACGCGGGACCGCGACTGGGGCCTGATGCTTCTGGGCGGCACGGTCAGCTACGGGGGCTGGGAAAACAGCATCGGCGACTGGCGTGCGCCCAGCGCGACCGCCAGCGCGCATGTGGGCTATCTGTGGGGTCCGCTGGTTCCGTCCGCCGGTCTGACCCTGTTCGGCAAGCCCGTGCACGATCGCGAGCGGGGGGCGAGCCGATCCGAGAGCAGCGACCCTCTGGTCATGCTGGTGCCGGCCTTCGGGCTTGAATGGTCCAGCGACTGGGTGGCGTTCTTCCTGGGCGGAACGCTCGGGCTGTCGTACCACGGTCTGGAAAGCACGACGGTAGGACTGGGTGTTTCGTCGTCGCTTTTCTAGCGGAGATGGTCACCGCGCGGCCGGCACCAGGTCGCGCTGGATCTGGTCGAGAATCTGTCGCGCCAGGGGATGGAACGGATCCACTTCCAGCGCCCGCTTGACCAAGCCCAGCGCAGCCTGGCGATCGCCACGCTCGTGGAACAGCAGGGCCAGCAAGCAGAGGCTTTCGATCTCGTCGGGCTGGCGGGCGAGCAGCGCCCCTGCCATCTGCTCGGCGCGCGCAGTATCGCCGGCTCGGTACGCCACGCGCGCGCGTTGCGCGGCTGCCGTGTTTCCCGGTAGCACGGCCAGCAGTTCCTCGGCCGGGCCCGTGACGCCGATCTCGGCCAGCAATCGCGCCAGATGCAGTCGGGCCCGATCGTGGACCAGGGGTTGCGATCGGTAACGCATTTCAAGCTCGCGGCCTATCTCGCGCACGGTTCGGGGCGCGGCCAGGTCTAGCCCGCGGCCGGACCAGCGCCCGTCCTCGTCGTGAACGAACAGCGTCTGGGTTCCGTCCGTGTACAGCAGGCGCCACGAGGGTTGGTGGTAGAGCCAGGCGACCAGCGGCAGAAAACTATCGGGGTAGGCGGTGGGCAGGATCACCGTGCGAATCCCGTGGCGCCGGCGATAGGCGTCGAAGGTCTCGGGGTGCTCGCCTAGCGCGAGATGCTCGGCATACTGCTGGGCCGAACGGAGCACCAGCCTGCCATCCATCATGGGGCGCCCGTCGGGATACAGCCGCCAAGCCAGATAGCCGCCATAGCGGTCAGAGCAGAAAATGGGCCCTGCCGGCAGCCGGTACGACAGGAAGCGATCCACGGCCTGATCGGGGACGCGAAACGGGGCCAACTCGTCGATGGGCGGCTCGCCGCGCGCTTCGCGCGCACGAGCGAGAACCATCGCGACCAGACCGATGGACGCGCCCACGACCAGTAGGCGCCGCAACCAGCGGACCCAGCGCGCGCGCTCGGGGCTGGGCACAGCAGCGACGGGCAGCAGGGTCGCCAGATTCTCTGCCACGATCGGCCCCGCGACCCACAGGAAGAGCAGCACGTTGCGGTTCGCCATTAGGGCCAGCCCGAAGAAGACCGTGGCCAGGCACAGTCTGGGAAGCGCCAGCCCGCGTGTGAGAGTGGGCAAGAACGAGAGGAAAGTGAGCGCGGCCAGTCCCTTGAATGCAGACAGCACGCCCGGGCGAGTGCGCTCGAGCAGCCAGGGGGCGACATTCTCGCTGACCTCGCGCGAGAACACCTGGCCGGCAACCGCGTCGATGCGGCCCAACAGCACGAAGGGAAGGCGCAGCCCCTGCAGGCCGTAAGGCGTAACCGCAGAAACCAGCACCAGCAATGGCACTAGGCCGGCCAAGCCCAACCAGATCCGACGAGGCGGGGCCGGTTGCAACGCCACACCCCGAACCCGGGAGGCCAGTGCCGAAGTGATCGCGTCGCCGACGACAAAGCAGCCAACAAGGACTGGCCCCAACAGATAGAGGCCCTGCAGGTTGGCCCAGATCACCTGGACCGGGATTAGCAGAAAAGCCCAACCCAGACGACCCTCGCGCCGCACCCGCTGCACGATGAGCAGCATCAGCGTCACCGCGACCAGCGTGAGCACGGTGGGCCGCGCCAGCATCAGGTGGCGCGCCGGAAACAACATGCCCACCACCGTGACCGCAGCGGGCAGCCACAGCGGGCGCGCCAGCCGAGCGCACAGGGCCCGCACCCCCAGGCCAACCCCCAGACCGACGAGCGCGATCTTCGCCAGCACCAGGGCCACGATCCCACCCGAGCGATGCAACAGATACACCAGAACCTGGAACAGCCAGTGAACATTCACCCAGGGGCTGCCAAAGGTGTCAGCGGCAAAAGGATCGGTGAAGATCAGCCGGTGCTCGTGCACCATCAGGCGCCCAGCGGCCAGGTGCCACCAGATGTCGGTGTCCATGAGCGAAAAACAGGCGGCGTACCCTGCCACGGCAGCCGCCAGCGTCGCGACGACCCAGGCCTGCACAATCTCGTGTCGCTGGCCGCGCATGCCGGCCGTCAGCGGGGCCGCCGTGCGCGACGGCGACGCCCGATCGCTGCTGCGGTCAGGGCCAGCGCCACCAGCCACCCGCCTGCCGAGCCGGCGCCAAAGGATCCCAGGGCGCACACGAAACCGCCCCGATCAGGCAGAAGGCCACTCTTCGGCTCGTCAACCACCACCGTGACTTGCGCCTGCACCGGCCCGCCCAGACCACGCGCGGTCAGCACATAGGCCGTCGCGACCATCGGGCTCACCTCGCGCGATCCCGATGGATCCGCGCGCACGCCATCCAGATCCAGCGTGGTGGCGTTGCTCACCTGCCAACTCAAGACCGTGCTGCCACCCTTGGTGATCCGCGGCGGATTCGCCTGGAAGAGATCGATGCTCACCGGCTGCGGACTCGGGTTCACGACGATGGACAGCGTGCGTGTTTCGCTGTCGCTCACCAGCGAGCTCTGCGCGGAGAGGGTGTAGTCCGTGGTGACCGCGGGCAAGACATCCAGGCTGCCGTCGGTGAGCACCGGCGCGCCGTCCAAAGACACGCGATCCGCACCGAAAGTGCTCCAAGTCAGGGTCACCGCCTCGCCGGGCGCCACAGTGTAGCTGGAGGCATAGAATTCGGCGATGGCAGGCTGGGGCGGGGGCGGCGGCCCCGGTGTCCCCACCCACAGATGCGGCCAGCCGTTGAAGCCATCGGAGGTCAAGGCCTGCCCCGCGCCCGCCGTCATGCTGGCCGTATCCAGCGGGTGGATGTACAGATCGTAGCGACCCGCATTGTGATCACTGTCGGTGCCCTGCGCGTCCAGTACCCACTTCTCGTCGGAGGAAATGCCGGGGTGGTAGGCCAGATAGCCTGCCGATAGCGGAGGGATCAGCAACCCGTCCACTGTGCGGTCAGCCGCCAGCGGGCTTGACCCCCATCGGATGCCCAGGTCCGCGCCCGCGATGATCGCGAAAGCGCCGCTGGGTGCGACGAAGGGCATGCACCCGATCGATCCGGACTGCGCCAGCAGGGAGGACTGGAGCGGGGTCACGACGAACGCACTGACCCCGTTCTGGGTCGCGCCGCCGCGTGTGCGTCCGGCGAACCAGCTCTCGTCGGGCGCCACGAAGCACTCGTTCAGCTCCGCGTACTGGGGGAATACGTCCTTGGTCGTCAGCCAGACTTGCCTGCGCACGACCAACCCGTGCTCGTCCAGCTCGACGCGCACGATCCGGCTCTGGGTGCCATCGGCCTGGTTGTAGAACAAGACCCCGTTCCGACCCCAGCTTGGCCAGGCACCGTCGTCGTCAATCTTGATCTCCTTGCGTCCCGCATCGGCGCCATAGATCGAAACAATGGTGGGTCGCCACAGGGTGAAGTCATGATAGTCCGAGCCGCCCGGGAACTTGGCCTTCGCGTACGCCACCCACTGGCCGTCGGGGCTGATGCGCGCCTCTACGTCCTCGCCCGAGGTCAGGGTCTGCTGGTCTTCCATGCCGGGCAGGGTCATGCGAACGACCTTGCGGCTGGCCGGATCGTCAGGCGTGCCTCTCGACCAGACCAAATATCCTTGCGGAAGCTCGGCCCGCACTGCGGCCGGCGCGAGCAACAGCCCGAAAAGGATGAATCCCGGCAGCGAAACTGGCCGTATCACGGGAGCGACTGTATCCCCCCGGCGACCAAGATCACGTTCTCCTGCCCGGCGGAATGGCGCAGCACCACGAACGGGTAGGTGATGGTCCCCAGATTCGGCACGTCGAACGGCTGGCCGATGTAGCGTTCGACGTGCGCGCCAGTGGTGGAGTACAGCTCGTTGAGACTCTTGCTGACCTCAATGCTCAGCCCGTGAGTCGCGAACGTGGTCTTGGTATAGGTGTTGACCAGCGCATTCACGATCTCGCTTGTGTAGTGCGCGCTGGCCACGGCGGCGTAGATCTCCCTGCGCCCGTCGCCATCGTCGTCGGTAATGCCGGCGCCCAGTTGTACGAAGTTCTCGAACACCACCTTGACCCACAGCTTGTTCGTGTTCGGATCCAGGAAGACCTTCTCGATGTCCTGCGGTCGGATGGCGTTGCCGCCCCAGCCCTGCTGGCGCACCGCCACCCCCACCAGCTTTAGCGTGACCGACTTGGCCGGGTCCCACTCTGTCAGCCAGTTGATCATGGAATTCCAGATCATGTAGTTGGTGGGCTCGGCGGGTCCCAGCGGTGTGTCCTTGATCGAGTCGACAATGCTGGTCAGGTCCAGAGCCTCTTGCCCCTGGTTGGGACCGCTGCCAACTGGGAAGGTGAAGCCGGTTGCGCTGCCCCCGGCTATTGCGGGCTGGGGCGAAGGCACAAGCGGTGGCAGGGCGTCGGTGTTGCGGTACAGGGCCGGGTTGTGAAAGTAGATAGCGTTGTCAAAGGCACATCGGGTCGGCGTCTCGGCTATCGCAATGGAGATGGTCTGCTTGGTCCAGTCGAAGGTCTGGTTGTACGTGGCGGCGAGCGCGCGATCAGCGGGATCCACCTTGAGCGGCATTTCGTCGAGGCTGACGTCCAACGCGGTGGGCGCTCCCGCTGTCAAAGTCAAACTCTGCTCGAAAGGCTGAAACCACGCCTGCGTGACCTTGACCGTGACCGGACCCGGAACCAGGTTCGCCAGCGCGTACTTGCCCTGGGCGTCGGAGAAGACCGGCGACACCACATCGCCGACCTCCACCTTGGCGCCCAACACCGGCACGCCTGCCCTATCTGTCACTGTCCCGGCCAGGCCCGCTTCCGCGCCTGCCTCGCTGCCCATCGTGGTGTCGGCGTCGGCGAGCGGGGTGGGGCCGGCCGAGCTTCCGGAACAGCCACTCGACAGGGTGGCCATCACGACACACGCGCTGGTGACGAAAGATCGAGCCCTTCTGAGAATCATCGACAGCTCCTCTGGTTGACAGCGCCCATACTAGAGCACCAAACGGTTGACTCCCGTCGTGAAATCGCGCAGTTGCGTCGGGTCCCATACGACGAGGGTAGCCACCACGACGGACAAATCCCAGCCACCAGCTATCGCGACGGCGCCACTTGCCAGGCGCCGTTCTTTGCGGTCGCTCCTGGGATTTTTTCCCACGGCAGAAGGCGCTCCCAGACGGCGCCTTTCTCGTACGGCGCCTTCGACCATGCGACCTGGAGATCGGGCTGGATGCAGTTTGCGAACGTGAGCGTCGGCGGGCGCGGAGGTATCGGCGACTCCATGGGATCCCACGTGCCGATCACGCACCAATACATTTCGGAACTGATGATCTGCGACAGGAGATCCTTGTGCAGACGCCTGAGCGCCCTGGCCCATAGCCAGTTCTCCACCCCTGCTGGCGAAAAGCTCACCAGCAGCCTGGGACCGAACGGCGTCCCCTTTTTGGGGTCGAACAGATGGGGAGCGAATAGCAGGAATGCCATGTTTTCCCCGTTTTCCCCGCCCTGAATCGTTGCCGCCGTCCTGTGGTTGAAAAGGAAATTGCCTTCGGGCAGCCCCAGCTGGTGGCGCAATTCTTGGATGGGCCATGCCAAGATGATCTGTCCTCGGGTGCACCACTTGAGGAAGCTCTGGCGAACGGTCGAAAAGACAATGCTCTCTCGGAGCGTGTAGCTGCGGGGGATCCGCTGGTACCCCGTCTCTTGTTCATCGTCCAGGGGGACACGAGTCGTGATCACGATCAGGTCCGACTCGGACAACTCGAGGTCGTCCGTCGAGGCGGGGGCATCCTCAACAGCGGCGGCGTCAACAGCAGCGGCCTCAACAGGGGCGGCCTGATCAGCGGCGGCCCCGGCAGGGGCGGCCTGAGCAGCGGCGCCTGCGGGAGGTATGCCCTTGGGCAGATTTAGGATTGTTTCGCCCAGGGTCCATCCTGAATCTATGATCGTTTCGTAGAGCTCCACGAAAGCGCTGGCGTCGCGAATGAAGTGCAGTTGACGATCCCAGAGAATTTCCTCGTCGCTCTGCGAGGGCCTCGCCACGTATCTGAGGTTGCGCGGGGTCACTGGGTAAGCGAACTGAAAGACCCTTGGTCGTGCTCGGCCCGGCATCGCTACTGCTTGCTCCGGCATCGCTACCTCCGAACGCCAGTTTTGTTCTATGGAGTCCAAAGTGAAAGACCTTTGCTCGCTCCCGCATCACTGCCTCCCGACGCCCCCGCGCATCGGAGACCAGTATACCGAGCACCGCGTGCCGGGCCAGCGCATTTGTCACCGCTGCGTACGGATCGCGAAAACATTTAGTCCAAAAACGCGTCGCTTCTTTGAAAGGCAAGTCTTGGTGCGGTTTTCGGTTTATCTGAAATGCCGGATTTAGCTGACGAGCTAGTTCCGGAGGCAGTTCCGCCGCTCTTTGGACGAAAAGCCCCATTGCGCTCAAGGCGCGGAATTTGGCGACTGATTTCTTCTCGACGAATCGTCCGCACACCTCGCGCATGTGCCTTTTATGTTGGGAATGAGACCCTGCGGACCCGACCCATCGACCATTGCGGCACTTCTCTCGGCGCCTTCCTCCGTCGCGCCAAAAACCGAATCTGATGGCGCCGGTTGCGTGCCCGAGGCGACGAAGACGTTGCCCGGCAACGCCGCCACCAAGACCACCAAGACCGACAACAAGACCATCGCGAATCTGATCTTCGCAGCGGGTGTCCCACGGAAATATGTCGGTAGGGTGTATCTCAAGCTCGCCGGCCACGCTCTGCCGACCGACGAGGACGAGGCAAAGGCGTACATACGTCGGACACTCCAACACGCGCTCATCGACAAGGAAAGGCGCCGCATGCGCGATCGCGCGTTGTCTTGGGACCCGCAGTCGGCTCTGTGGGACACGCTCGCATTCAACCAGATCCGACCTGACGACGTCGAGCGCAAGAGGACGTTGCGCGCGCTGATCCAAACTGGAATCGCTCTTCTCTCGCTGCACCAGCGCGACTTGGTGCGTGCATGGGTGGATCGATCCGACGAGAACAACGTGTTCGAGATCCATGAGGTGCTGCAGCAGACCTGCGGGTATGGCGCCTACCACTGCAAGAACAAGGCCTTCGCCAGGCTGACCCGAATCGTCTCCGGTCTCGCGGCGGCTACTGGCAACTCGGATCTGCGCCCCACGGCGCCCGAAAGCGTTCACGGCGTCGACTGGAATTTCGCTCGCGGCAAAAAAGCACGACGGCGATTTTCAAAAATCCCGATGTCGTGCGTTTGGAACGGAGAGAGGGCGATACATGACCGACCTATCCGACCTCAGTGATCGCGTTGGCGAATCTTTGCCCAGAGCGATCGGCTTGGCCCCGACGTTGCGCGGACGCGACCGGGACGCAACCTGGTCGTCGCTCGGCAATTACTACGCCGTCGTCCTGTCCCCGACGCTTCACGAGTCCTTTTTTTCGCGTTTCCAGCACTTGATCGGGGAGCCGGACCTCGAAGGAATGGCCTTGTTCTCGCCGGCAACGGCTTCGAGCGATCTGTCGCTGGATCAGTACCGCACGCACGCCACCCTGCGAGCGTGCGCCATCGCGGCTCGCGACTCGATGGCCGGCTGTGGCCTGGTGCTCTGGACGCAGATCGTCCGTGAGATCGCCGGCCGCCTTCGCGAGGACCCGACGCCCTTCCGCGCCCAGGCGGTCGCCGCACGCTCGCACCTGGGCGATTTGCGCCGCCGCCTGCTGAGCTGCACTGACTTCTCGCCCGCCTTCGCGGCGCGGCTCAAGCGCCATCGGCCGTTCATCGTCATCGCGAACCAGCTCCTGGTCGAGATGCGCCAGCAATGGGACTTCAGCCGGGCGGCCACCAACAACGACATCGCCAGTGTGATTTTGCTTCCGGAGCCCTGGTTCGACCAAATCGTCAGGACGATCTGCACCGAGTTTGCGGACGAGAGCGACAACGTCGAAAGAGCGGAGGACGAGAAATTCTGCGCCGGCCTCGCCGCTGCTCAATCGCCGATCCGAGGAAGCGGAGATCTTTTCGCTTTCGCCGTTTCGGCGCCATCGCCCGACAGGCTCAAGGTGTCGCTGGACACCGGGGACCCGTTCTTCATGGAGATCTCGCCAGGCAACGTCGTGCTCTGGCCCGCCGCAGTCGTCTCGGTCGAAGCCGACACCTCGATGTGGTTAGGGCCGAGAACCGACCTGACCGTCAGGTTGAGCTCGTGTACTGAGGCGCACGGACGCACGCCGGGCTCGCGGTCGACTGAAGCATCCAGCCTGGCGCGCCTTGCGAGCCCTCTCGCGCTGCACCCCTTTGCCAGCGGCGAGATGGCCCTCTGCGTCGGTTCCACGCGCCAGCGCAACCGCCAGCTCGCGCGACACGCGTCGATAGCGGACGTAGTCCTCGAGTGCCAGCTCAGGGGTGCCGTACGGGTGTTCCGGTACGGCTGGCGCCAGTCCAATCAGAACCGCGTCTACCACGACCTTCGTGGCGACCCGCCCATGGCCGGCCTCAACGTGATCCCGCTTGCCGAGGCTTTGAAGCACGTCGCCACTCACCCGGAAATCGAGCTGGTGCGCTGGCAGCGGTGAACCGAGTCACCCATCAATCAACCAAGAAAACGGGAGTTTCGCCAATGAACGAAATGAAAGACATCGAAATCAGGCTATCGCGGGGCGGGAACCCGCTGAACGGACAGACTCGTCACTTCTCGATCGACGAGGCCGGTGTTCCTCTGAGGGACCTGTTGGGTCCAAACCTGCGCGGTTCCGGACCGGTCGACATCTTCTTCAGGCACAACAGCCGCGAAGTGGCGATCTCCAAGGACGACTTCGAGGTGCTTTCGCTCCTCGAGGCGATACAGCGCGTATCGGGCAACGATAGCACGCAAGCGGGGGTCTTCACGATCGACGCGACGGCCGCGCACGAGGGAGCAATTCATGCTTGACTCGCGCAAAGCCAAGGCACCGCGAAATGGGCCCAAGCTGTTCGTCTCTGACAGCTTGATGCTTGCGGCGCAGGTGGGCTGCGATGCCGCGGACCGCTTGCGCGGCAGCGTGGAGGTCGCGTGGTCGGCGTACGGCCGCTGGACTATCGCCGACGGTGATCGGTTCGGCGCGATCTACCTTTCGCATCCCTTCCTCTTGAAAGCCGAGTGCGGGTTCTCGTGGTTTCGCGTGGAGCCCGCGGATCTTTCCGCTCTCGGGCGGCGCGTCTCCGAGTCGCACCCGCATTTGACGGTGCTTGGGCAAATTCACAGGCACCCGGGAATATTCAAGCCAACACCTTCGCATACCGACGACGAGGACCGCGAAAAGATCGCGAACCTCCTCCGGGATTGCGCCGAGCGCGAGGTCGTCGAGCGCTGGGAAGTGCCGCCGCATCTGCCGCGCGTCGGAACCAACCGGGACGCGAGGCGGATCGTCGAGTACGCGATCGATCCGCGCCTGGCGATCAGCATGGGGCCGCGATCCGGAAGCCTCCGATCGAGGATCCTGCCGGCACCGGTGCGACGGATCGCGCGGGCTTCGACCGTGACTTGCACGAGACGCGTGGGCTTGTCGTATCAGGTATTCCTCGTCTTCAATGCGAAGGCCGATCGCGATGCGATCTACGCGCAGGTGATGGAGTTCCGGCGTCTCCCATTCGGTGAGGACGTATCGACGCTCTTCGACGACTGGGAGGTGGAGATCCTGCCCGATTCGGAGGTCGCCGGCCGCCTGGCGATCGACGTGGATCTGGTCCGGTGCGACGTCGACCAGGACCGGATCGAAACCGCCATCGAAAAGTGCCTGCAGCCCACCTATGGCGGCACTTCGTACACCTACCCGAACTCGTACTGGTCGTCCGAAGGCGGATCCAACGCCGTGGCCAGGTACCGCGATCCGTACGACACCGGCGACATCGACGGCGGTTGGGACAAGGAGTGACCGAATGGATGAGCTCTATGGTCGCATGATGCGCCAGTCCGGCTGGCGCCTAGCGCCGATCAGGCAGACGATGCTCGTGATCGCGGCGCGGGGACCGGTGGCAGAGCAGATCTCGCTCGCCGCGAGCGCGATTGGCTTCGAGCACCAGCTCGTCCTGGCTCAAGACATCGCCGAAGGCCTCGATCTAGCGGACGCGACGATGCGCCACAACCCACAAGCATACGTTGACGTGGAGCTCGGGAGTCTTCACCGGGGCATAGCCACGATGCCGGCGATCTGCGTCGTGGATCTCGGAGATCCGACCACACGGGGCATCTCGATTCCAACCGGGCACGAGATCATCGGCTTCGCGGAAAAGGACGACCGGATCGAATTCGGCACCGATCTCAGCAACGTGCGCATCGGGTGCGTGGGCCGCCCGGTGCAACCGTGCGCCGAGATTTCCGTGCTCGTGGGCGAGTTGCTCGCCGGGATCTGCAGCGTCTTGAACGCGTACAGTGCCGGCGAAAACGAGCCGTGCTTCGCGCCGCCTCCGGGGAGTGCGCGCATCCCCGTGAGCCCGCCCCCCAACCCTGGCGCCGGAATCAAACCGCGCAGGATCTACTTTGGCGGCTTCGGCGGAGCGATCGCACACCAAATTCTGAACGCGATGGCAATCGATCCGGTCCTGGAGAAGATCCTCTCGCACCCGGATTCGATCATCGTCGGCGCCGACGACGACGTGGTCGAGGAAAGCAATCGAAGCCGGCAGGTCGGATACCTGCCCGACGACGTCGGCCGGCCCAAAGCTACAGCGACTCGCGACTGGCTCGCTCGCGGACCGCTCGCCAGGGCACGGATCGTCGATCTCAACCAGCCGATCGCCCTTCGGCATTTCACCGACTACGGGCCCTTCGATGTCGTCCTTTCCTCGGTCGATTCCTGGGATGCGCGGCGCACGCTGGTCGAGCTCGCGCGCGCAAGCCAGGTGCCGGCCTTCCTTTCTTCC
>Ga0182021_10002450_pt1 | contig 21674 bp, 25 predicted proteins | sample 612E3MmetaG_FD_120493 | JGI IMG/M metagenome (GOLD analysis project Ga0182021, IMG submission 120493) | Permafrost microbial communities from Stordalen Mire, Sweden - 612E3M metaG (Illumina Assembly) | ecosystem: Environmental > Terrestrial > Soil > Wetlands > Permafrost | place: Sweden... | reverse complement strand
CTTGATATTTGATAGCAGCTTGTTTGGGAGCCTATCTGCAACATTAGTGAAGCATGCAAGGTTAGTATGCTTTTTTATCATATTATCATCATATTCCATGCCCATCGTGATGTTTTCCTTGATTGTTGTAGTGAATATTTCTGGATCTTGTGGTATTAATGTTATGCTTTCGCTGATGTCATCGAAATTAGTTATTCTCTTATCATCGACCCTTAGGTCAATTTCGCTTGGCGTATACAATCCCCTTATCAATTTCAAAAAAGTGGTCTTGCCAGATCCGCTCTCGCCAATGAGCGCAATCTTCTCGCCTTTCCTTATCTTCATATCCACATCTTTCAAATCGATGTGGTCTTTTCTTTTCTTTCCATAATTCGGCTCGTCATAACTGAATGTTAGATGCTTTATCTCTATCGATCTCCAATCTTTTGAAATCGATGAACAATTGATGCATTCTATCTTGAAGTCGACTGCCATCTCCTCGGCATTCTCTACTGCAGATTTCTGCATTACAATATCGCTGTACTTGTATGCGAACCTATAGAATAGCCCGCTGATATTGTCGACATAGCTGTATAATGCGAATACTGTCCCGATAAGCACGGCTTCGCCTGTGGAAACGACGACAAGAAAATATGCCATCAGTACAAAAAAATACATGCAAGAGCTCAGGAGCGAGACAAGAGCCCATTTAAGCTCGTTTATAGTCACATATTCTTCATATGTCTTGAACGGATGCATTATTTTCTTGAATATTTGGCTTGATGCGATCTTCTGCACCCTCAATATTATTATCGTCGTGATATTGCTTATCACATCAAATACTTTTTGGCTTGTGGCATTCTCTGCATGATTTATCTCCCTATAATGATTCCTTAGCCTCTTATCATAGCCTAGCACTATTAGCACAGCAATGATTGCTATAAATATCACCACAATGCCTGATGAGAAATTGAAATAAAACAGTACTGCAACACTTGTAATAAGCCTTATAACACTTTCAATAATATCATATGTCCCGCCCGCAAAATTATATAACGCAATTGTCCCTTTCTCAATCTTATCGATAGTATCCCCGCTATGATGCTCAGTATGCCATTCAGGAGGTAGCGACAATACTCCATCGATAAGGTATTTCTTATAATTTGCCCTGACATGGAATGCATTCTTCCTCTCAAGAATCCTAGATGGGGCATGCAATACCCATGTTATAATGGTTATTACGACAAATAATGATGTTATAAGAAATAGTTTAGTGAGATTATTGCTCGTGACTCCTTCTTTTTGGATGGTATTTAGCAGATAAGCCACAACAAGAGGCTGCAGAAAATATATTAGGTTCTTGACTACAGACAAACATATGTAAAAAATAAGTTTTGGCCTGTTTCCCTTGCTGTATTGCCATGTCTTTTTGGACATGTAGACTACAGGTTCTTCTGCCATCGTGCACCTCTAAATCCTAATACATGACAATGTTGCTGGTTTATAAAATTTATCCTATTTCATCCACAAAATTATTCTAAAAACATTGGACCGCATATTCTTGCAAATACAATAGATTCAAAATTAATAATTTATATTCAAAATATTTATAAACCCTCCTTTAATTCCCATAATATCAATTAGTCGAGGTTTGTATTACTATGGCAGAAGTCATGAAACATTATAAGGGTGTGCGCAGGTATGGAACACGTTATGGTCGCCGGAATAGGGAGAAGGTGGCATTGCTTGAGGTAGAGCAGAAGAAAAAGCATAAATGCCCTAAATGCAATTTCCCTAGCGTATATAGATTGTCTGTAGGGATTTGGCAGTGCGGAAAATGCAAGGCAAAATTCACTAGCAGGGCATATAATGTTGAAAAACCAGGGGCTATCAAATCCACAGACTGAAGCTTGATATTATGAGAGGTAAAAAATGGTCGATTACAAATGTTTCTCATGCAGCAAGATAGTTGCTGATACATATATAAAGAAAAAGGTCAGGTGCCCATATTGCGGATCTAGGCTAATATTCAAGCCTAGGACTAGCATCACTAAAGTCAAAGCGCGCTAAAATGTACCAGTCAACAATCATCATTAAAGAAGATATAGATGCTTTGGAGAATCTGCTTGGGCCTGAGCAGAAGGATCTTGGAAGGTCATCTTTCACAGTAAGAAAAACAAAGGACCAACTATTGCTTGAAGTTGTTGCAGATGATGCTATCGCATTCAAGACAGTGATGAATACTCTTGCCAAAATTTTCGTTGCCTGGGAAGGCGCGAAGAGGATAAGCCAAAATGGATGATAACATTCAGGAAAAAATAAATCAGATACAGCTTTTGCAGCAGAACCTTCAGAATTTTTCTATGCAAAGGCAGCAATTCCAGATGCAGCAGACAGAGATTGAATCAGCGCTCGCAGAACTTGACAAGAGCGAAAAATCCTATAAGATAATCGGCAATGTCATGGTGCTTACAGACAAAAACGATCTCAAGAAAGAATTAGAAGAAAAAAATCAGATGATGAAGATCCGCATCAGCACTATCGAGAAGCAGGAATCAAAGATTCAAGAGAAGGCAGAGGGATTGCAGAAAGAAGTACTGCAAGAGATTGAGAGAAAGCAAGATTCAAAAAAACAAAAAAATGACAATAAGTAAATTAAAGCTTCAAGAGAGTGTAGGAGAGATTTCCCAGGTATTGAATGCATTGAAAAACGATGAAGGTCTCCCAAAAAATATCAAGGCAAAAATAGATGAGATTATAATTGCATTGGCTGATGATACAGATCTTTCTGCAAAGGTCGGAAAGTCGCTGCATACATTAGATGAAATTTCTGAGGACTTAAATATTCAGCCATTCATCAGGACGCAGATATGGAATGTTTCAAGCATGCTAGAAAAACTTAATCATTAAAAAAAAAAAAATCGTTTGCATTATATAGACTTATCGATGATGATTATTCTTTATCTTTATTATCTCGGACTTAAACACTGCCATATTTGGTATGAACACCACTTCTTCTTTTCCTGTTTCAAGCCGCATATTGAGCATGTTCAATGATATTATATGACCTTCAATATTCTTGTTCTTATCACTTATCTTGACATAATCGCCGACATTGATGTTTTTCCTAAATCTTACGACAAGGCCTGCGAATACATTTGCAAAAAAGTTATTAATCCCGAATATCATGAACAATAACATGACAATGATTATCACAATAACTGCTGTTGTTATGATAGTTGTCGTGATGGCTAGCCTATTCAATGCCATCACGAGCGCGATTATATATACGAAGTAAGCAATTATCCTAGATACTGTCTTGCTTAGCGAGAATTTCAGCTTGACCATCTTATTTATTAGCTTGTTCAATTCTATCAAATCAAAAAACTTTAATAGCAATTTTTCTATGATCTTTCCGACAACAATGCCTAGCAAGAATATAAGCGCTGCTGTTACAATATTGATTAGTATAGGATTGACTAAAGACACTGCATTGTTCACATTATTGACTGTCAATGCTGAATTGTTGCTAAAATTATTGACGCTGGCCATGATTAGCGATAGAGGAGGAGCTTTAAAAAGGTTTATATTTATCAGGCGTTTATAGGCCCTTAAAACGCATAAAACCAGGATTTTTGCATATTTTACAATGCATGCCTGCTTTCGATGCATATCTGCAAATCAATCAAGGTTTCAAGGGTTTCATAAACTATTTAAATAAGCCAGAATTCAGGAAAGTTGGTGATTTTATATGAAGAATGCTAAGAAGACTGAGAATAATAAAGATAAGCCAACATCTAAAGATGAACAGATAGGATTTCACAAAGGTGCATTATCCACATTATCTAAAGAACGATCTGAACTGGCAAGATTGATCCAGATAGTCGAGCAGCTGATGCAGATGCATGTGGCAGCATTGAATGAGCTAGGCGTGGATCTTCAGAAGGAAGTCGAGCAGATGAAGAACCAGCCTATGCAGACAGGCAAGAAAAAACCTATCGAAGACGTATTGTAAAAATAAATAATATATCTTATAAATCACTCTATAAATAATCGATTTTGCGCTTTCAATGAAACCTGATAGATACGAACAAAGAAAAAAAAGGACTAATATAATCATAACTATAATAGTAGCATTTCTCATGGTTGCGAGTATCTTTGCCTTTGTAATAACAGATTTAGGACAGCAAGGTAATGAATTGACCTATAATAAATATACGTTCCAAACTGTCAATAATATTTATAGGACAAAGATAAACGGAAATTATATGGATTTCCAATATTTCCCTGCAGATCTGGAGAGGATAAACATTACTCAAGACATTGTCAATAGGCTTATGAATGCCAAGGGCATGATAATCGTGTTCAATCCTAATGAATCTGTGGATAATCTTCAATATATCGATTTTGCACGACTTGATATGAGTAACCAGTTATCAACTCCTATAGGATTTGCAATAACTAAGCCCTCAAGCCTTTATTCTGGACTTCCTGTGCTCGGATGCCAGAATTCAACCACAGAATTACCTTTTATAATGATTAATATATCATCATCAAGCGATTTTATATTAGATAATGCATATCCCAATTGCATAATCATGAATGCTGAACTAAAGGATATAGTTGCTCTAAAGGACAGGCTAGTATATAGGCTGCTTGGCGTGATGCAGAACTAGATAATATAATAAAATCTAAAGGACTTAATGGTAACAAAAAAAATTATCCAAAAAACAGAACCTGATGAAGTGGATTCGAAAAAATCCATAATCACAGTGTTAGCGATCATCGCAGGTGTTGTCATAATACTGATTGCTGCTTATGTAATATTCAAGGACATACAAAGCAATCCGAAGAATCTGAACAATAATGTCCATGTTGTCTATAATAATTATGCATTTAATAAGCAATCAGACAATCTATGGTATGTACTGTTGTCGATTAGAAAGCAGCCGTACAATATTCCATTCTATTACAATCCATACCAGGCAGAAGCTGTAAGGATAACAAATGAATCCATGAGATCGCTTGCCACATTCATCAACACAAACCCTTATGGGCTAGTGTATATCACTGTCGAGCCCAATGAATCAGCAAAGATCGTCGTATCGGCTGTGGAAGTCGCGAGGATATTTGGACAAAAATATAATATATTGAACATGGATGTGAGAGCTGCTGTCACAAGCGCTCCAAAAAAATCCGTTGGCACTAATGAAACTGCCCAATACCCAATCATAACATGCGATAATGCCGATAATGAGACATTGGTATTATGGATCACCATCGGTGAAGAGAATAGCATCACCTCACAAGGCAATTGCATAATATTGAAGGCTATAACTGCCAACGAGAGCGTCATGGTAGCTGATGCAATGACTTATAGGATACTTCAAATAACATCCTGATGGTGCATCATGGAGCACTATTTTTCTAAAAAGCCAAAAGCTCCATTCAGGAGAGAATCATTTACTGTCAAATTATTAGGCAATGATATCCAAATCAATTCTGGTAGCGGATTATTTTCAATGAAAGATCTAGATTTCGGCACAAAATTATTGATAGAGAATGCAAAAATACCCGAGGATGATGCAGAGGTTCTAGATCTCGGATGCGGATATGGGATAATCGGCATAGCTATAAAAAAGCATTATCCTAATGCCAAAATATTCATGTGTGACATCAATGAAAGGGCTATAATGGTCTCTAAAGAGAATTGCTCTATGAACAATGCTGATATAAAAGTATTGAAAAGCGATATATATTCAAATCCTGAATTTCATGAAAAGAAATTTGATGTAGTGCTGACCAATCCTCCATTCTCAGCAGGAAAAGATGTGTGCATAGAATTCATAAGGCAATCATCAGATCATCTGAATAAAGGAGGATTATTCCAATTGGTTGCCCCGCACAATAAAGGAGGCAACAGTCTTAAGAGGATAATGCTGGATGTATTTAATAATGCTGGCGAGATCGCAAAAAAATCAGGATATAGAGTATATATTAGCGTGAAGAAGTGAGCAGATTTAAAATTCTTATTAAAGCATAAGATTCATAGACGCTTAAAGTGGGATGAATCAAAATTTTTCGGGAATATTGCATGTGTATAACTAAATGGTTTTTCAAAATGCAATAGATAAACTTTTCCTTTAGTGATCAGATGAAAAGCATCCTCTATTTGCGCATATTTTCCATCAATCATCATTGTATCTATCGCTGGCCTGCCTATGTCTAAATTGAATTTCTCGCGCGATGCCGAATCTATAGTTGAATAAACTTTAATTAGCGCCTTATTTTTTTTCTCGCCCTTTTCAGTTATTATATTTATTTGTGATTTCGTATTACTCTTGTTTACAACACATGCACGAACCATTATATCATCCAGATATATGAATGCATTATCAAATGGCATCTCTTTCGTAGCGCCAAATCTTATATTACCTGAGTATGGCGCCCAGATGCCTACAGGCCTATGTTCATGTTGATCGCCACATAGGATAGCATATCGAACATCATCCTCTAAATCATTAAATTTTTTAGTAGCTTTGGAAGCTGCATATATCTGATCCATATGTATATGATATGTATCAAAAAGTTTCGCAAACTCGCCCAGCTCACTACGCGTTAGTTTTTCAATCATAATTGAGATAACATCATAATATTTATAAATTTTACTACTATAAAATTAATATTCAGAAATATTCAATACATAATTAAAGCGCTACAACATCCCCATCCTTATCTAAGTCCACAATCCTAATCCCATAACCTAATCTGACGACAGCTGAAATCAATGCAGCATGCAATCTTCCCTTGCCAGAACTAATATTTATCGCCAATTCAAGATCTTGAATCTTATCATTAGCAAATCCTTTCTTTAATGATGCATAAATATCATCGTTCAACCTATCAATCGCATCATTATCATCAATCAATACATAATTTATTTTTATCAAAGATTTTATTGACTCGTCTCTTAGAATAAAATTTTCCTTGACATCAGCATCGCAGATCAAATATACAATATCAAACACCTTAGAATAAATTATTTTTCCGACAATATCCTGGTTCTCCGTATCATGTCCCATACATGCTATAAGGTGAGCCATTTTATCAAGCGTATAATATCATTTGCAGATCTAGCAATTGCAGTTATCTCCACATTCACCATCTTTGCAATCGCCATCCTTGCAATCATGAGTTTCTGGAATAGAGATATCAACAAGTTTTATATCAAAAGTGAGATTTTTTCCTGCAAGCGGATGGTTCATATCAAGCGTGATGTTTTCCTTATCTATCGACACCACCTTTGCTGGAATCTGCTGACCGACAGGACTTTGCAACATAAGGAATCCTCCTACCTTCACCTTATCTTTCAATTCAGTAGGAAGCTTTGCCAATGGCACTTTGTGCATCAATGCAGGATTAATATCGCCGTATGCATTCTCCTTGGCGATCTTTAGCTTCTTCTGATCATTTAATTTCATGCCAACCATCGCATCATTAAAGCCTTTTATCACCTGAGAGCCTCCGACAATGAACTTTATAGGCCCATGATTTTTTGAATTATCAAATTCCTCACCATTATCCAATGTACCTATGTATTCGACAGAGACAAGATGACCTTTTGCGACAATAGAAGGCTTTTTCTCTGATTTCTTAGCAGAAGCCTTGATGGCAGGCATTGCAGATGCTTTTGCAGCAGATTTTACTGTTTGCTTTGCAGATGGTTTCTTCTCGACCTTCGATAATATCTTCTTAGGCACGTCTTTTTTAGTTCCGGTCTTCTTTGATTCCACTTTTAAATTCTTAGTATTCTTAGCCATTATCTCACCTTATTTTCTTGCCTTCTCTATCTTGCCATGCAATAATGCATTTAATGATTGACTATTGACTTTGATGACCTGCCATCTTATGCCTGATAAATCGCCTTTGGTCTTTCCCTGCCTTCCACCGATGCATTCAATCACAACCTCGTCGTGCTCATCAATCATCTTTATTGCACCATCGCCTGGAGCGAATGCAGTAACCTGTTTTCCATTCTTGATAAGCTGGACTCTAACACATTTTCTCATAGCAGAATTCGGTTGTTTCGCCTCTATTTGAGTCTTTTCAAGCACTATCCCAGAAGCCTGTGATGCACCTTCTAGCGGGTCTGATCTTTTCTTGTACTGGGTTATCCTTTTAACAAACCATTTATCATTATACCTGAATGTCTTTCGCCTTTTGGCCAATTTTTTTGCTGAGTTCAATCCAGATGATTTTTTGCTCATTTTTTCCTCCTAAAACAATTCATTGTAATAATAATTTGATTATCAATCAAGCAATCATTAATCAGACAACTTTTATCTCCTCAATATCAAAATATTTCTTGACTATACCTTCATAGGCTCTAAGATTTTGTGCCTTTGCACCGATGATCAATCCTTTAGTCTTTGTATCATCGTCCTTTATAGTGATTATCTTGCCTTCCTGAACAATCTCTCTTACCTTGTAAGGATAGAGTAAGTTTGTCAAGAATTTTATCAGGTCAGTGTTGTATTCGACTATCTTCACTTTTTTTTGCAGCATATCCCCGATCTTATGTAGGTTTGAAAGACTTTTTCCCAAGGCCTTAAACATGTCGCCTTCGAAGACCACAAATGTTAGCACATCTCTCAGATAAAATGCATCCTTCACCCTTGCTCTTGTTACATTCTCGAACAAGTTAATTATCTTAAGCATCTCAACATCATACACTATCTTGCTATTCTTAATTGGTTGTTTGATTATTATCTCTGACATTTTATTTTAGTATACCTAATACAGCTATAGCGAATGGTTTTTTGCATACAGTGCCAAGCTCATCATTTGGTATCTTTGTATCCAACAATTCAAAGCCGGATATTTTAGAATACCTATTCAAATCACCCAAAAGTTCATTAGGGCAGTTTGATGCTAGATATACCTTGCTGACAAGAGATTTCCGTATACTCTTTAGCACTTCATCCTTTCCTATTAGCAATTTTTTGCTTGTCAAAAGTTTTCTTATGTCTTCCTCATACATTTTTATCAATCTCCATAAACATCATCCTATTATTCTTTGTCGAGTTTCTTCTTTTTATCTGACCTTATAATCAATTGAGGCAATCCAGTACCTACAGGGACTACCTGATTTATCATAACATTCTCAATAACACTCCTTAAATAATCAGTCTCTCCACTGATGCTTGCATTAATGATATGCTTGATAGGTGTCTCAAATGATGCCCTTGCCAGAACCGATGGTTTTTCCTTCACAATCCCATACCTATTCACTCCAAGCACAGTGCCTGATGTAGTCATTATGTCTGCTATCAACATGATATGCCTAAGATCGACATTCAATCCTTGTTCATCAATAACCTTTGCTACCTCATTAATTATTGCCTGCCGTGCAGCCTCTATGCCTAAGACTCTCTCTATTTCGAAGATATCATTGGTGAAAGTCTTGTCAGGATTGACAAATTCTAGCTTGAATATGTCCCGAATATTTGATCCTGCAGTCACAATTATGTATTCATCTCCTCTTCTCACAGGCAGGACTTGAGTAATGCCTTTTATGCCATTGATATAGACTTCCTGAAGCTTTTCCTTTAACTTATAAATATTATTTAAATCATCCTCTTTTGATGTGCTTTTTATCAGAAGCATATTCTTGTCATCTTTTGACATCTTGAATGAATACCCTTTCGCAAATGATTTTTCCAATATCTTGATTATATTACCTACAGGCATACCTACTCTTGTCAGCTTATCCTCATCAAGCCTAAGCTGCATTTGTGACTCTGTTATATCGATAGATACTTCTTTAATATATTCTTTTAATGTAGTCTCTTTTATCGACTCAGCTATCCTTTTTATCTCTTTTCCTTCATTGTATGGCTTTTTCAAGTATATCTGCATCATTTTCGTGCTAATCTCTGCTCTACCGTCAAGGACCTCTATAAGCCTTGGAAGTCCTGTCGTGACATTCATCTCAGACACTCCTGCAAAATGGAATGTGTTCAATGTCATTTGAGTGCTTGGCTCTCCAATGGATTCTGCAGCCACTAATCCTACACTTTCTCCAGGCTCGGCCAATGAATTTATATATTCTTCATATACCTGCTCAAGTATTTTCTTAAGCTTTGCCTCTGAATATTTTTCTGGAAGATTCTCCTTGATATCATTGACAATCTTCTCTGGGAGAGTATCCTTATATTCTTTGAATAATTTGCTTTCCATTGTTAATCACCGTTTACGTACTCAAGTACTCATGCATTAATTTAATCTTCATTCATCACTTTTTCTATTATCCTTTTAACATTTATCCAGCCATTCTCGCTTTTTGTGACATCGACACCATCTTCACCATAGACAAACTGCACAATCTTATTGCTTGCATCCCTTACTGTGAAATCATTTGATATTCTTAAGTCCTGCATTGCATTAGCTAGCCTCCTATAAAGATATCCTGATTTGGGAGTCCTTAATGCAGTATCCATAAGACTATCCCTTCCAGTCATGCTCATAAAGAATAATTCATGAGGCTTTAATCCATTCTTGAAACCCTCTCTGATAAATCCTCTTGCTGCAGGGCTTAGATCATCTTTCTTGAACACTGATAATGTCCTCTTATTGTAACCTTTACTGATCCTTCCCCCTCTCATTGCCTGCTGTCCTACACATGCTGACATCTGTGCCAAATTCAGAAGATTACCTGCACCACCGGATTGGATCATTATCATCAATTCACTATCTTTTTTTGCAGTATCTGCGACAATCTTTCCTGACCTATTCCTTGCCCTATTGAGTTTTTCTAGAATCTTTAATTCCAATGTCTCAGTCATATTCCTACCAGGCAATGTCTCAAGTGTCGCTTCTTTGAATTCTTTAATCAATTGGTCGACCTCGATATATGTCTGATCCACAATCTGCTTTACCTGCCTTGATGCTTCAGGTGTGAGATCGATATCTGATAAGCCTGTTGTGAATCCTATATGCGTGAGCACTGCATTTCCTAGCTTGAATATTTTTCCAAGGAAGTCAGATGCAAAATCTGGACCATATTGCTTATATATCGTCCTTAGAAGCATACCCTGCCCTTCTCCAAGATTACTATTGTCTAGCACGCCAGATTTCAAATGTCCTTTCTCGATCTTAACGATTGCATCAGGATCATCCTTGTTCTCCTTATATTTCTTGGATGTGCCCATGAAATTGAAATCCTTAGGCAATAATGATGATATCACATCCCTGCCAGTCACAATTTCCTTATCTGGAAGTCTTGAAAATTCAGTCATATTGATAGCTGACAATAAATCTATCGCCTCTTCTCTTGTAAGCTTGAAATCCTTGAGCGATAGGATATACATCCCTGTCTGAGCATCTTTGTTGCATCCGATGATAGATAAGCCGTATCTTGGACTAATTATTTGTGTAGGGACATGCATCAATATCTCTGCCTCAGCCCTTGCTTCCTCAGTCTGGGGTATATGAAGATTCATCTCATCCCCATCAAAGTCAGCATTGTATGGTTCACAAACTGCAGGATTCAACCTAAATGTCAAGCCTGGCAATACCTTAATCTTATGACACATCATGCTCATCCTATGAAGCGATGGTTGCCTATTGAATATTGCAATATCTCCATCCATAAGATGTCTCTCTATTATGAATCCTGGCTGAATCTCTTCCAATAATTGCTCTTTGGTCTCATTGGTTATCCTTTTTCTTTTTCCGTCTGGCCTAATAACATAATTGGATCCAGGATAATTGTCAGGACCTCTTGTAACAAATGCTTTAAGGTAATCTATATTCCATGATGCTACCCTTTCTGGAACAGTCAATTTCATTGCTACCATTTTTGGGATTCCGACCTCATTGATTGCTAGCTTAGGATCTGGGCTTATCACTGTTCTTGCAGAAAAATTCGTCCTTTTGCCAGCAAGATTATGCCTTATCCTCCCTTCTTTGCTTTTGATTCTTGCAGTTAATGTCTTCAATGGCTGTCCACTCCTATGCCTTGCTGGTGGCAGTTGTGATACTTCATTATCAAAAAATGTTGTTATGTGATACTGCAGTAGGTCCCATAAATCTTCAATGATTATCTCTGGAGCTCCTGCATTAATATTTTCAAAAAGTCTCTGATTAATTCTTACAATATCTCCTAACTTATGTGTCAAATCATCTTCTGATCTTTCTCCTGATTCTAATGTGATTGATGGCCTCATTGTAACCGACGGTATCGGCATCACTGTAAGAATAGTCCATTCAGGCCTTAATGCGACAGGATTTACACCAAAAATTTTTAGATCATCATTCGGGATCTTCTCAAGTCTCATCCTTGTCTCTATAGGAGATATTTTCTTTTCCTCTTCCATGAATGTCGTGGGTTTCTCAAGCATTATCTTAAACTGTTTCGCCTTGCAATATGGGCATTGGTTGACAGTTTTCAATTCTACGATGATCTCTTTGATCTTATCCCTTCTTGCTGTGAGTCCACCCTCAAGCTCTGATTTGTCTAAATCTTCCAAGCACTTGTCTATCTTTTGCTTAGGGATTAATATTCTTCCACAATCCCTGCATGTGCATCTTAATAGATCATAGATAAGGCTTATGAATTTAATATGTATGACTGGTCTTGCAAGCTCTATATACCCAAAATGGCCTGGACATTCTTTTAATTTTCCGCCGCATGTCTTGCATTTCAGTCCAGGATCTATTACACCAAGCCTAATATCCATCAAGCCACCATCGACTGGATATCCTTCTTTGTCATAAAGTTCAGGAGTCACGATCTTTGCTGATGCCATATCCTTGATGGCCTTCGGGCTCATGAATCCGAATTCTATCTTGTCGACTTTCTTGTGAACATATTCATCCATTTTAAGCACCTAAAATTTTTTTAATGTCCTAATTTTTTTTTCATTATCAACATTATTTGAAACAAGCATTAATTATGAAAATCATAAAAAAAAAAAATTATTCATATTCGCTCTTGAGTATCATCTTAGGATATATTCCAAATGACCTCAATTCATCCATGAAAAGCTTGAATGCATAGCTTAATTCTATATTATTTATCTCGACATTATCGCCGCATATCGGACAATAGCTCTTATTCTTCCTACTATCATATATCGCTATAAGCCCGCATTTTTCACATATTGGTACTGTTGTCGAATCTGAGCTGAACCTTTCTTTGAGCAATAATGATGCTCCATGGGCGATGAATGTGTCTTTCTCCATTTCACCAAGCCTCAAGCCTCCTTCTTTTGATCTTCCCTGCGTCGGCTGCCTTGTCAATAATTGAATTGGCCCGCGTGCCCTTGACTGCATCCTGTTTGCTACCATATGCTTAAGCCTCTGATAATACATATTGCCGATATATATCCTTGCATTGTATTGCTTTCCTGTGATTGCTGAATACATCACTTCTGTGCCGTCTTCCCTAAAACCTAATTTTTCTAACGCCTTTCTCATATCATCTTCAGACTCGCAATCAAATGTGGTGCCATCAATATATCTTCCTTCTAATGCTCCTAATTTTCCACCAAGCATCTCTATAAGATGTGCTACTGTCATCCTTTTTGGCAATCCATGTGGATTGAACAATATATCCGGTCTCATGCCATTTTCTGAAAATGGGACATCCTGCTCTGGAACAATTAATCCTATAACACCTTTTTGACCATGTCTTGAGATGAATTTGTCTCCAATCTCAGGAATCCTCTGCTCTCTTAATCTCACTTGTATAAGCCTATTGCCTTCCTCATTTTCTGACAATAAGACCAGGTCGACAACACCCTTTTCTCCATGCTCTAGAGTCATGGATGATTCTCTTCTAACATTTCCTGTAAGGTTGTATTCATCCATACTGTTCAAGAATCTTGGAGGGCTTGTCTTTCCTATGATTACATCCCCTTCTGCAACTTTTGATTCTGCGCTTACTATCCCGTCCTCTTCCAAAAATCTATAATCCTTTTCTGTCCTATAACCTTTGACATCTTTGTTTGGGATTACAATCTCATCCATCAATCCTCCAGGATATCTTAATTCTTCTGAGACTACCGGCCTATAATATGTGCTCCTGCCAAGGCCTCTATCAACAGAGCCCCTATTGATTACTACAGCATCTTCCATATTATATCCGTCATATGGCATGACAGCAATTACGACATTTTGTCCTGAGGGATGACTGGCATAATCAGAAACATCATGCATCAATGTCTTGACGACAGGCATCTGAGGATAATGCAATAGATTGACATCCATATCTATCCTGCAGAAATAATTGGCAGCATAAAAGCCGACTGCCTGTTTCTGGTTTTTTGATCCTTGAGATAATCTCACCCCTTGATTGAATTGGCCAAATGGGATAAGGCTTGTACATAGTCCGAGTATATCTAATGGGCTAATCTCAAGATGTGTATGCTCTGCTGTCAAATCATTCTCGAAAAATGATATATACGCATTCTCTTCTTCTGAAGAGTCAAGATATTCTACAATCCCTTGCTTGATCAAATCAGACCATGAAATCTCACCTTTTCTTAATTGCTCTGAAAGCTTTTCTGTCAATGCAGATTTTCCATCCTTAACAACAACAACAGGCCTTATCGTCCTGCCTTTTGCAGTCTCAACAAAGACCTGATCTGTAGTGTCATCATAAAGCACATTGAGCTCTAATGCCAGCTTTCCAGACCTTCTCTGCGCTATGATATCTTCTACAAATTTCTTTCCGTCTTTGACGGTTCCAACAAATTTGTTATCCATAAAGACTTCAACCATTTTTGACCACCATTATTTTAAATCATAATTCTTTTCTGCATAAACAAAATATATTAACAACATGTCTTGCATCATGTCAATTATTTGTTGCTTTCTAGTCCCAATGCTTTAAGGCTCTTCAATACTTCCTCTTCATCAATCTCATGGCTTATGCTTGCAAGCAATGCAAGATTTTTCCTAAGGCCGATGTTTGTTCCTTCTGGAGTCTCTGCAGGACATAATCTGCCAAGCTGTGTCGCATGCAGTGTCCTTGCCTCAAAATTTTCTTGTGAGGAACTTAATGGGCTTATAACTCTTTGCAGCGTTGACTGCACTTGCAGGAAGTTCAGCCTCTCCATCCTCTGGCTTATGCCTTTCCTTCCACCGACCCATGAGCCAGTAGCCATGCTACTATATACTCTCTGAGTCAAAAGCTTGTCTCTGATGATGACTCTTAGGTTAGGGAATTTTCCTCTTTTGACGATTCTTTGAAAATTATATAGCATATCGCCGATAAGGATTTTCAGGTTTGCCCTGATGAGGTCAGCAAGCAGGTCTCCTGACATCTTAAGCCTCTTGTTCATATAATGATCTTTATCGTCTTCCAGCAATACTCCATTACTTACAAGGATATATTTTTTCATCATCTTGCACAGGTTCTGCGCTTTCGAAAGCCTATCTTTCTTTTCTAGGCCGATATGCGGAAGCAAATATTTGTCGAGAATCTCTCTAGTCCTCTCCATCCTTATCTCTTTAGTCTGCATGATGCCAATCTTTTTTGCGATATAATCAACTGCGTCATCCTCTGTCTTTATATCGACGAATTCATAAAGGTTTATGAACACTTCTGAGCTGTCTTCAAGAGAAATATATTTCATTATCTCTTCATCTTTCACAACACTAAGCGCCTTGATTATCACTATTAATGGTATCCTCTTAACCCTTGTAAATGATAAATATACTACACCATCCTTTAGCTTTTCAATAAGATGAGGTATCTTATATGAGCCTCTTTCAGAAAATATCTTGCCTTCAAATTTTGTGACTCCTGAAGAACCTTCTGACACCATGAACTTGTTTGCTGCAAGGTCTTCAATCTTCACCAATGCCTTCTCAGTCCCGTTGATGATGAAATATCCTCCTGGATCATCAGGGTCCTCTCCTTTTTCTATGAGCTCTTCACGAGTCAGGCTATTGAGATGACAATATTTTGATTTAAGCATTATAGGAATCGAGCCTATCTGCGTCCTGAAGCTCTCTCTCTGCACTCCATTGATATGGCTTGATATCTCGATGAATATCGGGGCAGAATATGATAATTTCCTGAGCCTTGCCTCCATCGGATATATTAATCTTTTCGATCCGTCAGCCTCAGTTATTTCAGGCTTTGTTATTGATATCTTGTCCAGTATTATCTTGTATTCCTCTACATTGCTCGGGATTATGGTTGGTTCGACAGTCCTATTCTCTTCGATGATCTTCTGCAATTCCACATCGATGAAATAATTGAATGACCTTATGTCTGCATTAATCATAGAGTTCTCTTCAAAATATTTCCTTATCAAAAGTTTTGAATTATTTTCCATTTTTGCCACCTTATCAAATAAAACAAATTTAAAATATTAATTCAAGGTTGTGCAGGCATTTTCATTAATGCCCATTCTTCCTTTGACGGACCATAGACTCCTGGAACCTTGAGGCCTGCCTGTCTCATCAATATCGTGAGTTGTCCCCTATGATGGACTTGATGCATTATCAAAGAGCTTAACGCCATCGCCCTTGTCCATTCCCTTCCATATAATATAACTTTTTGAGTTAATGATTCATCAGTCCAAGCACTAATATTTTTATTTACCAGCAATACAGACTTCTTGTATGCATCCACCAATTCCTTTGCTGTCTTTGGAGCTTGGGACCCATCAATCTTTCTGTCGAGCTTGAATCCTAGTTGCGATAATAATGAATTCATCGATGCAACAATATGCCATGCTATAAATCCTAATGTCCTTCCACCTTTATAAGATTCATAATTCAAGGATTTATCTGTCAATACAGATAATAATTTTAATGTAGCTTCTGATTCTCCTTTCCAATGATCATTGAATTCTTTTATTGTATGATACATTTTTTCTCAAGGTATTATATCTCAATTACGACTCTATAAAATATTGTCTCGCCAGCAGTCGCGCTCTTTCTTGTGATTTTCACAATATCTCCTGGCTTCAGGTCAAGATTGTAGAGCGCAGGATCATGTATTGATATTTTAGGGAAATCCTTCAGGTCAATCTTGTATTTTTGCAGTATCGACTTTTTCTCTGCCTCGCTGCACTTGTCATGTTTAGGGACAAGTATATGATTTTTTATATCAAGCTTTTCTAATGATCTAGATTTTTTTCTTTTCACCATTTTTACCTCATGCCAGACGATTCAATCTCGAACCAGCAACAACGGGGCGGACGAGATTTGAACTCGCGGCCACTGCATTGCTTCAAACTTAAAAGTGCAGTGCTCTAACCAGGCTGAGCTACCGCCCCAATAACGCCCTGGCCGGGATTTGAACCCGGGTCGAGGCCTCGACAGGGCCTCATGATAGGCCGCTACACTACCAAGGCATTGCTATAGCTATGTCTCTAAGGTTAATGTAAGATAAGACATAGTTCGCCGCATTTTTATTAATATTCCTCGTGAGCAAAAGCTCAGTCTCAATATCAATGTAGGCGTAAAGATAATCGCAACATAGTATGCTAGCCAAAACACCAATACAAGAAGGAATTTTAGGGTATTTAAAAAGCTTTTGGTGTTGGCGTATATAATTATCAGTAATGATATTTATTATCTTTTACTTATTATCTTTTATTATATATTATTTTTTTCCTGCATCTACTTTAATGATGCTAATAGAAATCATTATCCTCAATTAAAAATATTTATAAATCCTTCACAGTTCTTTCAACTAATCCCTTCGTAGCTCAATGGCTAGAGCGCGCGGCTGTAGACAATGTTCGACTATGCCGCATGGCAATGGATGAATAACATTCAGCCGTCACCGCGAGGTTCCCGGTTCGAGTATTGGCCTAGGGACAATAGTTTCGAATGCCAATTCGAAAATCTGGGCGAAGGGATATTATAATCATTCTTTGATAGAGCGGTGAAAACATGAAGATCACTAAATTAGGGCATTGTTGCATGTTGATTGAAGAGAAGAATCTTAGGATTTTGACAGATCCTGGAATGTATACGACAGAACAGGATGATTTGAAAGATATTGATGTGATACTTATCACTCATGATCATGCTGATCATCTTCATGTCGAATCATTGAAGTCAATCATCAAGAACAATCCTGATGTAAAGATATTTACAAATAAGACTGTCGGTGTAAATCTTGGCAAAGAAAATATTTCATTTGAATTATTAGAGCATGGAAATAATATCAATGTAAAGTCTGTTATTATCGAGGCATTTGGTGATAAGCATGCTGTGATTTATCCTGGAATCCCGCAATATGCAAACACAGGATATTTTATTGCAGAAAAATTCTTTTATCCTGGTGATGCATTCACAGATCCAAAAAAGTATGTTGATGTATTGGCATTGCCTGTTGCTGGCCCTTGGCTCTCGATACAAGAAGCTATTGATTATGCGATATTGATCAAGCCAAAGAAATGTTTCCCAGTCCATGATGGGCTGCTCAGGAAGACAGGAGGCTCTACACATGCCATTCCTATCCAAGTATTGACTCCGCTTGGCATAGAATTCATTGTGCCAGATAAGCCTATGAAATTCTAGAATATCTATACTTCCCTAAAAACATCTTGTGACTTATGTAGTAGCTTCACATTATTGCTATAATATGTCCTCTCTCCTACTCCTGTAGAAAATTTGATCTTGGCACTTGGCAGCGAGACATTCCCCACGATATTTAATTGTGATTTCAGCTTATATGTCAGCAACCTTTCCTCGTAAGGATCTAGCACTTCAAGGTTCCACATCAATAATGAATTGCTCTTGTCGGCGCTGAGCATCTTTGTCGGCTTCAGCATCCCGAGCGATAATTCATCTTCTATCTGGATGATCTTAGGATATTTGTCGACTATCTTAATATTCTTTATTGTCCTTGACGATCTGTTCTTTATATGCAGCCTAACCTTTACCTCAGACACTCCATCTTCTGACGATGAGACGATCTTTGCATTCTTTAATAATAATACAGGACTCCTGAATACATAATAAGATATTATGCCGATGATTATTAGGATGATTATTATGACCAGGACTATATAGTTTGTTGTGATCGTTATCTCAACAGGTTGCTCTGGAGATAGTGGTATCGTCCATGCAATATAGGATATTCCATTCTCGGTAATCGACTGATACTTTGCTGATGTTGTAGTGAATATTTTTTCAAAAAAGTTTTTCGGGATCTTCTCAATCTTTGTTGCCTGATAATTTCCATGATTGGTCAATTTAATCGTTTCTGTACTAGAGAATAATCCTGAGGTCTTGGTCTGCTCTATAGCAATATCCGAATAGCTTAGGACCTGAATCTCGCTCCTGCTCTCTGTGATGCTTATATTATTTGCTACCAGCCTAACACTAATATTATATGTTCCTGGTGCCTGCAATGGATCTATCGCGAGCAATACCCCTAATGTTTTCTCTTCAAGAGGACCGAGTGATGTCGATACTTCCTTTTCCTTGAATAATTCTGAGCTCACGATGAATTTTATATCTTTAAGATTCAACGGATTCTTATTTCTCAAATGAACATTTAATGACAACATATGATTTGGATCGCTAGGATCAAAAGTCTTATTGAAAGCAACATCAAGGACTGCGCTTGGAGAATATGATGGCGCTGTCTGATTAGTGGCCCTAATATACACATAGAAATTCTCTATGACAGATGTCCCATCTGCAAGACTTTTTATAGTGACTGGCACTAGCTGCGGACCATAGAGCCTCTCATCAAGCAATGTTATTTCCAATGGGAATGTGATTGTTGCTACTGGTTGAATAGGTAATAATGTTGGGCTGATATCCCAGTATGCGCTAATAGTATATAATTGTATCCTATCTGCATAATCATTGTTATTGCTAATTTTTATAGTATATAATGCAGTCTGGTTCGGATATATCGTATCTAGGACTGATTTAGTATTATAATCAAACATTACAGCATTGACAAGCGATATGCATATAATAAACAAGAAAATAGTTGAGATAGCAAGTTTCTTTATATAAATCATTATGCCTCACCGGTGATGATGAGTTTATGAAAGACCGTATTTATATACTTTTTGGTTAAGAAAATATGTTATATGATAACATGGGGCTGCCCGGACTTTCAAACCTGAGGGTTTATAGTATCCCTCTAGGGTATTCGAACCGGGATCGCAAGGTCCCAAACCTCGAAGGCTGACCAGGTTACCCCACAGCCCCATTACCTTTGCAGAAAAACACCTTGTTTTTAAATCTTTTCCTTAAGGACATGGATTGATTCTGCAAAAGATTTATAAACTTCAAAAACCCTCTAGACCCTTAATAATCAATATTGTACAGGTGAAATTATGGCTCCCAAGGATTTGAAGCAAAAGAAGGACAAGGATGATGTGATAGTATTAGATGAGAAGGGTAAGGAAGAGTTTGATCTTGGCAGAGAAGACTTAGATGATACTGCTGATGATGAACTTGATATGAATGATGATTTTGATTTTGATGATGGTGGAGATTAGGATTTAACGATAGATGGTTTCTTTACTAGTTTTTTCTTTGATACCTTTTTTCTTACTGTCGACTTTTTAATTTCTGTCTTGGCTTCTTGCTTCGGATTATTGGCCTGATTTTCATAATATGCCCTCTTTTGCTCTACTGCAATCTTCTCTTCATCATTTTTCGGGATCTTTTCAATATATCTACATTTCGGGAATCCTGTGCATCCTATGAATTGGCCATAGACTGATGTTCGAACAATCAATGCCTTGCCACATTTTGGGCAAATCTTTTCTATATGCCCAGCCTGCATCCCTACTATCTGCTTCATTGCTTCCTTGTCGTCTGTCTTTTTTGATGGACAGTCAGTATTGATGCAGGTCTCTCTAGTATTCCTGCCTGCGATAATCTTTACTATAGGGAATTTGCAATGCTCGCAAGTCTTTGCTGTAGCTGTAACCTTTCCATATCCTGGCATATTCATTATCGTCTTGCATTTAGGATAATTGTCGCATGCAATGAATTTCCTTTTACTCTTTCTCGAATACATTATCTTGATATTTCCGTTCCCGCAATTAGGGCATTTGCCTATATAACTATCTTTTTCCATGCTCTGCTTATGAGAGCTCGAGAGTTCTACACCTATAGATTTCTCTTTCGATTTGAACTTGTCCAATATCTTTGTCAATGTCAATTCCGCTTCCTTGAGCACTGTATCCTCACTCAATTTCTTCTGCCTAATCTTTTCCATCTCTTTCTCAAAATGCCTAGTTAATTTAACATCTAAAATTTCTGGACAGTATTTCTCTAAAGTCTCGACTGTCTGTATTCCAAGGTCTGTTGCCTCGATTGATTCGTTTTTTACATAATTTCTCTGATACAAAGAATCCACAACTGATGCACGAGTGGAATTATGAACAAATACTCCGTTCGAGAGCATAAAATTAGGTTTATTTGCTGTGTTGGTTATATCATATACGTCTCCTTGATAATTAGAGATTTCTGTATGACTTACTGTTTTTGTGATTAAGTCTGAATTAATTAATTCTTCTCCTAAATAAGAATAAAAAGTTCCCTCAATAGGTTTGATAGATTTATATAATATTTTTTTTCTAGGTCTTTGTGATATGCCTTCTACAATTCTAATAATATAGCCTTTTCTTATTAATGGATTAAGAATATTTCTTATTTTAGCCATTGGCTCTTTTAACATAATTGAT
>Ga0182021_10002449_pt1 | contig 21674 bp, 22 predicted proteins | sample 612E3MmetaG_FD_120493 | JGI IMG/M metagenome (GOLD analysis project Ga0182021, IMG submission 120493) | Permafrost microbial communities from Stordalen Mire, Sweden - 612E3M metaG (Illumina Assembly) | ecosystem: Environmental > Terrestrial > Soil > Wetlands > Permafrost | place: Sweden... | reverse complement strand
CGGCATGTTGAGCAGCAACTTCGTCGTGCAATACACCACCAATCTGACGGGCACCAACTGGGTGAACCTGCTTTCCCTGACCAATTTGCCGGCCAGCCCGTATCTGTTCCTTGACCCGGCCGGGGACGGGGAACCAGCGCGGTTCTATCGGGCGTTTATGCGGTGACGGGCGGTGAAGCTCTGCGCCACGGCGCACCATCTGGCGGATCAAGCGGCTTCACAGGTTCAACTGTCTCCACTGTGCGCGGGCAACAGCTTGTCGGCTTTCAAATCCCGCAGGAGCCGGTCGAACGCCTGCTGGTAGACATCGTGGTCTTGCCATTGCGTGAAGTCCCCGATGTGGCGCGGAAAGGGGTCAGCCCATAGATTGGCTCTGTAGCCGAGCATGAACGCAAGTCGGCACAATCAAGGACTCCCGGGAATGCAGTCGCTTATGCCCCTGGCGGCCTTGCGTTTCTCCGGAAGGTTCCCCACCACTTGGTTAGGAACGCCTCATGAGAAAGTCGGTCGGCGTGAGAGCCGAGACGGGGGAGCCGGTGAAATCAGACACATTCCGAGTCACAACGTGGTCGCATTGGCCGGCTTCGGCCACGCTGGCCACGACGGCGTCTTCGAAGTCCGCCAGAGGCAGTTGGCGAGCGCGGCGGAGGACGGCTTTGTCCGCGACCGCGACCTCGAAGTGGGCCAGCAACCAGTCGATGGTTTGGTCGGCCTTCGGCTTCCCGGCAGCTTTGGCGAGGATGTAATAGAGAGTGGTGAACGCGTGGACGGGGAGAACGGCTTGGATTTCTCCGAGCCGTGCCAAGCTGAGAACCTTCGCGGAATCGTGGTAATGGGGGACCCGGTTCTGCACGACATCCAGCAGAACGTTCAGGTCGAGCAGCACTTTCATCGGTGCTTGTTGAGCAGGTGCCGGCGGTATTCGCCCTCCGAGTCGCCGTCCGGCGGGACGAGACCGGTGATGGCTTCAACCTCCGCGTGGATCGAGGCCCGGGCGGCGGCCGTGGTCACGGCCGAAAGCCTGGCGACGGGTTTTTCGGCGTCGGTGATGAGCAATTCGCCCTGGCCGCCAAGCTTGCGCACCAGCTCCGGCAGGTGCTTTTGTGCTTCGTCCAATGTCACCGTTTGCATCAAACCATTATCGCTTGAATCGGACCAAATGCCAACATCCGAATTATGAGAGTTCTTCACGAAGCCATCTTATGAAAACGACAATCAACATCTCCCAATTGTTGACTCTGCTTCTATGCAGCCCGTTGCTGGCGCACGCCGGAGAGCTGCCCGAACCCGGCCTCGTCATGTATGGCGCTGTCCGCAACTCCGCCAATGGCAATGCCCTCCTGACCACCGGCACCCTCACCGGGACTATCACGCCTGCCTGCGGTTCGCCCGTCACCGTCACCACTCCGCTGGCGGACATCAGCGGCCAGTATTCCTACGCGCTGGGCGTGCCGTTTGCATCCGTGGTCGGCGGCGGCACGCTGTCGCCCAATACGCTGCAATTGAACAGCACCGCCACCAGCTACGTCCGCACCAACGTTTTTCTGACCGTGAACGGCACTAATTATCCTGCCACCATTTCCCTGCCCGCCCTCGGCACGTTCACCTTCGGTCCCGCGGACCGTGGCCGGCTGGACGAGGTGGATTTGACCGTCACCGCTCCCGGCGTAACCGGCGGCACGGGCGGCAATCCTTTTTTCGCATCCACACCCCATTTGGTCAACGGGCAGTTCCAAATGACCGTGAATGCGACAACTGGCCAGAGCTACACGCTCCTGACGTCAACCGACCTGGTCAATTGGTCGCCCGCATTCGTTTTCCTCTGCACGAATTCACCCGCCGTCATCTCCGACCCCGCGGCAACCAATTTCAACCACCGCTTTTATCGGTTGGGGCCATGATCGTGAGATTTCTGCCGGTTGAGCGAGGCGCGCAGGCAAGGCACTTGATTGTCAGTATGCGCTTGCCAGGAAGCCGGGGGCGTTGGCATCTTCTGACATGCCAGCACGCAAAGAGCCTGACAGCTTCGATTCCCAGTTCTACAAACCGGCGGAGACCTTCTTTCCTGCCTACAGCAACCTCGGCCTGACCTACGACGACGTGACGCTCGCGACGCTCTATTCGGAGGTGCTCCCGCGCGACACGCAGCTCGACACGACGCTGGCGGACGGGTTGCAACTGAATATTCCCGTGATCTCTTCGGACATGGACACGGTGACCGAGTCCCGCATGGCCATCGCGATGGCGCTGAACGGCGGGCTGGGCCTGATCCATTACAACATGGCCGAGCGGGAACAGCTTTCGGAAGTCAGCCGGGTGAAGAACAACGTGCATGGCCTCATCCAGGAGCCGATCAAGGCCGCGCCGGACCAGTTGATCGGGGACGTGCTGGAGTTGATCGCCAAGAAGCGGTTTGCCTTCAGCACCTTTCCCGTCGTGGACGCCGAGGGCAAACTTGTGGGTCTGCTCCCGGGCCACGTGGTCAAGCAGCGTTACGCCAAGCGCAAGGTGGCCGAGGCCCTCACGCCGCGCCCGCAGGTTCACACCCTGAACCAGAAGGAACTGGGCCGCGACCCCATCGCCAAAGCCGACCGTTTCTTCACCGACCACCCCGGCATTCACAAGCTGCTGGTGGTGGACGACCAGGACCGGCTGCACGGGCTGTTCACGATGAGCGACGTGGAACGCATCACGCAGGAGCGGAACGCTCAGTTCAAGCCGGCGCGCGATGCGCACTTCCGCCTGCTATGCGGCGCGGCGGTGTCGGCCACGCGCAACGCGTTCGGCGAGCTCGATCGCGAGCGCATTCTCAGCCACGTGGGCCGGCTCGTCGAGCGGGGCCTGGACGTGGTGGCGGTCTCGACGGCGCACGGGCACACCCGGGGCGTGGGGGACGCGGTGCGGATGTTGCGGGACGCATTTCCCAAGCTGCCCATCATCGCCGGCAACGTGACCAGCGCCGCAGGCGTGGAATTTCTGGCCGACTGCGGCGCCAATGCCGTCAAGGTCGGGCAGGGTCCCGGTTCGATCTGCACGACGCGGATCGTGGCCGGGGTTGGCATTCCGCAACTGACAGCGCTTTACGTGGCGTCGCGCGCCGCGCGGAAAAAGCGCGTCACCCTCCTCGCCGACGGCGGCATTTCCAAATCGGGGGATATTGTCAAGGCGCTCACCCTGGCTCACGCCGTCATCTGCGGCGGGATACTCGCCGGCTGCCCGGAAGCGCCGGGCGAAGTGATGGAAATCGGCGGCAAGCTCTATAAGCAGTATCGGGGCATGGGCAGTTTGGCGGCGATGAAGGCGGGTTCGGCGGCGCGCTACGGTCATGCGCCCGACCCGGTGCGCAAGGTCGCGCCCGAGGGGATCGAGGCGCTGAAAGAAGTCTCGGGCTCCGTGGACCGCGTGCTGGCGCAGTTGATTGGCGGCATTCAATCCGGCATGGGGTACCTGGGCGCGGCCAATCTTGGCCAACTGCGCGAGCGGGCCCGGTTCATCCGCGTCAGCCCGGCCGGCCAGCGCGAGGCTGCGCCGCACGATGTCGTGGAGTTAAAGACGGGGAATTAGAACTCGATGGCCTCGTTCATCCGGCCGCATTGCGAGCAGCGGGAGCGGTCCACGTCCACGTCGTCGGTATAGACGTAGCCGCAGCGGCGGCAGCGGAAAATATGGTCCTCAGTCGGTGTCGGCTCGAAGCGTCGCCGCCGCAGTTCGCTATAGATGCCCGCGCCGGCAATGCCGGCCAGCCAAACCACCACGTAGGCCAGAATTAAGTTGGGAACGGACATGGAATGCGCGTCTAACCTGCTAGGGGCCAGTCGAGGGGGTGTTGGTGAGCGGCGGGGGGAGCGTGTGCCACGCGAAAACCAGCCTGCCCCAGCTCAAACGGGCTGTTGGGCTTGGGGTTGTTCCTGGCCCACTGGGGGTCGAGGATTCGAAGCGCGCGGTCCTGGCTTGCTGCAAGGCGTACTCGTCGGCGTCGCGGTAGCCGCTGCTCGAGAGCAAGACCGGCGCCGACACGGGCCAGCCTTCGGGGTTCACTACCACCTGCACGACGCTGTTGGTCAGAAGATCCTTATACCGCCAGGACGGCAATTCGATCGGCTTGAGCAACCTGCGCCCCGCCAGGTCGCCTTCCAGCCAAAGCCGCGATTGTGCGGGACCGGTTGCCAGCGGGCGGCTTTCGGGGAGCGTTGGTTCGGGTTCAGGCCTGGCCAGGGTGGACTGTGCGCTTAAGCTGTCGAGTTCGATGGCCCGATTCAGCACCGCCCCCGGCGGTTGGATGGAGAAAGGCAACCAGCTCGGCTCCTCGGACCACTCGAAGAAGCGGAAGTGCGGAGGTGGAAGGCTCAGCCACGCCCCCCCGGAAAAACCCTGCTGGTGCGGCAGCACGAACAAGGTGGGATCGTTGAGGGCCAGCAGTTCGGCGGAAGCAGGGCTGGCGATGCGGAGTGCGGGGAACGCGGCCGGCAGGCGCGGCGAAACCGCGGTGCGGTCGCTGAGCCAAAAGATCAGGCCCACCTGCACGCTGAAGGCCAGCGCGATGGAGATCCACCAGCGGCGGCGCGGCCAAGGCCGCAGTTCAACTGCGGCGGAGATCATGGCTTGGACCGCGGGGCTGACTCGGCATAAGGACGGGGCAACGTGGCCAGAAACGCCTCCGGGATGCCCGCGTCGCGCGCCAGCAACCGGAGACGCAGAATCATTTCGTAGGTCGCCTCTTTGTCTGCGTGCACCAGCAGGGTCAGCGGCTGGGTGGAATTCTTCGCGGCAGCGCGGAGTCGGCCCCGCAGCTCGTTTTCCTCGATCCACTGGTTTTCGAAATACAGCCGCCCGTTCTTGTCAATCGCCACCGATACCGACGGCTGGCTCAAACCCGGCAGGCCGTTAGCCGCCGGGGGCTGCAGGCGGATGCCCGGCGTGTAAACCAGCGAGCCGAGCATAAGGAAAATGACGAGCAGAAAGAATACCGCGGCAAAGGGGGCCGCATCCAACTGACCCCGGAAAATCCGGACGCTGCGGGCGAACTTCATGGCACAACTCGGGTTTTCACTGCCGGGTGGGCTCCGCGAGGATATGCACGATTTCCGTCGAGGCGCGCTCCATGTCGAGCACGATGGAGTTGACACGGCTGACGAGGTAATTGTAGCCGGCGTGCGCGGGAATGGCCACCGCCAAACCGGCGGCCGCGCAGATCAGGGCCTGCCAGATGCCGTTGGAAAGATCGCCCACATGGGCGTAAAGCCCCTGGCCCTGCATGTGGGAAAAGGTCTTGATAAACCCGAGGACGGTCCCGAGCAAACCGATGAGCGGCGCCAGTTGAGCGATGGTCGCCAGAAGATTCAACTTCTCTTCCAGGCGCGGCACCTCGGCCGAACCAGCCTCCTCCAGTGCCTCGCGCAAGCGGTCCCGGCCGTGGTCGCGATTCAAAATCGCGGTCTTGACCAGACGCGCGACCGGTCCGGGGGTGGCATCGCAGATCGAGAGGGCCTCCACCACGTTGTTGCGTTTGAGCACCGTGCGCACGCCGTTGAGGAACTCGGTGGAGTTGATCTGCGCGCGGTGACAATACAGGAACCGTTCGATGAACACCGCGATGGCGACCGCGCTGACCAACAGAATCAACCAGAGCACCAGCCCGCCGTTGGATAACAATTCCGGCAACGTTCGCATGGCCTTCTATATACGTTTTCGCGGCGGAGGTTCAAAGGCGAAAATTGTGAGCGGGATGGCTTTTCTCCTGTCTCCACCCGGCCGCAAGCGGTATTCTGACTGCATGGACAAGCCAGACCAACTGAGCGAACTGTTTCGGATGCAGAAAGCCCTGAATGAGCGCATCGGCGTGCGGACCGAAGGCATGGGCGACGAGGACAAGATCAAGTGGGTGCTCAACTATTGCCGCGCCATGTCGCAGGAGATCGCCGAACTCACCGACAGCGTCCCCTGGAAATGGTGGGCCAAGTACCAGCGCTTCGATGCCCAGAATGCCCGCGTCGAGGTGGTGGATTTGTTTCATTTCCTGATCAGCCTCGCGCAAGTGCTGGGCATGAGCGCCGATGACGTATTTCAGGCCTATGCGCGCAAGAACGAGGTCAATTTCAAGCGGCAGGAAACTGGCTACATCGTGAAGGATGAGCACGATTCGAAGCATATTTGAGGCGTGATGCGTATTCCGTGATGCGTGATGCGTGATGCGTGATCCGGCAAGAACAAACCCTGAAACCTAATGAGCTGCGCGAGTTCAACCGCTCTTGCAACCAGCCCAAGGCACCAGTTAAGATGAAAACCCTGTGACTGCACCAACGACCATCGTTTCGGCCCCTTACGTTGCGCGCGTTCCTCCCCGCTGGCGGAACGAAGTGGAAGGCGTCCTCATCGCCGAGGACCAGATCGCCCGCCGCATCCGCGTAATGGCCGGCGACATTGCCCGCGACTATGCGAACCGCGAACTGATTGTTGTTTCGCTGCTCAACGGCACGGTCATGTTTTTGGCCGACCTGATCCGCAATCTCTCGCTGCCGTTGCGGCTGGATTTCATCGGCGTTTCCAGCTACGGCGCGGGCACCGAGTCGGGCGAGCTGGTGTTCACGAAGGAACTACGGCTGGGGGTGCGCGGGCGGGATGTGCTGCTGGTGGATGACATCCTTGACACGGGCAAGACCCTCTTTCGCGTGCTGGGCAAGCTGCGCGCGCTCAGGCCGCGCCGGATCAAGACTTGCGTCCTGCTCAACAAAGCCGCCCGCCGGGTGGAGGCCGTGGAGGCCGACTATGTAGGCTTCGAGATTCCCGACGTGTTTGTCGTGGGTTACGGACTGGACTTCGCCGAGCGCTACCGGAACCTGCCGTTCGTGGGGGTGCTCCATCCGCATGTTTACAAGAGGGCGCGCCAGCGGAGATGCCCGGACCGGCCCCGAAGCGCTTGTGGCCAGCGGCAGGGCTGATTCCGTCTTCGCATGAGCGTGACGGTTTGCTTCTACTCGTACTTCAAGGACCTGACAGGCTGCCCCCGGCTCACGGAAGAACTGCCGACGGGAAGCACGCTGGGCGACCTGCTGGTCGAACTGTCAATTCCCAAGGCGTTCTTAGCCGATTGAGCGGGGCGGGCGGATAGTTCAGGCGAACTGCAATTGGGTCGTCGCCGCTTCCGGGTCCCAGCCGCGCGTCGGCTGACTGGTGATGGAGGACACGTCTTTGATCGAGATTTGCCGACCGCGCGTCTTTGGTCCCTTCACTTCCACGTCGGCCGGCTTACAGGTCTGCTGGTTGATCTTCTGATAGGGTGCCGGCTTGTAGCGGATGTAAAGCTCGGGCGGGGTGTCGGGCTCGAAGAACAGGACGCGCGACTTGAGCGGGATGCAGTGATAGACCTTGTTGAGGATCGTGCCGCCGAACGTGAACCGTTTCAGGTAGGTCGCCTCGCGGTTGGTGTAAGCAGCCGTGAACACCCGCTCGCGCTCCGGGAGGCCGCAATAAACCAGGTCCGGCCCGACAAAGAACTTCTCCGGCAGCTCCACCACCTGGTAATGGCCGTCCTTGAAGACCAGGATCAGCTTGTCGAACTTGGTGCATTCGAGGTTGAACTCTTCGCCGGAGACCTTGTGGCCGACGTAGCCGGACTCGCGATCATAGGCCACCTTGAAGGCCTTGAAGGCGACCTCCTTCGCGTCCACTTCGTCGTAACGGCTTGACCGGGTGAGGCGCGGATAGAGCGGCCCGTACTTGGCAAGCAAGGCTTCGAGATGGCCAACGACGTACTTGGTGAGGTTCTTCAGGTTCTTCCGCGTCTCGGCGAGCGCGTCCTTCACCTGCTCCATTTCCTCGCGGTGCTTGTCAATGTCGAAGAGCGATATGCGGCGGATGCGCACCGCGAGGAGCCGCTCGACGTCCGGGTCCGTCAGCTCGCGGACCATCTGGCGGCGGAATGGTTTGAAGCCCTCGCACACGGCGGCCAGGACGGCTTCGTTGGTCTTGCACTGTTCGATCCGCTTGTAGATGCGCTCCTCGATGAAGATGCGCTCCAGGGTCCGGAAGTGCAGTTCGTCCTGCAGCTTGGATTCCTTCAGCTCCAGCTCGCGCTTCAGGATTTCCACCAGTTGCGCCGTGTTCTCGCGCAGAACCTCCGACACCGTCATCTCCACCGGGCGATTGTTCCTGATGACGACGATACGGCTGGCGATGGTGACCTCGCAATCGGTGAACGCATAGAGCGCATCCGCCAGTTGCTCCGCGCTGACGCCGCTCGGCGCCTTGACCTCGATCTCGACCTCGTCGGAGGTGAAGTCGTTGATGCTCTTGACCTTGATCTTGCCCTTGCGCGAGGCGTCCTCGATGGAGTCAATCAGCGAATCGGTGGTGGTCGTGGGCGGGATTTCCTTGATGACAACCGTGGACTCGTCCTTGACCTTCATCTTGGCCCGGACCTTGATTTCGCCCGCGCCGTCCTTGTAGCCGCGGGCGTCCATGAGGCCGCCGGTCTGGAAATCGGGCAGGCACTTGAAGGGCTGCTTCTTGAGGATGGCGATCTGCGCTTCGAGCAGCTCGGGGAAGTTGTGCGGCAGGATGCGCGAAGACATGCCGACCGCGATGCCTTCGGTGCCAAGCATGAGCAGCAACGGCAGCTTGCTGGGCAGAGCCACGGGTTCTCGGTTGCGGCCATCGTAGCTCGCCACCAGCTCGGTGATCTCGTCATGGAACAGCTCGTTGCGTGCCAGCTCCGTCAGCCGGCACTCGATATAGCGCGGCGCGGCGGCAACGTCCCCGGTGAAGATGTTGCCGAAATTGCCTTGGCCTTCGATCAGGTATCGCTTGTTGGCCAGCACCACCAGCGCGTCGCCGATGGACGCGTCGCCGTGCGGATGGTACTGCATGGTGTGGCCGACGACGTTCGCGACCTTGATGAAGCGCCCGTCGTCCTTATCGTGCAAGGCCCAGAGGATGCGGCGCTGGACCGGCTTGAGACCGTCCGCCAGGTTGGGAATGGCCCGGTCGCGGATGACGTAGGAGGCGTAGTCGAGGAAACTGCGATTGACGCGGCGATGGAGCGGCAGTTCGATCTTGCCGGGAACAAAGGGACGCGCCGGCGCCGGCACCGCGACGCTCTCGGCAAGGACGTGGGTGGCACCATTGCCGCGCCTCGCGGGCTTGCGCTGGGGAAGGTCGCCGTTGCCGCCCTTCGGGACGGGGGCGGCGTTCACCACTCCGAGGGTGTTGTCCGGAAGCTCCTGGATGGGCAGTTCGGGCTGGTTGGGATTGTTTTTGCGTTTCGATGACATTCGCTAGTGGATCGTTCCGGGAGGCTGTTCGCCGGCGGAGGTCATGCCTCAGGCCAAGACCAGCCCATGTTGAACGAAGGGCGTGAAACAAGGAAGTTGGTGTCCAGATAGATCATGGTTCCCAAGGTCTTTACCGCCGGGCGTCCCGAATCATGTCCATCCAGGCTTTGGCCTTGGCTGCGTCGAGATTCAGGCTCTTCTGAAGCGCACGAACCACCTCCGAGCCGGAAACCTGTGGGAGCCGGTTCACACGGCCACGACCAGCGCGTCAAAGTGTTCCGGGGGCACGGCCAGCTTGTCCTCTTGGAGCGCAAGAATATATCCCTCGATCGCCTCGCGGATATTCACGATGGCTTGTTCCCGGCTCTCACCCTGGGAAACACAACCCGGAAGGCTGGGACACTCGGCCACCCAAAAACCGTCTTCGCCCGGATAAACAATGACTTGCCGCATACGCAGAATCTACCGGCCCGCTTTTCGCAGGTCAAGCGCGCCCGGTGGCACGAGTAGGCGGCTCAGGCGTTCAAGGTGTTGATCAGCTCATCCAGTTTGTCCGCCAGCGCCTGCAGTCTTACTTGGGAAGAACCTTCTCGAAGAACCCCCGCAATGCGGTGATGATACTGCCCCAATCCGACGGGGTCATTCTTCCGAGCTGCCGAACAATCGTCGTCTTCTCGATGGTCGCCAATTTATCAACCCGGACGACCGAGGGGAGCCGCAATCCAGCTCGTTGCCATTGCGTGACGGTCACATCGAAACTCGTCCGGGCAACGTGGCTGGTGATCGGGGCTACGAGCAGGTCAGCATCAACTGAATCATAGACCACGACTACGGGCCGCCGTTTGTTGCCCGCCTGGCTGCTGAAGGCCAATGAAACCAGCAGGATTTCTCCTTGAGAATGGCTCACAGCGTCTGCTCAGTCTGCGTCGTAGATGGCATCCGCGGGCGCGTATTGCTTTTCGAGTTGGCTGGCCGAAAACCTGGCCCAATCCCCCTCTTCACTCTTCACCTCCTGCCGCGCTAGAAGGAAATCAACGTAGTGCAACGCCTCGGTCTGCAACGTCCCGGGCAACGCTTTAGCTTTCTCATATATCAGCTCCGCCGTGCTCATGGGTTAAAGGTATCCCGGACCCAGCCGGTTGTAAACCTCGCAACCCGAGGAATCAGGAATACGGCGCCCGAAACCAACGGTGAGTTATCGGCCGGCAAGCTGGGATCGAGGATCGGGGTGGACATAAGCAAGCTTTGGTTTGTTTTCCGTCGCCCTTGTTCTACGCCCGCCCGCCCGCCGGCACAAGCCGCGAAATGTTCCGTGCCCGCCCAACCTCAAGAACCGCCGCCGTTACGGAGTCACCTGCAAGCGGAAGAACAGGCTGTTCCAGTTGGCCGACGGGCGCGCGGGCGGCCTGCAATTCCCAGGGGAGCCTGGTCGGTGCCTCATTCCTCCACCGGCACAACCAGGTTCTCCATGATGTAGTCTTTGCGTTCCGGGGTGTTCTTGCCCATGTAGAACCCGAGGATGCCGGCGGCGTCGTGCTTCGGGGCGTACTCGACCTGGCTCAGGCGCATCTCCTTGCCGATGAATTGCTTGAACTCCGCCGGGTTAATCTCGCCCAGGCCCTTGAACCGCGTGATCTCGCAGCTCACGCCCAGTTTGCGCGCGGCCTCGTCGCGCTCGGCCTCGGAGTAGCAGTAGATCGTCTGCTCCTTGTTGCGGGCGCGGAACAGCGGCGTTTCCAGCACAAACAGGTGGCCGTCGTGCACCAGTTGGTCGAAGAACCGGAAGAAATACGTGATCAGTAAGTTGCGGATATGCAGGCCGTCCACGTCGGCGTCCGTGGCCAGAATCACCTTCCCGTAGCGCAGGCCTTCGAGGTTGTCCTCGATGTCCAGGCTGCGCATGAGGTTGTACATTTCATCGTTCTTATAGACAATGTCCCGCTTGAGGTCCCAGACGTTCAGCGGCTTGCCTTTGAGGACGAAAATCGCCTGCGTTTCCACGTCCCGGCAGCTCACGATCGAGCCCGCCGCCGACTGCCCTTCCGTGATGAACACCATCGTCCCCTTGCCTTTGCCCTTGGTCTTGTTGTAATGCTCCTTGCAATCCTTGAGCTGCGGGATGCGGATCGTGATGGCCTTGGCCCGCTCCCGCGCCAGCTTCTTCACCTCCTGCAGTTCCTTGCGGAGCTGGCGGGTGTCCTGCACCTTGGCGACGATCCTCTCGGCGATCTCCTTGTTCCGGTTGAAGAACTGCAGCAGCTCCTCGCGGACTCGGTTCACCAGGTCCGTCCGGATCTCCGTATTGCCCAGCTTATTCTTGGTCTGTGACTCGAACACCGGGTCCTTCAGCCGAATGGACACTGCCCCCACCATGCTTTCGCGGACGTCATCGCCGTCGAACTTCTCCTGGGCATATTCATTGACCGCCTTGAGCAGCCCCTCGCGAAACGCGCTCAGGTGCGTGCCGCCATCCGTTGTGTACTGGCCGTTCACAAACGAGTAGAACGTCTCCCCGTAACGGCTGTTGCTGTGCGTGAAGCAGAACTCGAGCGTCTTCTCCGCGTAATGCAGCGGCGGGTAGAGGGGCTCGCTGCCGTCCGCCTGCAGGTCCTCCATCACCAGGTCGAAAAGCCCGTTGCGCGACTGGAACGTCTTGCCGTTATAGAGCAGCTTGAGTCCCGTGTTCAGGTAGCTATAATGCCGCAGCCGCCGTTCCACGTGCTCGGGCCGGAACGCGACTTCCTTAAACACCTCCGGGTCGGGCTGAAACTCGATGAGCGTGCCCTCCGCTTCCTTTGCCGCTTTGCCGCTCTTCTCGTGCTTGAGCTTGCCCTGCTTGAAGGACGCCTCGACAAATTGGCCCTCGCGAAAGCTGCACACCCGGAACACCTTCGAAAGCGCATTAACCGCCTTGGTCCCCACCCCGTTCAGCCCGACGCTGAATTGGAACACGTCGTCGTTGTATTTCGCCCCCGTGTTGATCTTTGACACGCAATCCACCACTTTCCCCAGCGGGATGCCCCGCCCGAAATCCCGCACCGAGACCGACTGATCCTGGATGTTGATCTGCACCTCCTTGCCGTAGCCCATGATGAACTCGTCAATGGCGTTATCAACCACCTCTTTGAGCAGGATGTAGCACCCGTCCTCATAGTGCGAGCCGTCGCCGATCCGGCCAATGTACATCCCGGTCCGCAGGCGGATATGCTCCAGCGACGAGAGCGTCTTGATCTTGCTCTCGTCATAGACGTGTTTTTTGTCGTCTGCCATAGTTCAGCTAGTTCAATATCGGGAGTCCCCGCTGGCTTGCCAATCAGTAAATATTGCGGCTAAGGAGCCGTCGAAATGGTCCGGTGGCTGCCGGCAAACCAGATTTGCTCCGGCCGGACGTGCAGCGCCGGTTCCCAAACGCAGGCGCAGTCCACGATCTGGCGCATGCGCTGAAACCACCATGCAGCCCGGCCTGAGCGGCGGCGATGCCGACTGACCGGCGGGAGGAGTGCAGGGGCTGCGAAAGCGAGTTCCAATTGGCAATGGGCCTCTTGTGCGAGGCGGTGAGGGTGGAAGGTTCTGTCGAGGTTGTGCGTTAACCGGTTCATAGCTTTTTTGCGCCATGATCGCCGACAGCCTTGGACAAAAACGGTCCAACCCTAAAAAATAGTTTGCGGCAACTAGATTAGTAACCCTATTGGACGATGGGGGAAGCCGGCGCTATTTCGGCACGGTGAACCGATAGGTGCCAGAGCCGACTGCGAATAAGGCCCGGCCGCCTTCCACGCCAAGGAGTTTCACAATTTTGACGGCAGGCTGGCCGCCTTCGGTGATCCGGGCGGCATCGGTGGCGGGCAAATAAACCGTCGCACTCGCGTTGGCGGGAATGGTGACGGTCAGGTGGAAGCCGTCCTTGTCTGTTTTCCAATCGCTCACGATCCGGCCGCGGATGGAGTCGTAAGTTGCCTTGGCTGAAGTCAATCCGCCGACCGGATTGGGTCTGACAATGATGTGTTGGAAGGCGGGCACGGCGGGATCGGGATTGATGCCGGCCAGCGCTTTGTAGAACCAGGCGCTGATGTCGCCGAACATGATGTGGTTGTGTGATTCGCTGCCGTTCCATTGCTCCCAGAGAGTCGTGGCGCCCTGCTCGATCCACCAGCCCCAGCTTGGAAGATCCTTCTGGCTGGCAATGCGATAGGCCACGTCGGCGCGCCCGTTTTCAAGCAGCGCGTTCAGGAGGTATTTTGCGCCCAGGATGCCGGTGTCAATGTGACCCTGCCGCTGTTCCACATTCGCGACGAGGTTGCTCAGGACGCGGGGTCGGATGTCAGAGTCGGCCAGGCCCTGGTAGAGAGCGCAGCTTAAAGAGGTCTGGCTGCCGTTGCCATAGAGGCCGGTTTCCGGGTGGTAGAATTTGCGGTTAAAGGCTTGTTTGATGCCGGCAGCGAGGTCGGCATAGCGAAGCGCGTCGGCTTCATTGCCGAGCAGACCGGCGGCCAGAGCCACGGTCCGCGCATCACGATAGTAATAGGCGGTGGAGGTAATATCGGCCGGGGTCTTGGTCTCGAACGGCGCCCAGTCGTTCAGGCCGATATCTACAATACCGTCCTTGGCTTTGCTGGATAGATAGTCCACGTAGCGCTTCATGCCGTCGTAGTGATCGCGGAAGACCTGCGTGTCGCCGCAGTATTCGTAGAGGTAAAGCGGGATCAGCAGGAAGGCGCTGTCCCAGGCGGGGCCGTTGCCCCATTTGTAACCCCAGCTGCTGGTGGGCACGATGCCGGGCAGTTCGCCTGTTGGCCGCTGCTCGTCGCCCAGGTCGTTGAGCCATTTCGTATAGAGGGCGGCCGGGGCGTAGTTCAGCAGGCCCTGCTCGGCGGCCAGGTGGGCGTCGCCGGTCCAGCCATTCTTCTCGCGATGGGGACAATCGGTCGGGATGCCTTGCAGGTTGCTCAGGTAAGACCAGCGGGCGGCGCGCCAGATCTTGTTCAGCAACGGGTCCGAGCACTCGAATTCTCCCATGGCGGGCACGGCCGAGTGGAGGAAAACCCCGCGCAGGCTGTCGAGCGTCGGTTTGCCCGGGAAGCCGGTGACCTCGACATACTGGAATCCGTGATAGACAAAGCGCGCGTGCCACGTCTCCCGGGACCCGCCTTTGAGAATGTAGGTATCCGTTTGAAACTGCTGGTTGGTATCCACCCGGAGGACGTGCTGCTGAATCTCCGCCCGATCAATCATGCCATCGGCGCCCAAACGTTCGCTGTACTTCATGACCACCTTCGTGCCGGGCTGGCCGCGGACGCTCAGCTCCGCAAATCCGGCAAGGTTTTGTCCAAGGTCGTAAACGAACACCCCGGCCTTCGGCTCAGTGAGCTTGATGGGCTTGATTGCCAATTCGGCCTTGATGGGCGGCATCATCTGGGCCGCGAGCTTGCCTTGCGGAGGCTCGACGACTTGCGCCGTCAGCCAATCGGAATCGTTGAAAATGGCGGTATCCCAGCCCGCTTTTTCCAGCCGCGCGTCGTAAATCTCGCCCCCGTATATGCTGTTGAAGACCACGGGTCCGGTGCTGACCTTCCATTGCTTATCAGTCACCAGGGTTTCCGTGTATCCGTCGGTGTACTCGACCCGCAACTGGAGGTAAAGTTTGGGTGCGGCGCGCCAGGGGGCTTTGTGAAAGTCCCACACCGCCCGGGTCTGGACGTTGTACCAGCCATTGCCGAGAATGACGCCGAGGGCATTCTTGCCCTGCTGCAATGCGCCGGTGACGTCGTAGGTCACGTAAAGAGCGCGTTTGTCATAGCGGGTATAAGCGGGGTCAAGGCAATGGTCGCCGATCTTCTTCCCATTGATGTGAAGCTCGTAGTAACCCAGCCCGCAGATATAGACGCGGGCCTGTTTGATGCTTCTGCCGAGGGTGAAGACGCGGCGGAGCATGGGTGCGGGGCCGGAATTGGCATCCGCATTCAGGCTGATCCACTGGCCGGTCCAATCCCGAGGCGAGAGCAGGCCCATTTCCCAGCGCGCCGGTTCGCTGTAAGCGGAAGGCTTGCCGTCTTTATCCCACACGCGCACCTTCCAGAAACAGCGTTGGTACGAGGTCAGCGGTTTGCCTGCGTAGTTCACGTGCAGCGTCTGGTCGGACGGCACCTGGCCGCTATCCCACAGGTCACCGGCGTTCGCCTTCAGCTTGGTTTCCGTGCTGGCGACAAGGATTTGGTAAGCGGTTTGCCGCTGGGCCCGCTGCTTCGATTCCACAATCCAGCTCAAGCGGGGCTGAAGGGTGTCAATGCCAAGGGGATTCTCAAGGTACTCGCACCGGAGCCGGGCGGCTGAAAGTCCGGCGGGCGCCGCGTGCGCCCGCAGGGGCAGACCGGTCGCGAGGGTCAGGCTGAGCAGAAGAACCGCGGGCGAGAGCCCTGGGAATGCCCGCGGGGTTAGGGAGTGTGCCCCATGTACCTCGTAGGGACGCGTTCCACCGCGTCCCCATTTTCTTGAGATACCAGGGACGCGGTGGAACGCGTCCCTGCCAGCCCGCGACGGTTCAGGTTTTGGGACTTTAGTTGCCTTGGACAGGATAGCTCCTTTCATAGGCGTTGCGCGGTTTACACGGGTGACAAAGGGCATCTGCATCATATCATCGGTTAGACATTGATGGGCGCTAATAGGCAGAGATGCAAGAGAATTCCCGGGCGATCGAGGCTTGCGCGGCCGAAGGCCCTCAACTAGAAATAGCAGGACTTCGATGCCGGGGCAGAGTGCCCCGGCAAGACGTTGGTCAACATGCGCGTTTGATTCGGATAACTCTGTTATGAAAAAACTCTCTCAGCTCATCATTTGTTCCTCCCTAATGTTAGGGTTGCCCGCCGCCAGCCTGCTTGCGGAGGAAGCAGCATTCGACGGCCTCGATCTCAATCTCGGGAATCTCTATCGCGTCGCCCCGGCCCAGTCGCGTTCGATCAGCCCCGAGAACTTCACGGGCGAGAAAGGCAAGGCTGGCATGGCGACCGAAGGCACCGGGAAAAACTGCGCGCGCGAGCTGGGGCAGGGTTGGAAGATTTCCCCTTCGGTCCGCATCAAGGCCAAGACCACCTTCACCATGGGCGAGATCAAAGGCCCCGGTTGCATCCAGCAGATCTGGATGACGCCCACCGGCAGTTTTCGGCATTCCATCATCCGCTTCTACTGGGACGACGAGCTGACGCCCTCGGTCGAATGCCCAGTGGGCGATTTCTTCGCGTGCGGCTGGGGCAAGTACTGCCAGATCAACTCGCTGGCGATTTGCGTAAACCCGGGCAGCGCCTTCAATTGTTATTGGCCCATGCCCTTCCGCAAGAAGGCCCGGATCACGCTGGAGAACACGGACGACAAGGACATGACGCTCTACTACCAGATCAATTACACGCTCACCGCTGTGCCGAGAGACGCAGGCTATTTCCACGCGCAGTTCCGCCGTGAGTCTCCGCTGCGGCAGAAGGGCCTTTACACCATCCTGGACGGCGTGGAAGGGCAGGGCCAATACGTCGGCACCTACCTGGCCTGGGAAGTGCACAGCCCAGGCTGGTGGGGTGAGGGCGAAATCAAGTTCTTCATGGACGGTGACAAGGAATTCCCGACCATCTGCGGCACCGGGACCGAGGATTATTTCTGCGGATCGTACAATTTCGAGACGCCCACGCCCGACGGCAAGAAACGCTACACGCCGTTTTCGACGCCTTATACTGGCCTGGCGCAGGTGCTGCCGCCGGACAAGAATGAAGAGCCCGGCCAGCGTTTCGGACTCTACCGCTGGCACATCGCCGACCCGGTGCGTTTCGACAAGGACCTGAAGGTGACGATCCAGGCGCTGGGCTGGCAGTCCGGCGGGAGGTATCTCCCACTGGAGGACGACATTGCTTCCGTGGCCTACTGGTATCAGAAAGAGCCGCACGGGAAGTTTCCCGCCCTGCCGCCTCTGAACTGAACGGGGCGCGCATTGCGGGCAGCATCTAACATTCACCCCGAACAGGCATCGGCTAAGGTGCCCGAGCCCAAGCCGAATATGTATGACCTCGAACACAAGGAGCTGTTCGAGGTGATCCGCGCCGGCCAGCCCGTCAACAACGGCGAATACGCGTGCCGGAGCACGATGCTGGCGATTGCGGCGCAAATGGCGGTTTACTCGGGGCAGGAGATTACCTGGGACAAGGTGCTGTCATCCAAACGCTCGTTTGCCCTGCCGAAGCACGCGCTAGACATCGAGCCGCCCATCAAGCCCAACGCGGATGGGACCTACCCCACGGCAATGCAAGGTAAGGCGGAATACGAGAAATGGCAGTTCGAGGCAAGTTAACCGCCAGAACTCCGGTCCAATTCAAACACCGAGCAAGATTATGACTAAACCGCAGACGTTCACGAGACGCAACTTCATCAAGACCACCGGCTTGGCCCTGTCAGCCGGAGTGCTGAGCCTGGAAACCCCGCTGGTGGCGGCGCCGAAGGCTAAATGGCCCGTCGGCTGCCGCGACCTTCATCTCAAGATCGCCGGCCAGCCGGACAGTTGGTCGTGCATGAAAGCGCTGGGCGCCCAATGCACGGAAGCCAACATCGGCATGAACCTGGATTGCGTGAGCCTGTTTCATCCGCGCGGGAAGTACACGCTGGCGACCGACGACGGCATCCGGGCGCTGAAGGATGACCTGGCGGCGAGCGGCTGCCGCATCAGCGCGTTCATGATGTCCAACCGGCTGGATGAGCAGTTGGACAAAGAGCTGGAGTGGACCCGCAAGCTGGTCCCGGCGGCGCAAGCGCTGGGCGTCGAGATCATCCGCATTGATGTGGTGCCGCGCAAGCTGGAGGGCGACAAGTTTCTCTCCTTCGCCATCGCAGCCTGCAAGCGGCTGTGCGAGATCGCCGAGGGCACGCCCATCCGTTATGGCGTCGAGAACCACGGCAAGATCACCAACGACCCGCAGTTCCTGGAGAAGCTCTTTGACGGCGTCGGCTCGCCCAAGCTGGGCCTGACGCTCGACTGCGCGAACTTCTACTGGTGGGGCCACCCGGTCAACGACCTGTATGCCATTTATGAAAAGTTCGCGCCGCGGGTCGTCCACACCCACTGCAAAAGCATCCGCTACCCTGACGACAAGAAGAATATCCGACGCGAGATAGGTTGGGAGTACGCCAAGTACAACTGCCCGATCTACGACGGGGACATTGACTTCAAACGCGTCGTCAAAATTCTGCGCCTGGCCGGCTATCGCGGTGACTTGTGTGTGGAGGACGAGTCCCTCGGGAAATTTCCGGAGTCCGAGCAGGCGGAGGTCCTGAGGAAGGAAATCGCGCTGCTGAGGGAGCTGGTTTAGTTTCTCGGGTCAAGTCCCTTTCAAGAAAAAGGCGCGTTGTTTTGCGCTGATGGGCAACCCGAGCCGCTCCATGACCTGGAGCATGTCCTCCCAAACCCGGCGCTTCTCCAGCGGGGATTGATTGCGCAGCAGGTAAGCGGGATGATAGGTGGGCATGAGCGGGGTGCCGCGATACGTCCGCCAGTTGCCGCGCAGCCGGGTGATGCCGATGGTCTTGCCCAGCAAACCTTCCACCGCCGTTCCGCCGAGGGCCACAATGACCTTGGGCCGGATCAAGTCAATTTGCTCGTGGAGATACGGAATACAGGTTTGCATCTCCTCCGGCGTCGGCTTCCGGTTGCCGGCGGCCTGGCCGGGCGTGTCGGGCCGGCATTTGAGGATGTTCCCGATATAGACCTGGTCGCGGGTCAGTCCCATGGCCTGAATGATCTTCGTCAGCAACTGGCCTGCCTTCCCGACAAATGGCTCGGCTTGGGCGTCTTCATCCGCCCCGGGCGCTTCGCCGATGAACATCAGTTCGGCATCGGGGCTGCCCACGCCGAAGACAACGTTCTGGCGCGCCGACGCCAGGTGCGGGCATTTCACACAGGCCATCGCCCGCTGCTGCAACTCCGCGAACGCGGCGGCTTTGGCCTCCGCGCTGAGCGCTGGCCCGGGCGGTGCCGCCACCGTCTCGCCCGGCAAATCCAGCGACAGCGCCTGCTCGACGGGGGGCGGAGGTGCAATTGGTTTGGGCGGGGTCGGCGCCGGTTTTGCGCGGGGCCTTGCGACCGGAAGCGGGGCGGGCGGGCGTGGAGGCGTGGAGCTTCGGGCCGGCGCCGTCGGCTGCGGTTGGCTCAGCGCCGCCAAAGTCTCCGGCGACACCGGGACGAACCGGACGCCGCGCGCTTTCAGTTCCTCCAGGTGCTGAATCGCGGCGTCGAGCAGTTGGTCATACGCGCTGGACATCGCTGCCATCGTAACTTCACCGCAGTCCAGCGCACGGAAAATCTTGCGGCGGGGAGCGTTACCGCGAGTGGTTGGCTGTGGCCGAGCTCGGCTCTGGCGTTATCGTGAGCGTCACCTTAGCGGCCTTGACGAGCGAGTTCAGCGCGATGCCCAGTCGCAACGGCTTCGTGCGTGTCGGCACATCTTCATTCAGTCTCTCGGTGCTGATCTTGAAAGGCTCTCCCCCGGTGTCAATCCGGACGCGCACTGCCCCACCATCATCTGTAAGCGACAGTTCCGTTTCGGAAAGTCTCTTCCAATCGCCCCAGGTAATCAGTGCCGTTTCAAAACTCGTGGGCTCACTGAAAGTCGCCTCGTCGCAAACAGTGAGCCCCGCTGATTCGCCGCGCTGGAAGACAAATGTCCGCTCCAACCGTTTCAGTCCCGGCGCGGTGTAAGCGCTGCGCAGGTCAAGCGCTAGTGTGTCCTCCTCATCCCGGAAATCGGCGCGCAATACCGCCGCCCGGGCCTGGGCGCCCGTGCGCTGTAACTCGCCCCCGATCACCGGCACGGCATGACCGTACGAGCTGAGCACCTTGCTGTCGTAGCGATGCGCGCTGAGCGTCCGCGCGGTATAAATCTCTCCGCCCGGGTCGCAAATCACCATGGCTTTGCCGGCGATCACGCTGAAGCTGCCGACGTCGTTGTGGTTATGATGTTCCGCGTTATGTCCGCCCTTCAGCACCGCCGCGAATTGAGTCTCTGAACCCGGTTGCGGCCGGCAGATGAGCACCCCGCCGTCCTTGAACCACGTGCGCAACGGCGAATCCGGCGTGATCTTCGCGCTCGCAACGATCGGCAGGGGCTTATCCAGGAACGAGAACATCATCGTCGCCGCAAGGCTGCCGGAGGGTCTGGTAAAGTCCGCCTGACCCGCGTCCGGCACAGCCAATCCCAGGCGCTCGCAGATGAACTGCACGAATTCCTGGGCGGGGCGGCTTCCCGGATGACAATCCGCTATGGTCGGGTACAGGCCGTTGATGATTTCGGTGCGCAGGCCGTAGCGCGCCGGCTGCAGCGCGGCCGGATCGGCAAATAGATCCAGGCGATTCCCTGTCGCCTGCCGAATGGCCTCGCCCAGCATGAGGAAATGGCCAAAGCCGTAGTTCCAATACCCAACCCCCTCGCTGCAATAGCCGTCCGGGGTGAACCCGCTGAGGAAGAACCGAATGTAATGTTGCGCCGCGGCGATGAACCACGCCCGGTCGTCCGGCGATTCTTCCAGCGCCAGCGCCGCGCCTGTCACGCCGGCCAGACACACCGCGTTCCAGTTGTGCGTAGCGCGCAGCCAGTGGATCTCCGGCCGCCGGCCCTGCACCATGTCGCGAAACGGCTGGAGCACGCGCCGCTGGACATTCTCGCGGACCATGCGCCGTGTCGCCGGCGATAATCTGTCACCCACCAGGTAATCGGCAGTAGCGAGGTCCCACGCCACCGCGCTCGCGCGGAGGTCTATCTCGACCGTCCGGCCATGGAAGTTGTCCAGCTTTCGGTCGTGCGCGGGATAGGTCCAGGTTTTCTCAGCGCAGAGGGCCTCGATGGTTTTGGTGAGCGGACTCAAAAAGCGGCCGCGATCTTCGAGGCACTCCGCCAGGGTGAAGCTCACGATCCGGCTTTGGCGTCCTTTGAGCACCCGTTCGCAGCGTGAGCGATTTCCGGTCTTCGAGAAATCAAGATATAGCTCGTCCGGCAAAGCCGGCACCGGCTCCCGGGACAGCTTGCGCGCCTGGGGGACCACGGAGGCGAAAGCCGGCGCCTGCGCAATCTTCCCCCACGCCGCGCGGTCGGTGATCGGCCGTCCGAACCCGGCGGGCTTCGGGGGCAATTCGGCGGCGATTTCTTTGACCCGCGCGGCTTCGATTTCGGTTGCGGCCGGAGCGGGAGCTGTCGTGAGGCAGAGCATCAATGCGCCCCAAGCCACGAGTGTCGCCGGCCTTAGAGCGTGTTTGGAGAAACCCGGTCGAGTGGAGCGGGGGCGCGCCCGGGTTAGACCAATGGCTTCCCGTGTATCTGCCCTTTCGAGCATCGTGGCAAATGGCCATCAGGTCATACCGACGTTTCCCCCGCCCCCTCTTTTCAT
>Ga0182021_10002448_pt1 | contig 21677 bp, 18 predicted proteins | sample 612E3MmetaG_FD_120493 | JGI IMG/M metagenome (GOLD analysis project Ga0182021, IMG submission 120493) | Permafrost microbial communities from Stordalen Mire, Sweden - 612E3M metaG (Illumina Assembly) | ecosystem: Environmental > Terrestrial > Soil > Wetlands > Permafrost | place: Sweden... | reverse complement strand
GGAACCGGTAATTATATCTACCTCGGCGACTTGAACAATAACGGTATTGCCGACGAGAATGAATTCCAGCTCACGGCATATGACGGCGATTATATCATGATCACTTTACCTACCGATAAACTTTATCCGGTAATTGATTTAAAAACAAACACGAGGTGGAAAGTTGACTTTTCCCGTCTGGCGAGAGGGAACGATTTCTGGTCTAAAGTACTTAAACCGATCTCGACTGAAACTTCATGGCGAGTTGAAGAAAACAGCAACGATCCCGATACGAAGCAGATCTATCTCATGAATCTGTCGAAATTCCTTAACGATTCTACTACTATAACCGGTTCACAGGTTTTCCTGCACGATTTTAACTTTTGGCAAAACAGCAGCGAATTCTCAGCTAGACTCCGTTTCAACGAGAAAAAATCGCTGAATCAGTACAGCGGGGGAACGGAACGCGGATATTTCAGGGAGGAAGGATTAAGAATAACGTTTCGTATGATCGAGGAAATAAGCAACCAGACTGAATTGATAAATCAGACGGATAATATGATTTCACCGCCTGAGACAAACCGTGCGCGAGAAGTTTCAGGCAGCTCCTTTTCAACCGATTTTTCATATCGTCCTGTACACAGCATAGAAACCGGGTTTAAAATCGAATCGGCAAAGAATACGGATATTCACCCGGCAGTTCCGATTATTGTTTCAACAAATTCACTTACTCTCCATCTTAACTTCTCATTCGAAAACCAGGGAAGACTCCGTATTGAAGCTGAAAGGACTGAACTCACCGCGTCGTCAGGCTCGTACAATATTCCTTTTGAAATAACGAAGGGTAATGTAATTGGGAAAAATTATTTTATCAGGGCGTCCTTTGAATACAAATTAAACAGCTTCATTCAAACATCATTAAGCTACGACGCAAGACTGCAGGGCGACAGCCGCATGGTAAACACAATGAGTGCGGAAGCAAAAGCTTTTTTCTAATTTCATTCACATAAGAAAAATGAGGCGGAAATGGAAGTTAAATCACCGATAATCGAATCGCATATATTGAGAAAATCATTTTCAAGTTTGGAATTCCTTCTGCTTAAACGTTCCGAAAACGAAAAATATCCGGGAGTATGGCAGATGGTTACGGGTTCAATTAGTGAAGGGGAGACCGGTTATCAGTCCGCGCTTCGTGAAATAAAAGAAGAAACCGGGTTAGTGCCTCGGAAATTTTGGGCTGTGCCTAATGTTAATTTATTTTATTGGCCTGAAGAGGATCAGATGTGTGTCGTCCCGGTATTTGCCGGCCTGGTTAACGAGGATGAAGAAGTTGTTATTTCCGGGGAGCATTCAGAATACAAATGGGTAAAAAAGGATGAGGCAATCCGGCTGCTTGCATGGCCCGGTCAAAGAAAATCTGTCGAGATAATAAACGACTATTTCACTGCTGATCAGAATTTTCTCAAATTCGTGGAAATTCAGGTCTGATCGTTTTTGGACCTTCCCTACTGGGTGAAATTATTCTCTTATTACTATATTGTCTCCATAGTTTTCAAAAATATTGAGGTAAAATGGGACTCCTTATTGTTGGCTCAATCGGTCTTGACGACATTGAAACTCCGTTCGACAAAGTAACGAACGCACTGGGCGGTTCAACTACTTATATCTCTCTGGCTGCAAGTTATTTCAGCGGTCCAGTCTCGATTGTAGGTATAGTAGGCGACGATTTCCCTTCCGAAAATGTGAGGATGCTTGAAAATCATAATATTGATCTTGAAGGCCTTGAAATAATAAAAGGGGAAAAAACATTCAGGTACGGATGCAAATACCATTACGATCTAAATGTGCGTGATTCACTATTCACGGAATTGAATGTGTTCGACAAATTTGACCCGGTCATTCCCGAAAAAAAAACAAAAAGCAGTCTGGTGATACTCGGTAATATTGCCCCCCGGCTGCAAAGCAACGTTCTCGATCAACTCGATAATCCGAGATTTGTTGTCTGCGATACGATGAATTTCTGGATCGAAAGATCAAAAGAGGATTTATTAAAAGTACTTCGACGAGTAAACGTTTTGATCATTAACGATTCCGAGGCTAGACTGTTATCCAATGAACCGAATCTTATAAAGGCCGCAAAAATAATTAAGGGGATGGGACCCGAATACCTGATAATCAAGAAAGGAGAACACGGCGCACTTTTATTCGGCGGGGATACTATTTTCTCCGCTCCTGCATATCCGATGGAAAACATTCACGATCCAACGGGCGCGGGCGATTCTTTCGCCGGCGGATTTTCCGGCTTCCTTCATAAAAATATGGACTTTTCATTCGAGAATCTTAAACGTGCGGTCATTTACGGCAGCGTAATGGCTTCATTCTGCGTTGAGAAGTTCAGTACGAAAGGTTTGGAGGATCTCAGCTTTCTCGAGATTCACAACAGGTTCATAGAATTCAGAAACATTTCGAGTTTCAGCTGAAATGAAAGGAATCAGAACGGTAGAGTTTAGGGAAGATGCGATCTATCTGCTGGATCAAACAAAACTTCCGTTAAACGAGGAATATATCGTCACCGACGATTACGAAAGAATAGCTCTTTCCATTGAACGGTTGGAAGTTCGCGGAGCCCCGGCCATCGGTGTCGCGGCTGCTTATGCATTAGCATTGGCGGTGAAAAACGTTAAGGGTGATGAAGCCTCTCAGGTCTTCAGAACCGCCTATAAACGGATTGCCTTAACCCGGCCCACCGCGGTTAATCTATTCTACGCTATCGATGAGATGAAGGACTTATTTGAACAGAATCCGGATGACCCGGACCTGTATTCCAAACTGATTAAAAAAGCAATCGCTATTCATCTTGAAGATATAAGTCTTTGCGGCGCAATAGCTGCGAATGGGATTAATGTCTTTAAGAAAAAAAGCCGTGTACTTACACATTGTAATGCGGGCGCACTTGCTACGGGAGGAGGGGGTACCGCAGTAAATATAATCCGCAACGCATTTGAAAAAGGTCTCGTTGAATATGTCTACGTTGACGAAACAAGGCCATTGCTGCAGGGTTCACGGCTTACGGCTTGGGAATTAAGTCAATACGGAATTCCGTTTTCAATCAATACGGATTCCGCGGCTGCCTTTTTAATGAAACTGGGTAAAGTTGATCTGGTGCTTGTGGGTGCCGACAGAATAGCCGCGAACGGAGACACAGCCAATAAGATTGGCACCTATAATCTGGCTGTGTTATGCAACTACCATAAAATTCCTTTCTATATTGCCGCTCCCTTTACTACCATTGATTCCGGTTGCGGCGACGGATCAAAGATCAAAATTGAGGAACGAAATAAGAAGGAACTGACCCGGTTCTTCGACCGGCAGATTACATCCGATGAGTATAATGCATTTTGTCCGGCTTTTGACGTTACGCCGTATGAACTGATCACCGGGATTATTACCGAGAAAAAAGTGTTTGAACCCCCATTCAGTTTTTCACATGTCTGAGATAATTAAAACCAGGGCCTTGGTATTACGCAAGATCGATTTCGGAGATACGAGCCGCATTGCACAATTTTATACGGAAGATTTTGGGAAAATATCAGCGATAATCAAAGGCGCTCGTACTCAAAGGTCGAAAACCGGAATGCTTATCGATACCATGAATTATCTTCAGATCATATTCTACAGCAAAGAAACGCGTGAAGTTCAAATTGTAAGTGATGTCGATTTGATCAAACACTATTCCCGAATAAGGGAGGATTTTGATAAGTTTAAACACGCCTCCGCAATAGTCGAATTGCTCTCGTCACTTACCCTCGAGAACGAGGGGCATAAGAAATTATTCTACGGTACTGTCAGAATTCTCGAATTGCTCGACGAATCACCTAATGACCCGAAATACCTGTTTGCAAAGTATTTTCTTTTTTTTCTCAGGGAGATGGGCTATTACTTTCAGGTAGAGAACTGTAATGTCTGCGGAAGTAAAATAAATACCGGGCAGTCAGTGGCGTTCAACTACGATACCGGCATAATGTGTGATGTTTGCAGCCGGAACAGGATGACTAATTTTGAACTAGGTAAGGAACTTTTTGATCTTTTGTTTTGTCTAAATTCCAGAAATATGGATGCAAAATACAAACAATCTGATTTGGATCTTGTAATTAAAATACTCGAGAAGTTCCTGATTTATCATATTCCTGAGTTCAAAGGAATCAAATCACTTCAGTTGATATAATAACAATATAGGAGGAAGTAGTAGATGCGAAAGAAGAACCTATTAGGCACGGCTTCATTAATAATAATCGGAATTGTTTTCGGTGCCGTTTTAGTATCTGGTTTTGGTCTTGTTCGTCCAAGTCTGGGGAATATAAAAATAGGGGCCGATAGACCGCCTGTTGAGAAACTGAGCGCCGATGCGCTGGCATTCAACAATGCGTTTGTCCAGGTTGCCGAGAAAGTCACACCATCGATCGTTCAAATAACGGTTATTACCGCCGTTAAGAATAAAGTTGATTTGCCGGAAGGATTCCAGCAATTCTTTCTCCCTTTTAAGAATGATATTCCAAGAGAACAGGAAGGGGGCGGAAGCGGGATTATTATTACGGATGATGGATATATTCTTACAAATAACCATGTTGTTTCCGACGCTAAACAGGTCAGGGTAACTCTTCATGATAAACGCGAGTTCGAAGCGACTGTCGTTGGAACCGATCCTTCGACCGATCTTGCGGTAATAAAAATTGATGCCAAAAACCTTCCCGCGGCTTATCTTGGCGATTCGGATAATATTAAAGTCGGTCAGTGGGTCATGGCCATAGGAAATCCTCTCTCCCTTACATCCACGGTAACGGCGGGAATTATAAGCGCAACCAGCAGAAAAATCGGCTTGCCCCAGGAAGATCTTAAGAAAACCCAGTATTCAGTCGAAAACTTTATTCAAACCGACGCGGTGATTAACCCCGGTAACAGCGGTGGAGCTTTAGTCGATTTGACGGGAGCCGTTATAGGCATTAATTCAGCTATCGCTACTAACGGTTTTTCTCAAACCTATATCGGGTATGGATTCGCCATCCCGGTTAATCTCGCGAAATCTGTCTCGAAGGATTTAATCGCAACGGGAAAAGTTGTTCGCGGCTATATAGGTGTGCAAATATCGGAAGTCACAGCCGCTGTCGCTAAAGCTGTCGGTATGAACGAACCAAAAGGCGTCATGATACAGAAGGTACAAGAAGACGGCGCCGCTTCTAAGGAGGATATAAAGGAAGGAGATATTATTCTCAAAATCGACGATAAGGAGGTTAACCAGGCGAATGAACTGCAATCTTATGTTTTTTCGAAGCGCGCGGGAACGGTTGTTCATTTGTTAATATACCGTGATAGCGGGGAAATTGAGCGAAATGTAACATTGAAAGCCCTTGATGATTCGAAAGATGAGAAAATTGCATCTAATTCTGAAAAACTTGGTAAAGGAAAAGACCTTGATTCTAAAGAGATGAAATTTGATGAATTAGGAATGACAATCCGGAATCTTAACGATCAAGAGCGCGAACATTATAAAGTCAAAAACGGTGTTCTCGTCACATCTTCAATAAATTACGGCAGAGCCTTCAATCAGACTATCTATGAAGGAACCGTGATTGTCTCCGCAGATAAGGTGCCGATCAATACTGTCTCGGATTTGAAAGAAATATTCGCAAAGAAAAAAGGGAAAGGCGTTCTGCTCAAAACGCTCGATAGTCAGGGGAACCAAAGACTTGTAGGTTTGGAGATTCCGAAATAAAATAATTCATATCCCTTAAATAAAAAAAGCGTCCGGACTTTTGGACGCTTTTTTTTATATTTGCGGGTAAAGGAGAAAAGAAGATCATGATTAAATTTGTTACCGCGGGTGAATCTCACGGAAAAGGGCTTATAGCAGTTGTCAGCGGTATTCCGTCTAACCTTCCGATTTCCAGGGATTATATCAACAATGAATTAAAAAGACGCCAGATGGGCTATGGCCGCGGTTTAAGAATGAAAATTGAAACCGATTCCGCTGAAATCATCTCAGGTGTCAGATTCGGCAAAACACTCGGATCACCCATTGCGATGTTTATTCAGAACCGCGATTGGGCTAACTGGTCCGATAGGATGAGCATTGAAGAACCGGGGAATAAAGTAGATAAAATTACTATTCCGCGCCCCGGACATGCCGATCTTGCAGGTTCCCTTAAATATAATTTCGACGATATAAGGAGTTCAATCGACAGATCCAGCGCCAGGGAAACAGCCGCAAGAGTGGCCGCATGTTCGGTTGCAAGAAAGTTTCTCGCTGAATTCGGGATTGAAATCGGAAGTTTTGTTGAAAGTATCGCCGGCGTTTATTCCAAGAATAGTTTTATCGAGAATAATCTGATTGAGAAATTCGACAAAAATCTTACGGGGGGAAAACTAAATAAGCTTGCCGATAAAAGCAGCGTTCGTGTTCTTGATCCGGTTCAGGAAGAGAGAATAATAAGTAAAATAAAAATTGCTAAGAAGAAAGGTGATACCCTTGGCGGAACTTTCTTCGTAGTCGCTACCGGAGTCCCGGTTGGACTTGGAAGTTTTATTCAATATGATACAAAACTTGATGCTGAGTTGGCTCATGCCGTCGTTTCGATACAAGCGGTCAAAGGGGCAGAGATTGGCCTAGGCTTTAAAAATGCCGATCGATTCGGATCCCAGGTTCATGACGAGATACTGTTCAACGGGAAGGACTTTTCTCGAAGAACGAATCGGGCCGGCGGTACGGAGGGTGGAATAACAACAGGCCTGCCTATTATCGTGAGAGCGGCTATGAAACCGATCTCTACACTTATGACACCTCTCAATTCAATTGATTTGAGTTCATTAAAAACTGTCGAAGCACGCAGGGAACGAAGCGACTTTGTTGCCGTACCCGCCTGCGCTGTAATCGCGGAATCTATGACAGCATGGGTTCTTGCCAAATACTTCCTTGAAAAATTCGGTGGAGATTCATTGGAAGAAACAAAAGACAATTATGAAAATTTTCTGAAGAAACTCATTCCCCGATTGAAGAAAAATTTTAAGTGAGCTTATGCTGAATGTTCAAAGATTTGTATTCAACCCGTTTAATGAAAATACTTTTCTGATCTGGGATGATAACAGTAAAGAAACGGCGGTTATCGACCCCGGTTGTTTTGTTAAAAGTGAGGAAGCAGCGATTTCCGGTTTTATAGATTCCAACGGGCTCAAAATAAAATATATGATCAATACTCACTGCCATATCGATCATATCGTCGGCAATGCTTATATCAAAAGCGTATATAATCCCACTTACCTCGCTCCCGAAAATGATATTCCCCTGATCGAATCATTGGTGGAAACCGGACAGGAGTACGGAGTTTCGGTTAAGCCTTCTCCTTTACCGGATGAATATATCTCAGAAGAAACTCCGATCATGTTAGGCGGAATAAGAGGGATTTTTATATTTACACCCGGACACACTCCCGGCGAGTACTCACTTTATTTTGAGAAAGATAAAATATGCTTTACCGGGGATCTTCTCTTCAAAGATAATATCGGAAGAACAGATCTTTGGGGAGGCGATTACAATACCCTCATAAATTCAATCGGGATTAAGCTGTTCGCATTACCGGACGATGTTGTAATTTATCCCGGCCATGATTCCAGTAGTACAATCGGTCATGAAAAGCGAAGCAATCCCTTTTTTATATAATTCCAAGTTGATTAAACCGAAATCAATAGATATATTAAATCCATATTTCCAGTCAATAACCGACAGAATAGCTTCATGGGAAGAAAGACGGCGAAAAATAGTTTACTCCTTTCGGCAACGTTGATCTTTATCTACATAATTATTTTCGAGTTCTTTCTTCCCGTAAACAGGGTCTTGCCAAAACCATCTATATTACTCGAGTCTATTCCTCATATTTGGAGCGAGTATAACCTGCTTATCTCACTCGCTCATACGATGTCGATTATTTATTTCGCGATCCTGTTAAGCTTTTTTTCAACTTTTATTCTTTCGTCCCGAATATTCAAACTTTTTGATGATATGTTGGAAAGCAAATATTCCTTCAGGTTTTTGAATTATATTCCGCCATTCATCATTATTATGCTTTTATCTTTCTGGTTTCCCTCAGGGATTGTACTGATAGAAATTTTATTTATCATCGTTCTTACCCATATTCTGATATACCGTCATTTATTCAGTAATTTAAAAAATGTTCCTGAAGAATTTATTACGGTCGGACGTAATCTTGGATTGACAAAAAGTAATATATTCAAAATGATCTCATGGAAATGCCTTGAGCCGAGTCTTATCAAAGAGTATTCGCGAATTCATTATTCGCTTTGGGGATCAGCTCTTTTATTCGAATATGTTTTTAACGCGGGAGGTATCGGTTCGGTATTTCATATTACGGCATCCTATCATGATTTTACCGCGCTCTTTCTGACTGCATTTATCGTATTTCTGTTAATCTGGATTGGCGATTTCTTTATACGGCTGATAAACAATGTTATTTTTGGGTGGGGCAAATAATGAACATTGAGATCAAAAATATTTCAAAAGAAATTGTCCCCGCTACCGGAGCGGCAATATCCTTATTAAAAAATATATCCCTCACAATCCGTCAAGGGGAAATCACCTCAATAATTAGTCCTACGGGTGATAAGAGTTCGACCCTCTTAAAAATATTTGCTCAACTGGAATCCACAAGCACCGGAGAAATAGTAAATCCGTCGGGTAAAAGGATAATTTATCTGCCGTCTGAACCATCCTCTTTCCCCTGGCTGAATGTATTGGATAATGTAGTGTTTGGTCTCGATCATTATTCTAAAGAACGGATATTGCAGTTCATTTCGTCCTCGGGTTTGGAAGGATATGAAAAGCATATACCGCATAATAACAGCCTGGGATTCAGATTCCGGATTTCACTCGCGAGATCTTTAGCGCATGACCCGGCTGCGATAGTCTTGGATAATCCGTTTGTTATGATGGATATTTCAACCAGGGAAGAACTTTATTCTTTAATTAAAGAACTCCAGCAAAAATTCGATTTAACATTTGTTTTAGGCACATCGAATATCTCCGAATCACTTCTCCTATCCGATAAAATCTATTTATTATCGAATGATCCGGGTGAACTCACTTTCCTATATGAGAATATAGCCGGGGAGATTCACCGGCGAAAATCGGAGATTAAAAATCATCTAAAAATAATTCTGGATAAGATTAAACCAAATTCTCTCTCTGCCCTATCTATTTGCTGAAAGGTCGAACATGAACCGGAAAATAGAAGAACTTCTCAAACTTCGTGAGGAAGCGAAGTTAGGCGGAGGATCCGATAAAGTTAAAGCACAGCATGAAAAGGGGAAACTGACAGCCCGCGAACGGATTCAACTTCTGCTTGATGAGGGAAGTTTCAAGGAGATTGATCTTTTCGTTAAACACAGGTGTAATGATTTTGGTCTTGAAAATCAGAAGATCGCGGGAGACGGGGTCGTAACCGGTTTTGGAATGATTGATGGGAGACAGGTCGCGGTTTTCAGCCAGGATTTTACGGTGTTCGGCGGATCTTTATCGGAGACCAATGCTGAAAAGATTTGCAAAGTGATGGATTTGGCACTAAAACTAGGAATTCCTATAATAGGAATAAATGATTCAGGCGGCGCACGGATTCAGGAGGGGGTTATGAGTTTAGGAGGATATGCCGAAATATTTTTAAGAAATACACTCGCCTCAGGTGTTGTACCCCAGATATCCGCGATTCTGGGTCCGTGCGCGGGCGGTGCCGTCTATTCACCGGCAATAACCGATTTTATCCTTATGGTGAAAAAGTCAAGTCATATGTTTGTTACGGGACCGGGTGTTGTTAAAACCGTCACTCATGAAGAGGTGAGTTTCGAGGATTTAGGCGGCGCTGAAACCCATGCAATCAAAAGCGGGGTGGCACATTTTATTTTCGATTCGGAAATTGAAGTGATCGATAATGTCAGAAAACTGTTAGGATTCTTACCCTTGAATTGGAAGGATCTGCCGCCGGAAACTGAGTTCAATTTTAACCAGCAGCTTTCAATCCCCGAATTGAATAATTTAATACCGGAGAATCCTAATAAACCATACAATATGAAATCGGTTCTGGGTTTATTGCTTGATGGCGGGAACTTTCTTGAGGTTCATTCGGAATTCGCTCAGAATATTATTGTCGGGTTCGGCAGGGTTGGTGGTATGACCGTTGGAATTATAGCAAATCAACCTGAGGTACTTGCCGGTGTCCTTGATATAAATGCATCTGTCAAAGGTGCCCGATTCATCAGATTTTGTGACGCATTCAATATACCTCTCGTAGTCTTTGAGGATGTGCCGGGGTTTTTACCCGGAACTGAACAAGAATGGAACGGTATCATCAGACATGGCGCTAAACTTTTATTCGCGTTTTGTGAAGCAACAGTACCTAAAATTACTGTAATTACCAGAAAGGCGTATGGCGGGGCCTATGATGTAATGAACTCTAAACATATCAGGGGTGATTTTAATTATGCATGGCCAAGTGCTGAAATAGCCGTAATGGGACCCAAAGGTGCGGTGGAGATTATATTCAAAAAAGAAATAGCGGAAGCTGAGAATAAAGACGAGAAACTGAAAGTTAAACTTTCCGAATATGTTAACAAATTCTCAAATCCATATGTCGCTGCCGAGCGGGGCTTTATTGACGAAGTAATAATACCGGCTGAAACTAAAATTAAATTAATCGGAGCTTTGCAACTTCTTAAAACAAAAGTCGATTCGAACCCGAAGAAAAAACACTCGAATATACCATTATAAATGCAAATTCATTTAATAATCAATTTATTCAAATCATAACTTATTTAATAACATATAGTAAACTCATCCGATATAATAAATAACTTGACAATGGATCCGTCACAGATTAAATTGCAGTTGAAAATCAAACCTGTGGAGTGTGTGTGAAACGAATACTATTGTTAACGATAGTAACGGGGATGCTGCTGTTCCTCTCTTCTTGTGGGATACTTCAATCCACAGCCAAAACCGCATCTGATCAAGAGGCGTCCCAGGATACCGTAAAAGTCGCGGAATCCTCACCGATTATTAATGAAATGCTGGAGAGCGCACGAAAAGATTATGTAAATGCTCTTTACCAAAAGAAACTTGGCTTCAAGGTTGAAGCTCTGAATGCTTTTGAATCGGCATTGACGATAATAAATAAACTCAGTTACTACCCGAATATAGAAGAAAACCTGGCTTATTCGGAATTGGAAAATTCTATTGTCGAAGATTATCAGAAATATGTGGAAAGTTTGGATGAGTTACCTCAAAATGCGTCGATTAACGCGTTTGAGGAATGGATGAATAAACGTGTTCCAGATTTGCCGGAGGACGAAGATACTACCAATACAGTAGTTGATAAAAGTATTACGGTAGTCGTAGGCGACTTTCCCCTGGAGATTAACAGCTCAGTCGAAAACTACATCGAATATTTTACAGGCAGGGGCCGGCATTATATCGAGAGCTGGCTCTCAAGATCAAGCAAGTATTTTCCGTTAATGGCTAAAGTTTTTCTGGAAGAGAAAGTGCCACAACAACTTATCTTTCTTAGCATGCCGGAAAGCGGATTAAATCCGATTGCCCGTTCTTGGGCAAGAGCGGTAGGATTATGGCAGTTTGTTAAAGGGACTGCCCGTTTATATGACCTGAACGTTAATTTCCATATTGATGAAAGAAGAGATCCTGAAAAAGCAACAAGGGCTGCCGCAAAACATTTAAAAGATCTCTATTATTCTTTGGGCAGCTGGGAATTAGCTATGGCGGCTTATAATACAGGTGAAGGGCGGGTTAGAAAAGCCATGAAAAGAGCAGGATCAAGCGATTTCTGGGAACTGAGAAGATATTTACCCCGTGAGACCAGAGGATATGTTCCGCAATATATAGCGGTAACATTGATAGCAAGCCAACCTGAGAAATACGGCTTTACCAATATTCAGTATGAGAAAGCCCCTGATTATACAATATATAAAATAAACGAAGCGATTGATCTTAATGTCCTTGCGAAATGCGCCGGAATAAGTCCCGAATTGCTCCATGATCTGAATCCTGAATTGACTCAAAATTGTACCCCTCCAAATTATGACGGCGGATACCCTCTTCGCGTTCCTACAAAAACATTTGATGCTTTTGGGGAAAATTTGAAAAAGGTGCCGGATGAAGCTAAAGTTTCTTTTATCTCACATACCGTTAAAAGAGGCGAAAAGTTGTCACAAATTGCTTCAAAGTATAATATCGGAACAACCCAGCTGGCAGACATGAACAGTATTTCTCCGAAAGCAAGACTGCAGCCGGGCTCTGAAATTAAGATCCCTATCTCCAATTTTTCGGAAGACGACCTGGCGATAAATACTGATATTATGCCGGCCATCGAAGAAGAAATGAAATCACTCGAAGAAAGTCCCTCCTACAAGCTGCAATTAACTAACAATGTTGATCAGGATAAGTACTCTAAGATCTACAATGCGATTGCCAATGATTCGACAAAATATATCAAACCCGAAGGCGACAGCACGATCAAATATATTGTAAAAAGTAAGGATAAACTTATCGATATAGCGCAGCTATTTAGTGTCCGAGTCTCCGATATAAGGAATTGGAATAATCTTCCCTATACATCAACTGTGAAGGTAGGGCAGGAGCTGAACGTTTATGTCCCTAAAGAAAAAGCCGAATATTTTTCATCTATCGATAAAATGAATGAAGGTGAAAAGAAGAATTTATTGTTCGTTAATTCCTCCGATTCATATGTTGAACACAGAATAAAAAACGGTGAGTCATTGACAAGTATCGCCAGTAAATACGGCGTTTCCGTTGCCCAGCTTAAAGAATGGAATAATCTGAAATCAAATCATGTCGCTCGCGGCAAAAAGCTGATGATCTACGATCCAAAGGGTTCTACAGGCGACAAATCGATGGCAATCGGCAGAACTACAAAGTATAAGGTTAAAAGAGGCGATAGCTTGGGAGAAATAGCTCATAAGTTCGGAGTTTCTGCCTTGCAGCTTAGAAAATGGAATAAACTATCGAACAATAAGGTACTCTCGGGACAAACCTTAGTAGTACAAGGTAAAGATTTGGCCAGCTCAATCGGGGATAATACAACCAAAAAAGAAAATAATGCTATCCGGTATACGATTAAAGCCGGTGATACTATGGCTAAAATTGCTGAGAAGTATAATGTTTCTCAAGAGGATATTAAAAAATGGAATAACCTGCAGTCGGATAAATTATTAAAAGGAAAGCCGATTTCTATTTACTCTGATGACGGTGAGAGTCAATCGGTTGCAAAGAAATCCAAAGTTAAGAAAAACACTAAGGAAGAAGCATCTTCGATTCATAAAATTAAAGATGGTGAATCGCTTTGGACTATAGCAAAGAATTACGGAGTTCTTGTTGCGGATTTAATGCAATGGAATAACCTGAAAAACGATAAGGTTAAAATAGGACAAAAAATAAAAATTCTTAATCAGTAGTTCTTTTAATTTTGAAAAGTCGTTAGGGGTGCCTTCGTTACACTAAAAGGCTGAGAGTAGACCCTTGAACCTGATCTGGATAATGCCAGCGTAGGAAAACGGGTAATGAATAACTTGGCTGCCGTTTTCCAAAACGGCTTTTTTATTTCTAATAACATGAAAGGAATAAAATGAAAGGCTATGTTATTCTTTTTATTCTAACTTTTGGAAGTTCATTCGCCCAAACTTATGAACTGAAGGGAAGAATATTCAATTTATCCGATAATTCGCCCGTCAATCTAGTCAATATCTCGATAGAAGGGAAAAACATCAGGACTGTCTCGGAGGAGGATGGGTCTTTCAGAATTAAGGATGATATAACACCTGAAGAATTTGTTGTCTTCAGCCACATCGGATTCAATACCAGAAGAATTAAAATCGGCGAATTGCCGAATTCCGGTCCCCTCATGATAACACTGGAACCAAAAATTATTACAAGTCAAACCATTTTGGTCCGGGGAAGCATTGGAAATGAAGGTACTACACCGCTAACATTTTCCAAGATTGAAAATAATGAGATTAAATCCACCTACACGACTCAGGATATTCCAGAGATGCTTAATTCTCTTCCGTCGACCTCATTTTACTCGGAGAACGGTAACGGGATCGGATACAATCATTTAAGTCTCCGGGGTTTTGATCAAACACGTATTTCTATTTCTATCAACGGAATACCTCAAAATGATCCCCAGGATCATGACGTTTACTGGATCGATTTCCCCGACCTTCTTGAGAGCACTGAACTTATACAAGTCCAGAGAGGAGCCGGATCAGGAATTGTGGGATACCCGGCAGTGGGCGGGGCCATTAATATTATTACTTCCACTTTATCCGATAAGCCCAGAATGGAGTTTTCAAGCTCTTTGGGGGGTTATAATACAAGGAAATATTCCGCTGAATTCTCAAGCGGATTGATCTCAAATAAATATTCAATTTATGCCAAGCTATCGGAGACATTAAGCGGCGGGTATAGAAACTCGAGCTGGGTGGATTTGAAATCTTACTATATCAGCGCCGTCAGGTATGATGATAATCTGACAACGCAAATTAATTTATACGGGGGACCAATCGCGGATGGCCTCGCTTTTACAGGTCTTCCCAAATTCGCTGTAAAAGATAAGGATCTGAGAAGAGCGAATTATTCTTATTTTGAGGCGACTGATAAGGAATATACATATACGATTACCCGAAGGCCTGATGAAATTGAAAATTTTTCCCAACCCCATTTTGAACTCTTAAATGAACTGAAATTGAGCGATAAAGTTTCTTTCAATTCGGCATTATTCCTTCTCTTAGGGAACGGATATTTCGATACCGACGGTTCATGGGCCGATACAAATTCCCTCAGAATTTCAAAACAGTTTGGTTTTAATCCTACTCAAAATCCCGGAAATGTATTGATACGCGATATGGTTGAAAACCGGCAGTGGGGCTGGATCCCGCGTCTGAGTATTATTCATGATGACGGAGAACTGATCCTCGGCGGAGAATTAAGAATTCATCGCTCGGTTAATTGGGGAAGTATCGAGTACGGTGATGGTCTGCCTTACGGATTGAGTCAAGATTACAGGTTTTATTACTTCGAAGGCGGGAAAAATATCGTTAATCTTTATGCCCATGACGATTATCGTCTTAATGATAGAACTAGTCTTCTTGCCGAACTTCAACTTGCAAGCGATCGGTACGTGTTATTCAATGAGAAATATCTCGGGAATGATTTCCATGTTGATAATTTATTTCTCAATCCCAGGATAGGCCTTAATTATAAATTTAGTCCCGCGACAAGCGGTTATTTCTCATTTGCCAGGGTTTCCAGAGAACCAACTCTTGTAAATTATTACGATGCTGCTTCATCCAGCAGCGGGACGACTCCTCAATTCGGCTTATCGCCTAACGGGGCTTACGATTTTTCAAATCCTCTGGTTAAGCCCGAGACTATGAATGATTTTGAGATCGGAACCACTTTCAAAAACGAATCATTCAATTTATCTCTGGACGCATACTATATGCTCTTTAACAATGAAATTGTTCAGCAAGGTCAGGTCGACAGATTCGGACAGCCGATAACGGGGAATATGGAAAGGACGATTCATTATGGAATCGAATATTCAATTGATTATAAAACCCCCCGTTACCTGGAATTTGTTCTGAACGGTTCGTTTTCTAAGAATTATATAAGCAGGGGACATAATTTTGCGACACTTTCCGATGGGATCACATCTGAAACAGTCGATATCGATCTGCGCGATAATTCGATCAGCGGCTTTCCAAATATGACATTGTGTGGCATTATTAAGTTTAAATGGGAAGATCTTTATGCACAATTAAGCTGCAAATATGTCGGTGAGATGTTTACTGATAATTTCGGATCGCGGTTGGCTGAATTAAACGCGTCATATCCTGGTCTTACGGATTATACGGATAACAGAGTCGATCCTTATTTTGTAATGAATTTCTTTATTTCATACACACTCGATTTTAGTCCCGTGGCTAAGCAGCTCAAAATCTTTTTCCAGGCAGACAATTTACTCGATAATTTGTATGCTTCATACGGTATCGGAAATGAATTTTTTCCCGCGGCAGAAAGAAATATCTTATGTGGAATCAAAATCGGGCTCTAATGAAAAAATGTATAATATTGGCTAACGGGACACCTCCGCCAAAGGAAATATTTCAATATCTTCAGTCCGTCGGATATCAGAGCCTCATCTGTGCCGACGGAGGAGCGAATGCCGCGAAACGTATGAATCTCATCCCCGGTTGGATAATCGGCGACCAGGATTCGATTATGCCTCGAGTCTATCAATTTTACATGAACAAGTGTAAAATCATCAAAATTTCAGGACAAAATGATACCGATGTTGAAAAGTGTCTTAAATATGCCTGCCGAAACCGGTTTATAGAGGCACTTCTTCTGGGTGCCACGGGGGACCGATTGGATCATTCCTTTTGTAACATTGGAATTGTCCTAAAGTTTTTTAATAAAATTAAAATTAAAATAATACATCAAAAATCAATTCTATGTGCCTACACCGGAAAAGTAATATTGCGTACAGTGCCGGGTGAAACTATTTCGATATACGGAATTGATCAAAAAACCAAATTCGAATCATTCGGCCTTCTGTACCCGCTCAAGTGTACATCCTTAGCTTTCGGAATAAAAGAAAGCACCAGTAATGTAGCACTTGGAAGCGAAGTAATTCTAAATATTAAATACGGAAGGGGATTGGTGGTCCGGGAATTCGAAAAATTAAGGAAATATGGCCTCATTCAGTCAACTTGATTTTATAATTCTATCGGCTTTTTTCGCGCTTCTTCTCATCATCGGATTCATACCTCAAAAAGAAAAAGAAGGTGATACTGAAGGTTATCTGTTATACAACCGAAAAGTCGGACTTTTTTTATTTATCATGACAAATGTTTCCTCCTGGTACGGCGGAATTCTTGGCGTTGGCGAATTTACATATAAGTTCGGACTGCTCAGTTGGATAACTCAAGGTCTTCCATATTATATATTTGCATTAATTTTCGCTCTTTTATTTGCGAAAAAGATAAGCAAGGCATCTCTATTTACCATTCCGGACAAGATTGAACAGGTCTATGGCAGAAAAGCAGGATTATTTTCCTCAATTGTAGTATTCATACTGGTTTCTCCGGCACCGTATCTGTTAATGACAGCTAGTTTGATAAGCATGATTTTAGGATTGAATATTCTTTACGGGTTAATAATAAGCGTTATTTTTTCAGGTCTTTATCAATTGAAAGGGGGATACAAATCCGATTTGTATATCGATGTATTCCAGTTTTTCGTTATGTTTATCGGTTTTGCGGTAATTGTTTTTATCTCCTACACAAGTGTGGGAGGAATCAGTTTCCTTGAGCGGAACCTGCCCAAAGGGCATCTGTCGCTTCTCTCGAATGTTTCACCTGTTTATGTGATTGTTTGGTTTTTAATCGCCCTCTGGACGTTTGCCGATCCCGGATTCCATCAGCGTTGTTATGCGGCTAAAAATGGAAATGTTGCCATGTGGGGAATAATCATTTCGATTTTTTTCTGGGCTCTCTTCGATTTCTTAACGACCAGCACGGGCCTTTTCGCGAGGGCGTTGCTTCCGAATCTAGCCAACCCTGTCTTATCTTTTCCGCTTTATGCTGAAAAAATTCTCGGCAGTGGAACTAAGGGCTTGTTCTATGCCGCGATGTTTGCCACGATCTTTTCTACTCTGAACAGCTTTTTTTTCCTGAGCGCCACAACGTTTGGACGTGACTTTGTTTTCAAATTCATGAAAAACTCATCCGAATCAAAAATCCCTACCTATACGAGAATCGGATTATTGGCTTCTTCGGTTTTATCAATTCTAATAGCGTATTATATCAGGTCGGTAATCTCGATCTGGTATATCATAGGGAGTCTGTGCATACCGGGTATTATCCTCTTGGTTTTAGGAGCATATTATGATAAATACAGGATACCCCCGGGATATGCCGTATTCGAAATTCTGGCCGGAGTCGCTGTAAGTCTTGGTTGGTTTATATTCCGGGAAGAAATTCAGATCGAATGGCTGAATGAAATAGAACCGATGATTGTTGGTCTGCTCGCTGTATTTCTCGTCCATATTGCGGGAATGAGAAAACTTAAACTTTCTTCCTTTTCAACACAGACAGGATGATAGAAATGAAGAGACACAGAATAATGACTGCAAGTGATATTGAATTTGAAACACCGTAAAAATCGGTTATAAGCATCTTTACACCGACATATGCCAAAATCACAGCAACTCCGAATTTTAAATAGACAAAAATATCGACCATTGCGGCGAGGGCAAAATATAGAGCTCTCAAGCCAAGAATCGCGAATATATTCGACGTAATCACAATAAATGGATCATTTGTGATCGCTATTACTGCCGGAATGGAATCAATATTGAATATGACATCTGAGGATTCAATAAGAACGAGAGCGAGGAAAAATTGTGTAACAAAAACTTTTCCTCCTTTTCGCGTGAAGAAATTCTTCCCGGTGTAATCAGTAACAATGTTGAAATATTTTGATACAAACCGGACAATCGGATTTTTCTTAAGATCGATTTGTTGGTCCTCTCCGAATGCCATCTTATAGGAAGCGTAGAGTAAGAGAGCGCCGAAAAAATATATAATTGGGTGGAAGAAATTTATTAATGCTATTCCTCCCAGTATGAAAAGTATCCTCATCGCGATTGCGCTTAAAATACCCCATTTCAGAATATGCGGCTGATTTTCATCTTTAATCCCCATAACATTAAATATCATCAGAAAGACAAAAAGATTATCAACCGAAAGGGATTTCTCAATCAGGTAGCCAGCCAGGTACTCTATTGCCTTTACATGCCCGTTTTCTAAAAAAAGAAGAATTAGCAGATTAAAAAAAAGAGCGGCTCCAATCCAGATACCGCTCCATATAAGACTCGATTTTAATCCGATTTTCCCTTTTCGCCGTGAAGAGACATTCAGATCGATGTAAAACATGACCGAAATTATCGCTGAAAATATAATCCAGAAAATCAGGTGATTTTGCATAAATTAAGGTAATAAGACTCCTACGGCAATTACAGTTGTCCAGAGGCCGTTTTTATCTCCCTGGGCGGATTGGGTTATATTAAAAGTATTAACGATTTTCCCGGACATCTTATAAACCTGTTCCCGCTCATTCCAGGCTTTTTCAGGATCGAAATCAATACCCAATGTAGTAGCGAGCATCGTTGCCGCCAGATCCTCGGCATATTCTCCGCACACTTTTTCAGTTTGTCCATAGGGATGATGTTCCGAAAGATAACCATACATTTTTTTATTCGCGGGAAGAGCTACTCCTATCGAAGACGCGATCAGTCTATTTGGTTCATTTGTCGCATTTCGGGCCATAACACAGTGTGTTATCTGACCTGGCTCAAGCAACCCTAAGCCCTGTTCTTTTGATAATCTTCGGCAGCCCATCGGGTATATACTGCTTACAGAAACGAGGTTGCACATCTGAATTCCGGCGCCGCGGAGTGCGAGCTCGAATGAAGCTAAATATTCTTTATGCTTGCCAACACCTTTTGTAAAAAAGATTTTAGATGGGACGTACAATTTGTTTTCCTCCGTTATTATTTACTTACTAATTAACTTAATAAAACTTCTCTTGCCGACTTTAAGAATCTTTTCTTTATCCAAGAGAATAATTGATTTAATATCGTTGATTTTCTCTCCGTCTATGGCTACACCACCCTGTGTAACAAGACGGCGTGCCTCTCCTTTGGATGGAGCAAGGCCAACTTTAACTAAGAGTTCAAGTATGTCCAACTCTTTTATATTACTCTCAAAGATATAATCGGGAATCTCGTCGGGAAAGCCTTTTTTCACAAATATGTTATCGAATTCCGCTTCAGCCTCGACTGCTTTATCTGACGAATAATACATCTCGACCAATTTTCTGGCTAAAGATCGTTTTATATCACGTGGGTTAATATCGTTATTTGAAAGAGATTGCTTTATTAAATCTAATTTATCGCTTGATATATCAGTTGTTAGCTCAAAGTAGAGATAAATCAGATTATCTGGAATCGATAAGGCCTTACCGTAAATCTCCCTCGGAGGTTCACTTATCCCAATATAATTATCATAAGATTTGCTCATCTTTTCAATACCATCTGTTCCCGGGAGCAAGGGCATGGTCAGAATAACTTGCGGTGGTATCCCAAATTCCCGCTGAATATCTCTTCCAACCAGCAAATTAAACTTTTGGTCCGTGCCGCCGAGCTCAACGTCGCTCCTGATTGCAACTGAATCCATCGCTTGCGCAAGAGGATATAATAACTCATGCATGCTTATCGAAATTCCGCTTTTATACCGCTTCGTGAAATCATCTCTTTCAAGCATTCGTGCTACTGTATATTTTGAAGAGAGTTTGATTACATCTTCAAAATTCATTTTACCTAACCACTCGGAATTGTATACTATTTTTGTATTTGTCGGATTAAGAATCTTCGATGCCTGCTCAAAATATGAAATACCGTTTTCACGAGCCTGCTCGAAGGAGAGATGAGGCCTCGAAGTGTTTCTACCTGACGGATCACCTATCATTCCCGTGAAATCGCCGATGATTAGAATTGCCTGATGACCGAGCTCCTGGAACTGGGCCAGCTTTCGTAATACTACCGAATGACCTAAATGAAGATCAGGCCGCGTTGGATCGCAGCCGAGTTTAATATTAAGCGGTTTATTTTCCTTTAAAGATTTTTCTAATTTTCGAATTAGATCTTCCTCCGGAATTATTTCCGAGGCGCCCCTTTTTATTAAATCCATCTGTTCATTAATAGGGGGGAAGAGAATTGTCCTATCCAATATTATCTCCTGTGAATCTACTTGAATTTTCTCTGCATTTCTCTTTTCATATCTTTTTGCGCGATTTCCTCACGCTTATCGTATTGTTTTTTACCTGTCGCAACGGCAATTTCAACTTTTGCAAGTCCGCCTTTGAAATATAGTCTCAATGGTATCAATGTATTGCCTTTTTCCGAAACCGCTTTATTTAGTTTCCTTATTTCACTCCTCTTAAAAAGCAGTTTTCTCTTTCGTACCGGATCATGATTATTAATGTTGCCATGATCATAAGTCGCGATATTTAGATTTAATAACCATACTTCTCTATCTGATAAAACCGCGTAACTATCCACAAGATTTGCTTTGTGCTGGCGCAGAGACTTTACTTCTGTACCGACTAAAACAATACCCGCCTCGTAAGTCTGAAGTAGAAAATACTCATGACGGGCTTTTCTATTGACGGTTATATCCTTTTCAGCTTCTTTTTCAATCATAATTTCAAAATTAACTGCAAAATGTATTCTTTTAATGAAAGTTTTGCAAGAGTTTATATGAAGTGCCGGTAATTATATCAAATCTCATATATTTACGCGGGTATATCTAAAACCGGAAAAAGAAAACCTCACTTTCATTATTACAAAAAATTAATTATCTTTTATTATATAAAACTTTTATAATATAAAAATATAATGGGGGAATTGATGAGTTCTGTTGAGCTCTTCTTTTATTTATTTCTTCATATCGATCAATCTCCTGATTCTATCTCATTAATTTCAGTC